>QWCH01005980.1_pt1 | contig 20309 bp, 18 predicted proteins | sample 1972671 | NCBI WGS metagenome assembly QWCH01 (sample SAMN09866713, study PRJNA288562) | Human gut metagenome isolate term3_stool, whole genome shotgun sequencing... | isolation source: gut | host: Homo sapiens | place: USA: California | reverse complement strand
GAGGTATTCGTAATTCCCCCGCAGATATTTCCGCAAGGCATCGAGCCATTCCCCACCTTCGTTGTAAGCTGCCATTGTGGCGATTACGCCGAACGGATTGACGTCGCATACCTCGTTGATGTTAATGGCTCTGTCAATACGGCGGCGCACCTCTTCATCGGCTGCGATGATATTGGCGATTTGCAACCCGGCAAGGTTGAACGCCTTACTCGGCGAAACGCAAGTGACGGAATTTTGCAAAAAGCGTTCGGACAAGGAGGCAAAGGGTGTGTAGTCATATCCTTCGTAAGTCAGTTCACAATGAATCTCATCCGCCACGACAAACACCTCATTCCGTAAACAAATATCACCTATATGCTGCAGTTCTTCCGGAGTCCAGACCCGTCCGACCGGATTGTGAGGATTGCACAGCAGCAGGATTTTTGCTTTCGGATCGGAAGCTTTCCTTTCAAGATCGGCAAAGTCGATTACGTAGCGGCCATCCTGATAAACGAGATTATTGGCAAACAACTCGCATCCGTCATTACGGATAGATGAGTAGAAACAATTATAGGCAGGAGTCTGAACGATGACTTTATCACCCGGCATGGCCAAGGCTTTGATAATGGCTGACAGAGCCGGCACGACACCACTCGTATAGATAATCCACCGGGAATCAACCTGCCAGCGATGCCGGTCATCGAACCACCGGACGACCGCATCATAATAGGCTTCGGGTACTTTTGTATAACCGAAAATACCGTGCGCCACCCGCTTTTGTAAGGCATCGATAATAGCGGGTGCTGTACGGAAATCCATATCTGCCACCCACATGGGCAGTACATTCTCCTCTTCGGGAGTATCCCATTTATAAGAATTCGTCCCGCGACGCGGGATGATTGTATCGAAATCGTATTTCATAATTTATCTTTTTATTCGCAACTTATAAATCCAGTTACCACTCCAAAGCCTGACAAGAAAAATCGCTCCCCGGAAACAAAGCTCAATACACATGGCAAGCCATACGCCCCGTAGCCCCATCGTAGGGGCAAGCCATGCTGCCAGTGTCAGCCGGACACCCCAGATACTGCCAAAATTCATCAGACTGGGAACAAATGTATTGCCCGCACCCACAAATACACCGTAGGCGACGATAGATGCCGCAAACATCGGCTCCGCAAAAGCTTCTATCCGCAGAATCCCGATTCCCAACATGCGGATTTCCTCCACAGGCGTCATCACTCCGATGATCTGAGGGGCCGCCACATACATCAGCACTCCCATGACTCCCATAATCAGCATCCCTGACCAAACGGTAATGTTGGCAAAACGCTTGAGTAACCGGATACGGTTTGCTCCAAGACTCTGGCCTACCAACGTCGTGGCAGCCTCCGATATACCGTAGCCGGGCATATAACAAAGGCTTTCAGCGATGATGGCAAATGAGTTGGCGGCAATGGCGACGATGCCGAGCGGTGCGACGATAACCGTCGTCATAATCTGCGCTCCGCAAATGGCAATATGCTCGAATCCCATTGGCAGGGAGATGCGGACAGCCTGGCGCAGCGTCTCTTTCCGGGGAAGAAAACTGCCCTGCCCCCCGGATAGTCTCAACATGGACGAGCGACGGCAAAGATACCACATCATCCCACCGGCAGTGATAAGTTCGGCCAACACGGTTCCCAATACCGCACCTTCCACACCTAAACCTACGCCGGGAACGATGAACTCCCATCCCCACCAGTCTACCTGCCGTGTCGGGAAAATAAGGAAGAAGTTGAACACGACATCCCAAAAACACATCAGTACATTTAGCATACTGGGTACACGCATATTCCCACTACACCGCAACATGCCGCCCGCAAGGAAATTCAACTGCAAGGCGGGTAAGAAAAGTGAAAATATCCGGAAATAGAAGGATGAATCGCTCCGTATCATTTCATCACCACCCAGCCAGCCGGGAAGCACACCACTGATAGAAATGCCGACAACCGCCAACAAAGAACTGAAAACAAGTGTAGCCGTAACCGATTGGCGGAGTATTTTTTTCGCTCCTGCAAAATCTCCGGCCCCAATCCGGTGTGCCACTTGGACAGAAAATCCCGTTGCAGCGGCGGCACACAATCCCCAGAACAGCCATGTCGTGGTTGAAACCAATCCGATGGAAGCCGCTGCATTCGCACTCAGGCTACCAACCATCGAAGCATCGATATACTGCATGGCGATGGAGGACACCTGCGCCATAATAGCAGGGACACTGAGGTATGCAGTCAGGCGTAACTGCTGCCCCAGCGTCATACTCTTCCCTTCGCGGATAAGCGACAACAAGTAATCGGTCTTTCCCTTTTTTATTCCCATCAGGCTATTTGCAAAGGCATCAGTCGGTGAAACAAGTTTTCTCGTCCCAAAGCTTCAACTCACAGTCGGCAGGTGCCTTTATATTTTCATCGAGAATGATTTCCCCATAGCTTTCGGCAGTGATACTGCCTGTCCGTGGATTCTTCACCCCACCTATCGCCCCCTTGATGGTTGCCTGCACCGAACTGTATTCGAAAGCCCGGTCGCAGTCGGGACCAAAGGTACAATTCTCCAATACGAGGTCGTGGGCATAGCAGAGCGGTTGCTCACCGGTTATATGGCAGTTCACCAACCGGAGATTGTGCGAATGCCAGCCGAGATATTCGCCATTGAGTTCGGAATCGTAGATTGTCACATTCTCCACCTCCCAGAAAGCATCCTTTGTAGTGACTTTGGCATTGCGCAACTCTACATTCTTCACATACTGGAAAACGTATTTGCTGTCGCTCTCCAATCCGTCTATGCGGATGTCGCTACTGAACATGAACGGATAAGTTCCTCCATGCAACTTCAGATTTCTGATGTTCAGATTCTGGCAACGCCAGAATACTTCATCGGCATCGTTCATCTCTACATTCTCAATTTCGATGTCGTGCATCTCGCGGAACATTTTGGGTGCGTCGATACGCGTATCGGTCATTTTCAGATGGTCGGAATACCACAGTGCCGAACGCCCGCCGACATCGAAAAAACAACGGTCGATTACAAACCCGTGAACATGCCAGAAGGGGTAATTCCCTTCGAATCGACAATTGACAGCTTCGATGTTGCTGCATTCCTTGATGGCTGATTCTCCGGCATGGATAATTACATTCTCCAAACGTAAGTCATGTGATTCAAACAAAGGTCTTTCTCCACCGAATGCTGTATTTGATATTATTCTCATCTTGTTTTCAATGTTATAATTATTACTCTATTCTCTTTATCAATTTCGCGGGGACACCGCCTACTATTGTATTCGCTTCCACATCTTTCGTCACAACCGCTCCAGCTCCCACCACAGCATTGTCACCGATTGTCATTCCTGGAAGAATCGTCGCATTAGAACCTACCCAGACATTCCTACCCAATACAATCGGTGCCGGATAGGTAGTTTGGCGTTCTTCCGGAGGCAAACCATGATTGAGCGTTGCAAAGACTACATTATGCCCGATTTGGCATCCGTCACCGATTATCACACCACCATGGTCCTGAAAATGACAGCAGGCATTAATAAATACGCCTTCGCCCACTGTAATATTCTTCCCGAAATCGGTATAGAACGGTGGGAATACCCGGAACGATGACGGGACTTGATAACCGAACAATTCGGAGAGTAACCCACGTACCTCGTCCGGTGTATGATATGCCGTGTTCAGCCGGAAAGTGATGCGTCTGGCTTCATTGCTCATTTTGTCCATAAAGCGATGTATCTCCTCCGTATCAAGCGCTTGACGCGTCTTTACATATTCCTTGAATTCGTTCGTAGTCATAGTGCCCTTATTAATCCATTCTTATCTTCTTTCAAATCTCACAAGTATATCTCCGGGCACACTCAACATTTCAATGCCATTGCCATCAACACGACCGATTTTAATCAAAGTATCACTATAAGACCCATTCTTACAAAAAATTGCCACATTTCCCCATGGGGCATAGATGGTTATATCACCGGCAATAGGAGCACAGCCACGCGTAACACCTTCAATTGCCAGAGCCGGAGAGGGATAGAAGATTTTTTCTGTAGTATTATTGTAATCATTCAACGTAACCTCCAATGGCAGACGAGCAAGAAAATCCTGTGTGGCGGCATTGTCCTCCATAGTGGCAGTAATGGTACGATTGCTAACCATGATATTTACCTGCAATGAAGATACATCCGGAACTTCGGATTCATTCTCATCTTCCCCACCCGATGGTCCGGAAAGTTCAGGATGTTCGGGTGTAAACGGTTCATCACCTGAATCTTCGCAGGCTGCCATTGCCAGAACGGTCATCAGCATCATAGAAATTAATAGTAATTTTTTCATATTCATCTTTCTGTTGATTTTATAATTATCTTTAGGATTATTAATGATGATGCAAAAATAGGCAGTATCCGTCATATGCCGTGTAGACAAATCCCCGGTATCTATACCCAAATTACGGATTATGCTTTTCCTCCGGCTACTAAATCATGGTCCTATAAAGCAAAAACTCCCGCAATCGTTTAAATTACAGGAGTTTGGATGGTATTACTTAAGTTTATCGTATTCTTCATCCGTCACCGGTTCCAGCCACTCATTAGAAGTATCCTCACCGGGAACTTCGAAAGCAAGATGGGCAAACCAACCATCAGAAGCGGCACCGTGCCAATGCTTCACATTTGCAGGGATATGGATAACCGTACCGGGTAGAATCTCTACTGCCTGCTTGCCTTCTTCTTGATACCATCCACGACCGGCAACACCGATAAGCATCTGCCCACCGCCTTTAGTAGCGCGGTGTATGTGCCAGTTATTGCGACAACGAGGCTCGAAAGTGACGTTAGAGATGGAAACCTGCTCGCGTGAAACGGGAACAAGATAACTGTTGCCTATGAAGTACTGTGCATATGCAGCGTTCGGTTCCCCAATGGGGAAAATCATTTCACGCTGGAATGCGGCTTTGGCATCTTCACCGGCAGTGTCCTCTGCCCATACACCTTTGGCCAGATTAAACGCTGCCCACGCTTTGGGCCAACCGGCATAAAAACCGATATGGGTGATGATTTCGGCAATCTCCGTACGGGTAATACCGTTCTTCTTTGCCGACTGAAGGTGGAACACGAGCGAATTATCCGTGATACCCTGACTGATAAGAGAGGTAATGTCGTTTAGTTCCGCAAATTTAGGAGCAAACTCACCCAACTGGGTGCGTCCTGCTGTCTGTACTATCTTTTCTTGTGCCATAACATTGAGTGTTAAAATGCTGAATACTGAAATTAAAAAAATCTTGTTCATAGTCGTTCTATTTATTGCATGAAGTTATTGAGCTTGTTAGCCGGATTTAGTGGCGTCTGGTCAGACAAGACCAATGATTTGACCATGCGCAACGTTCCTTGCTTGTATTTCTGAAAGTGTTCTGATGCAATATGTTTTACATAAGCCGCATGGCTCGCATAGGTTTCGAGAATAGTCACCTTGCAGGGATTCTCCTTCTCGCCGACCGCATACATAGTCAGCACGCCCGATTCGGTACGCAGAGAGATTTCGCCTACTTCGGTTGCGTATTTCATATACTCGTCGAGATACTGCGGATAAACCTCGATTTTCGACAACCGCACGATACCGTCAGCACTCATCGGCTCTTTGGCGCACATACCCGGCCGCTTATCCAGATTCAGGCATTTGCCGATAATCTCTCCCGTGGCAAGGTAGGAATAGGTCGGAAATTCAAACAATACGGGTTTCAGCTTCGTATAGTCAAGTTTCCCGTTATTATCAAGCACTTCAGGAGCAGCGTATGTATTGACTATCGCACAAATGAAATTGTCGAAACCTTCAGTTTCATAGATGTCTACCACCTCACACTCCATGGTGAGGGGTGATGCGTCTATAACGGGGGTACCGTTTTCGCCAATATGGTAGGCAAACACCTCCGACTTATCGACCGTCGCACCGCTTACACTTCCCACATAGTCAGCTTTCGGCAATATTTCACGACTCACTAGATTGACGGAAAGTCGTTTTGAGTCCTTTATCCCTTGATTAGTGTAATGGCTTTTACTCATGCTGATGAGTATCCGGTCATGTCCAATAACACCCGTATGCCCTACCACTAGCCAGTTTACTTTCCCTTCAACCTCTGCCCCGACAACCGTCATCGGCTTGGGATAGAGCGCCAACAGATTTCCGAGATTTTTCTTGTTCGTTTCCATTATATTGGGTTGAACGGTGTTCTCCTTTACGGGAATACTGCACGACATTATGACAAGCAGTGACAGAACTCCTAAAATTGTTTTTGTCATACGTTATATTACTCTATTTTTCTTGCTAAACTTCTGATGACAAAGGTACCGCATAATCCCACGCATGATTTGTTTTTAATCGTTATTCTTGCCGATACAGAAAACAAAAAAAGCTCTGAAATCCTTGAATTTCAGAGCTTTGCTTTAATTTTCTATTTGCTTTCGCGGTGCGTACGGGACTAACGGAGTTTTTAATCACTACTGAAATTCAGCCTGTTATAAAAATCTTCCAATAAAAGCACCCACTTCTGCACCTGCTTCATTTCTATGTTTTTCCGATAGGAATTTGCCTTGTTCCAACGAGGTAAAGGTAAGAATTTTCTATTGAAATATCAAAGAAAAAAGAATCTACCATAATTGAATTTTACTTAAAAGCCTTATTGATCTTTTTTATTAATTCATACAAATCTTTATACATATCATACTCAACAGGTTGTTTCTTAAACTCCTCAATAAGCTTCTTTTTAATCTCATTCTTTGCGGATTTTTGCTCTTCACCAGTTGCCATTATAGCCTTTTGGGCTAAATCAGGTTCATTAGCATAAACAATACTATATACTTTTTGCGGAATAAGCCCTTCAATGCATTGTTTACCTATATCACTTTTCCCTATAGCAAGAAAATCTACATTTTCTTTAAATCCTATTGATGTAACCGCCTTTTTGACACTATTAAATCTATCCAAATCAACTGTAACAACTACTTTTTTGAATTTCTTTTTAATAAAATTCATTAGTATATTATTTTTTATATTATCAGCTCCATCATATGGAAAAATCTCAATATCTGAAGACAAAGCATTACTTCCATGAATACTATCTTGTAAATATACCATATATTCTTTATCTATAATACCCTCTACAAGTAATATCTTAGAATTTTCACTAAATATAATGTCTTTCATTGGTCCAAAATCTGCTTGATTTACTCCTAAAGCAACAGCAAAAGGCTCATACCATTTTTCAGAATGCGTATCTACGACATGAGAACTTGGATCTTTACTTTTAGGCTTCGTATCTCGATCTATCAGTATGTTAGAGTCTGGTGATTTAAAGCTTAATAAATAAGGACTGTGTGTTGTAGTTATTATCTGAATTTGAAGTTCATTTGCTAAATCTTGCAATATTCTCCCAAATTCAGCTTGTGCTTGAGGATGTAAAAAACATTCCGGTTCTTCTATAAGAATAATAGGAGCAATACGATCTGAATCAACAGTCGTATGTTGAGCTCTTTTAGCATTTAATAGATTTAAAAAAATCAGTGTCCTATTTTTTGTACCACTTCCCCAATCATCTAATGAAACATCTGCACCTCTTTCTTTTAAAGAAATATTTATAGTCTCTCTTTCAAAGTTTAATCCCTGCGTAGATAAACTTACTTCATATTTATCTTCCAAATTACCTAACAATTCCGTAAGTTCTGCTTGGTGATTTTTTAATGATTTTTGAACGATCTTTACAAGCTCTTCTTTTTTCTTATTTATAGCTTCTAAATCAGAATTACTGATAAAGTTAGTAACTCTATCCATACTATTATCGAATGGATTGAAGTCGGAAGTTGTCGAATTATGAAAAATTAGACAGTCTGTGCTTTTTAATCTTTTAAGAACCTCTTGTTGTTGATAACTGTCTTTAACTTCATTCTCTCCTAAAAACACACTATATTTTGATTCATTTTTTGCTGTTCTTGTAAAATTAATATGCAAATTTTCACATTCAGAAATTGTGAAGTCTGTAAGATCTTTAAAGATCAAATCCGTAAGAAATTTATAAATAGCAGCGTCACAATCTTTATGAATTTCTAATGTAATATTAATAGATATATCTTCTTTTGTATCTTTCTTCCAACTAGTAATTTCATCTTTCCAATCAAATCCTTCCAAGCCCAAGATGGAGCCTCCACGTAATCTAAATCGCATTCCCTGATTTAAAATACTACGTATTGCTCTTATTATATTTGATTTTCCTGCATTGTTTTTACCACTAATTGCTGTATAATATCCACTAAATTTGAGTTCTACATCTTCTAATGTACGATAATTCTTTGCAACAATTTTCTTTATAATCATATTTTAAACTTATTAAATACAACATATTTTTCTACCACATAATAATATCATTTATATTCTTGCCTTATTATCAATATAGCATATATATTATAGGGTCTAACAAATTTCTAACAGGACGATATCTACAGTTATAAATTTCTAGTATTATTTTCATCAAAAATCTTATTTTAAAATATAAAAATAAATATAACTTCTCAAAATTCAAAATATAAAGAACAAAAATCATAAAAACAACTTTTTTTAAGTATAAAAAGGTATTAATCATTAAGTTGACACAATCAACATCCTAATAATCTATCCTCATCCTGTAGAAAAAAGGAAGTAACATCTCTATTAGAGCACATTTTAACAGAAAGTCCTAATTATATAGGAAATCGATATTCCAAGACTAGCTTTTATAATGACGTGTTATTCAACCATTTCATTAATTTCTTTTACCAATATATGTAAACTAAAGAATGAACTGTTACAATTTGAATGAAACACGTACACCAATCTAATATTGACTATAATAAAAGTATTTAATATTCATACAAACAAAGATGATTTTGTGTAATAATTTTTCAACTCTATTTCTTTGAGTAACGAAACAAATACTTGCGTATCTAATAGACATATGTAAAATAAAAAGAGAATACATATCCATTAAGATCTCATCACACCTTTATTCACAATTTTATGCTATAAAACTTGTTATTTCCAAGCATGAGAACTATCTTTGAAATATGAAACTAGAAAAGGAAATTCTAAAAGGAAACGGTTTAACAAACATCGACGAACTCATGGATTCCCAGTTTGGTAAACCCGGGACATCGGAACGTGAAAGATTCCGTGAAAAAGCCCGTATTTATGTGAACGGACATGCCAAAACTGAGGAATGTAGGAACTCCCAAAAGAAACAGAAATAACCGGTTTTTCCCGTCCGTTCCGACGAGCTAGAAAACACTACCTCCGTAACGTCAAATTCTTCTCTGATGCAGGTGGAAAGAGGTGATTACTTGAAAAGTCCACACTTAGTAGTCTGATGTATCTGATTGAATATTAATATCCTACAAGATTCATCAGTAAATCATGTAGGAACTGAACCTATTTTTGTAAGCAATGTCGAACCATACAGGTTCAAACATCTGATAATAAACACATTACATTTCACCCAATTGCTCCAAGGTAGATTGGGGCTCTGGGTTCGGGCCCCAAGCGGATTCGAACCTTTTTCTATGACCAAAACAAATATCTGAAAACTACATATTTACTTTATTTTCTTCTCTTATTGCATTTTATCTAAAACTATTAATAATCAACAATTACATTCCATTCAAAACCATAATCTATGTCTTATCCGTGCCCTATACACCCGTTCGTGATATGGACACAATTAATATTTATTTCTTATGAGACATAGAGCCTGTTTAAATTTTCAAGTTTGATATTGAAAGAGTGTTTCTTCTTTCCTCGAAAATGATTATTTTTAAGTTACCACACTTGAAATAATTTTATGTATTCGACGGATTTAGAAGAAACACAGTGGCAAGTTATCAAGAAAATCTTGAATCTGCAAGAAAGAAAACGAAAATATAATTTGCGTGAGATATGGAATTCCATCTTCTATCTCGTGAAAACGGGTTGCCAATGGCGTATGCTCCCCTCCCATTTTGCCCCTTGGGAACTGGTTTATTACTATTATCGCAAATGGTCTTCCATGGGTGAATTTGACTTGTTGCTGAATAATTTACGTGAGAAAGTCCGTGTCAAGCAAGGTCAAAAAACCGAAGCGAGCGTGGGTATTATGGACAGTCAAAGCGTCCGCTGGGGTGATAACCGTTCTCTCAATGGCATTGACGGCAATAAGAAGGTGAAGGGCATTAAGCGTCATGTTGTCGTGGACAAGAACGGTTTCCTGATAGCTGTCATGGTAACAATAGCTTGCGTACATGACGGAAAGGCCGCTTACCTGTTGGCCAGATGTTTGAAGGAGCTTTGTTGCAATATCAAAGTTATCTTGGCGGATGCCGGATATAGGGGAGAAGTGGCTGCCAAAATTAAAAAAGTTTTCGGATATGCGCTTGAAGTCATTGTAAGCGGAAACAAGTCAAACGGCTTTAAACCAATAGGAAAGAGATGGATTGTGGAAAGAACTTTCTCATGGTTTGATAATTATAGGAGGCTCTGCCGAAACTACGAATTTACGTTCGATTCGGCAGAGGAGATGGTGAAACTTGCTGCAATAAGAATGTTGCTGAACAAAATTTAAACAGGCTCATAGTTTTTCCATTTATTTTTATCTGAAGCGTAGAAAGCTTCAAAAAGACAGCAAGTCAACAATCATGCTCCGTATCATAGTCAACAACAAGGCTGCAGATGTAAGCTTGAAGATGTCCATCCTGCAGGAGCATTGGGACAAGCAGAGTAAACGTGTTTCTGCCATGAATCCGGAAGCACACGACATCAATGCATATCTAGACAAAATAAGTTCCACATTGCAGCATCATTACCAACAGGCCCAACTGGAAGGGAAACTGCTTACGGCAAGCATGCTGAAACAACGCTTCATGGCCACAGGATCCAATCCGCTTTCTCTCCTGAAGGTATTTGACAAACAGGTAAAAGATGCGGACAGACTGGCACATGCCGGACAAATCAGCATGTCCCATTCCAACAGACATAAACTGGTCTACAGGCGGCTTGAAGAGTTCTGTAAGAAAATGGGTAGACAAGATATGACACTGGAACAGTTCGACCGGCAGATGATACACGAACTGGAGCTTTTCTTCAGGACCGACTGCAGACTGTCTGTCAATACGACAGCCAAGATGATGAGTATGGTCAGAAAAGGAATTCTATGGGCATACCAGTGTGGAATCATTCTGGCAAACCCGTTCTCAACCTACCGGATAAAGAAGGAGGAAAGCCAAAAACAATACCTGAACAGGCAGGAAATAATAAGGATGATGAACAAGCGGCTGGATATTCCCAGACTGGCTTCCATTCGTGACATATTCATCTTCAGCTGCTTCACGGGCATCGCCTACTCAGACATCTGTCGGTTGAGAAAGGATCAAATCATTTCAGATTCCGACAATGGCCTGTACATCCATCTTTACAGGGCTAAGACCAACCACCCCGCATTCATTCCCCTTCTTCCCCAGGCCAGGAAAATGGTCAGTCTCTACATCGGGAAAGGCGAGTCGGAATACCTGTTCCCGACCATCTCGAACCAGAAAAGCAACGCCTACCTTAAAGAGCTTGCCGACATCTGCCATATCAGAAAAAAGATGACATTTCATGTGGCCCGGCACACGTTCGCCGTGACTGTCTGTTTGGAAAACGGACTTCCGATAGAAACGCTTTCCAAGATGCTTGGACATACCAATTTAAGGGTTACACAAGCCTATGCCAGAATCACGTACAGGAAAGTCACGGAGGACATGAAGGTATTAAAGAACAAGCTGAAGGACTGGAAACAGGAATCCGGTACGATGAAATCTGAAGACATTTGATGACATCTGATACCAACAGGTTCCGATGGTTTGCAGCGGCATAGAAATGCTAATATCTTTGTTTCAAACCAAAAAGAACATTTAATGGGAACAATCATCACCAGATCAGACAAGGAAGTGCTTCATTTCTTCGATGAAATGAAAAGGGTATCGGACCTTATAGACAATTTGCAGGCTGACAACCGGCACTTATTGGACGGGGAAAACTACCTGACAGATACAGAACTGGCCGGAAAGCTCAAACTGAGCAAGCGTACGCTGCTGGACTACAGAAGTAGCGGCATATTGCCTTATTACCAGATAGGAGGAAAAATCCTATACCGGGAAAGCGATATCGTACGACTGCTGGAAAAGAACCGGAAAGAAGCGTTCTGACATTGGAAAGGCTATACCACCACATCTGTTGGAGTATAGCCTTTCACTTTTTATCAGGGTATTGTATGTGTCCACTTCATACCTTTCAGGAATTCCTTTTCTGAGCCTGCATATAATGGCGCAACATATAGTCGGAAGAATAGCCAAGCATTTCCCTGACGTGTTCTTTGGGAATCCGGTTGGCCAGGGTGACTGTCGCAGCAAATGTATTGCGGGCCATCTGGGTAGTCAGACGCTTGGAAATCCGACACCGCACTGCCACCTCTTTCAGGTATTCATTCATTTTCTGGACTGACGGGACAGGAAAACACGGACCTTCCGGATTCATCGGATTCCAGCCTCTGTATTTTTCTAGCAGGACCATTGCCGATTCAAGAAGAGGAACACGGCTTGTACAACTGTCTCCAACCTCCGCTCCTTCAGCACGTGTCCTGCAAATCCATAGCGTTCCTTCGTCATCTCTTAACAGATGCGACGGACAAAGAGTGCTTACCCCCTGATAGGAAAGTCCGGTGAGCGCACAGAAGACGAATACATCCTTAACCCGTTCCAGACGTCCGGCCGGCAAATCCGTTTCCATCACTGTTCTCAGTTCATCCCAATTCAGGAAGGAAGGGGAAGTCTCCTCCTTCACGCACAACTGTCCCAGTTCCTCCAAAAACTTGCCATGTTCCATCCAGCCCTTCTGCTGAGCCACCTTGAGAACCTTACGGAAACACTCCAGATATTTGGCTACTGTATTCCGGGCCAGCCCGCAGGTTTCCTTCAGATACCTTTCAAATGCCGTGATGAACTTCCTGTTCAGTTTGGAGAATGCGACATCCTCCTTATTATAGACATCCCGTATGACTGTCTCCATCAATTCGCGGCACCTGTTGTAACGTGCCAGGGTGGCAGGATGCAAATCCCCGGGAGAAGCCGCCCATCCGTCTATACATTCCTTCATACCCTTCAGAACCAGATGTCGTTCTTCCCTGGTATACAGAATATCCAGAATCTTCTTCGGAGTCAGTTTTTCCCCATCATACACGGAATTCCTGTGGATGACATATATTCTGTTCTTCAGTGTCTCAAGGTACATGTTCAGTTCCCTCGAACTTCGGTCTTTTCCTTTACTACGCATCCTTGCATTGTCCCATAACTCCACCGGTATAGAGCGCTGGATACGGATTTCATCCCGCTGTCCGTTAATTGTCACCCGAAGGACTACAGGTGCTTCACCATTCTTTAACAACTTGTTCTTCAAGACGAAGAACATTACATTCAGTGTGTTTCCTTTCATACGTTCTGTTTTGGTGCAAACTTAGTAAATACGTTGGAATACAGTACTATGCAAAATTGCGCAATATTACGAAGTATAATACATGTCTTTCCTGAACACGGATGTACTTCCCAGATTCAAAATCGGATATTCCTGAATGACCAATTTTAGCAACAACCAACATTAAGACATCTGACGACTTGTGCTGCCATCTGATGACACCGCGTTGGCCAGCCGGGCCATACCATTTATCTTTGCTTCAACCCAAACAACTACACTTTATGGAAATCGTAAACATTGAAGCTGGTACTTTCAGAGAAATGGTAATGTCCATCCAACTGCTGAAAGAAAAACTGGAAAACCTTAAAGGCAGGCAAACCTCAAAAAGTCTGGATGACTGGATGGACAATCAGGAAGTATGCATGGCACTGAACATATCGCAGAGAACACTGCAGGCCATGAGAAGCAACGGTACCTTGTCCTTCTCCCAGATTGACCGGAAGACCTATTATCGGAGACAAGATGTTATCAGACTGATTGAAAAAGGGAAGAAGAGATAATCCCGACAAAAGCGAGGCCAATCCATACAAGCAAACAACTCTTCATTATGTAAAAGGCTATACCTCACTGTGCGTTGTGAAGTATAGCCTTTTCTGATTATCCGAAGACCCGGGCGACATCCTGCATGTCCTTCATGATACTGTTGTCCAGCACACGGGCATAATGCTGTGTCATGCGGGTTGAAGAATGGCCGAGCATCTTCGACACATTCTGTAGGGCGACATCATTGGCAAGGGTAACAGTCGTCGCGAACGTGTGCCGGGCCACATGGACGGTCAGCCGCTTGTTTACCCGGCACAGAATGGCTATCTCTTTCAGGAACTCGTTCATCTTCTGGTTCGACGGAATCGGGAAACAGGGACCTTCAGGATTCTCCGGATTCCAGTCCTTGTATTTCTCCAGAATGACAAGAGCAGGTTCCAGAAGCGGGACATTGCAGGTACAGCTTTCCTTATGAGTGGTTATCTTCACGCGGGCCTTATGTATCCACAGTTTCCCCTCATTGTCCTTGTAAAGATGTGCCGGACACAAGGTCTTCACATCAATGTATGACAGGCCGGTCAGACAACAGAACAGGAAAAAATCCTTCACGGTGTTCAGACGTGTCGTGGAAAAGTCCTTCTCCATAATCCGTTTCAGTTCTTCCAGGGTCAGGAACGTAGGACACGTCTCTTCCTTCCGGAACAGACGCTTGCGTTTTCCGGTCAACGGGTCCAGTTCCAGCCATCCGTTTTCCCGAGCCAGTCCGAGAAATTTGCGGAAACAGCTCATATACTTGGTCAGGGTATTCTGGGAAAGCTTGCGTACCGTCCTCAGATGCATCTCAAACCGGTCGATGAATTCCCCATTCAGTTCATGAAATGTAATGTCCTCTTTCCTGTAGAAATCCTTGATGACTGTCTGCAACGATTCATAACAGTTGTTATAACGTGAAATGGTGGAGGGCTGGTACTCCGTACCAATCAGGGAAGTCCAGTCATCAATACATTTCCGCATGGTCTGCAAAACCAGATGCCGTTCCTCTTTAGAGAACAACTTTATCAGAAGATTCTTTGGGGTAATCAGGGCTTCCCGACAGAGAAGTTCCTTGTGAATCTGGTACAGCCTTACTTTCAATGCCTCGATATAGCTGTTCAGCTCCGTTGAACTCCGGTCTTTTCCTTTGCTGCGTTCCTTCACATTGTCCCATAACTTCAACGGAACAGAACGTTGAATCCGTACTTCATCCAATTGTCCGTTAATTGTCACCCGCAGAAAAATCGGTGCCTCACCGTTTTTCTTTAGTCTGCTCTTACGGATAAAGAACAGAACTTTCATTGATTCCTGTTTCATACCACTTTATTTACGTTGTAAAATTAGAAAATGAGGAACAGGAAAATCCTACGCAAAAACATGATAATCAATGAAGTATTATACATTTCAAGTGCTTTTTTATTGTCCCTAAAAAAGGACCCTGAATTTGCACCTGACTTACTTCGCAAAACCCGTACGGGACTCGAACCCGTGACCCCATGCGTGACAGGCATGTATTCTAACCAACTGAACTAACGCACCATTATTTCATTCTTTCGTTGCTATCTCTCTCGATTGCGGTTGCAAAGGTAGACAAAATTCTTATATCTGCAATAGCTTGAAAGAAAAAAAATCATCTTTTTTTTAACATAGCTTGATTATAAGAGATTTATGTTACCTTTGCAAAACTAAATTAATATTGAAATCATGAGAAATACTCCTATTGAACGTAAGTTGATAGATGAAACTATCGCAGATTTTCATATCACAGACTTTGCCAAAGCAACCATCCGTGAAGTAAAAGCCATTGCAGCCAATGCCGAAGCGGCATCGGGTGTGGAATTCATAAAAATGGAAATGGGTGTACCCGGACTCCCCCCCTCAGCCGTCGGCGTAAAGGCCGAGGTGGAGGCATTGCAGAATGGTATTGCCAGCCTCTACCCGGACATTAACGGACTTCCCGCCTTGAAAGAGGAAGCATCACGTTTTATCAAAGCCTTTATCAATGTAGATGTAGCCCCCGAAGGTTGTGTACCAGTTACCGGCTCCATGCAAGGAACTTTCGCTTCATTCCTCACATGTAGCCAGTGCGATGAGAAAAAGGATACCATTCTCTTCATCGATCCCGGTTTCCCGGTACAGAAGCAGCAGCTGGTCGTGATGGGACAGAAATATGAAACCTTTGACGTATATGACTACCGTGGCGACAAGTTGAAAGCGAAGCTGGAAAGTTACCTCAGCAAAGGCAATATCTCTGCCATCGTCTATTCCAATCCCAACAACCCCAGCTGGATTTGCCTGAAAGAAGAAGAGTTGCGCATCATCGGCGAACTGGCAACCCAATATGACGTCATTGTGTTGGAAGACCTCGCCTACTTTGCCATGGACTTCCGCCAAGACTTGAGCAAACCGTTCCAAGCGCCTTACCAACCTTCTGTGGCACACTATACGGACTATTACGTGCTGCTCATTTCCGGTTCCAAAGCTTTCAGCTATGCCGGTCAACGTATCGGTGTCAGCTGCATTTCGGACAAACTGTATCACCGGGCCTATCCCGGGCTGACACAACGCTACGGCGGCGGCACCTTCGGCACAGTATTCATCCACCGCGTACTCTATGCACTCTCCTCCGGCACCAGCCACTCTGCTCAGTATGCTCTTGCCGCCATGCTTAAAGCAGCTAATGAAGATCAATACAACTTTCTTGATGAAGTGAAAGTATACGGTGAACGTGCCCGCCGCCTGAAAGAAATCTTCTTGCGCCACGGTTTCCACTTGGTATACGACAATGATTTGGGTGATCCCGTTGCCGACGGTTTCTATTTCACCATCGGTTACCCGGGTATGAGTAGCGGAGAACTTGCGCGGGAACTAATGTACTACGGTGTAAGCGCCATTTCGCTGGTGACCACCGGAAGCCATCAAGAAGGATTGCGTGCCTGCACTTCCTTTATCCAAGACCATCAGTACGACCAGTTGGACGAACGTATGGCGATTTTTGCCGAGAATCACCCCATCCAATAAAAAATATCCCTATATAAATAAGGTATCTCTACCAGTTGATGCCGGTATCCCACCACAATCGGGAACCGGCATTGTCATCCCCACCCAGTGCCTCTACCAAAGCGGCATACTGCTCGGCATTCTCCGTCTTCAGTCCGCCGGGAAAGTTCAGACGGCGAATCATTGTCTCAGTATCTATACACCCGTCTTTACTGTGATTAAAGCGCACGGGGAATAGCCGGGGATACCCCGTCCGGCGCTGTTCCGCCCAAGCTTCACACCCTTCGGGAAACATGGCAATCCATTTTTGGGTAATAATCTTCTCCAGTTTCGTATCCCTATCCGCTGACTCCAGCCAGCGTGGCGAAACCTGACAACGGGCGGTAATATCATTCTCCATATCGTAGGTATCCACAAAATCGGCAGGCAACAAGTCGCTCTCCAGATAAGCATCGGACTGCAAGATGCCATACTGACGGAAAGAAGCCATTACCCCTTCTTCATAGCAGGTTTTCACCGACTCATCGGTCCATCCCCGTAGGGCAGCCTCGGCACGCAGGAACCAGACTTCTGCTGCCGGCATCAACACTGCATCAGTCTGCTGGGTAACTTTCAATTTTGAGAGTGTATTATAATAGTTATGTGCAAAGCATGTACCCTGACGAATGCCGCGATACTCGCCTGCAAACTGTTCATCCTGGCAAGTGGCAAAATAGATTTCACGACGGGGATCTTCATATCCGTTCAGTATGGACTCCATCGGCGCTCCCATATAAGCTTCATTCCAAACAAGGTTTATCTCGCCCAACGGATTGGTATATCCACTCGCCGTGGAAACCGCCACCGACTCGTCCGCCTCCCGAATGACTCCGTATTCATTATCCATCGCTTTACGGAATTCCGTTTTTGCCTTCTCCGGACTGGCTACCGCAATGCGCATGGCAAGCCGCATCCTCAACGAGTTGGCAAACTTTATCCAAGAGTCATAATCACCGTCCAACAACATATCGAAACGCGCAAACTCCGAAGCTCCCGGATGCTCGACAATATAATCGGAAAGTACAGCTACAGCCGTATCGAGTTCACAGAAAAATGCATTATAGACCTCTTTCTGCGTGTCGGGCATATAACGGGCTTCGAGATCGGCAAAATGACTATACACAATAGGGCCGTAATAGTCCGTGACACGGTGCATCACTTCCACCTTCAGTATCTTGGTAATGCCGAAAAAGGCAGGCATGCGATCACGTGTGGCATTCTCCGACTGATATATCTGCGGGAAAACATACTCATAGGTATGTCCCCACATGGCGCTGTTCCATCCATCCTGCAAGTTGTAGTCCGAATTGTGCGAACCTCCATTCAGAGGCTTGGCATCGTGCATGTAACCGCTGAACATATCGGCATTCAAATTCTGGGTCAACTGAAAAGGCCAGTTCTTCCCCTTTCCGTAGTCGTAATTGAAATAGATGCCTTGCTGGATGATTCCAAGACGGATGCCATGTTCGTTATAGTCGGCCTGCAAGTCCTCGTCCGTCACGCCGGACTTGTCCGTATTGATTTCCTTAAAGTCTCCCGTACAAGCCAGAAACACGAAAACCATGCCAATCAGTACTATAATCCTCTTCATATCAAGTCTCCCTCCCCCTCTTAAAATTCACACTTCAAAGAAAATCCCCAACTACGCGTGGTAGGCATACCGTAGACTTCAATTCCCTGGTTATCGTTGCCCGTAGAGAGTACCAGGTCAGGGTCGAAAGGCGCCTTTTTGTAGAAGAAGAACAAGTTGCGTCCCGAAAAGGACAGTTGTGCCCGCTTGAGGACTTTGGTCTTTTCCATCCAGGCAGCAGGCAGTTGGTAGCCCACGGACAGCTCACGCAGCCTGATGTTCGTGGCATCATACATATAATATTCCGTCACCCCGGCCCGTCCGCCTACAACATTCTTATAAAATCCTTTCACATTATCTATCCGGTTACCTTCAAGCATTACATAACCTTTGTCTCTGGCCCGGGCCGTGACTTCAGAAACGCCATACATATCCATATCCGCCTGCGTCTGGGACAAAATATCGCCTCCAAAGCGACAATCCACCAGAAAATAGAAAGAAAAATTCTTGTAAGACAGCATATGATTCCAGCCCAGCATCAGTTTTGGATTGGCATTGCCCACTTTCACCGTATTGCCATCACCTTCCACCAAAGGCATGCCGGTATTGTCTCCTTCCGTGCCGTAAACGATATTGCCCGCATCGTCACGTACAAAAGCTTTTCCGTAGATGTCACCGATAGAGCCCCCTTTCACCAATTTCATGGCATAACTGGACGAGAAGCTGGTAGGACCGTAAAGAAACTCCTTCAGCGCTTCGTGCAGTGAAATTATCTTGTTGCGGTTGGTGGAGAAGTTCACCTCTGTTTTCCACTTGAAATGGTTTGTCAGCAAAGGAACGGCATCCAATGAAATCTCCCACCCCACATTCTGTATATCACCCGCATTGACATAACGGTAGGCATATTTATCGCCCGACAGAGTAGGAAGCTTGAAGAACTGGTTCCGGGTATTCGTCTTATAGAAAGTGGCATTCAAACCAATGCGGTTCTTTAAAAAACGCGCTTCTATACCCGCCTCAAAGGAGTGCGTCATCTCCGGTTCCATATCCTTGAACGGCGCGGCATCACTTGCCAGGAACTCTCCGCCCGCCGTGATATGCGAGGAAGGATTTGTGATGAACATGGGAATATCATTGCCCACCATGCTGTATGCCCCCCTTATCTTTGCCAGTGACACCCATTGGGGTAAAGTCATCAGCTTATTGAATATCAGCGAAAATCCCACGGAGGGATAGAAGAACCCGCTTTTCTCATGAGATGTATAAGCCAGCGTGGAAGACCAGTCATTACGGGCCGACAAATCAAGATAGACAAACTCGTTGTAGCCCAGTTGTGCCGTCGCAAACAAGGACTGCAATTGGCGCCGCGCATCAATCTTCTGGTCCAGCCCGGCAGAACCATTCATGATGATATTGGCCAGATTGAACACATTGGCATATTTCAGCGAAGCTGTTTTAGAGTCATAGCGGGTGGAGTTCACAGTCTTGTCATTGATACTGACACCGAGCGCCGCGTTGAGAGAGAATGCATCCCACTGCTTTTTCATCATCAGTATGGCGTCTCCGTAATATTGGGTTTCCTGATAGTCCATCTCGATATAACGCCCATTGGCTCCCGC
>QWCH01002928.1_pt1 | contig 20309 bp, 19 predicted proteins | sample 1972671 | NCBI WGS metagenome assembly QWCH01 (sample SAMN09866713, study PRJNA288562) | Human gut metagenome isolate term3_stool, whole genome shotgun sequencing... | isolation source: gut | host: Homo sapiens | place: USA: California | reverse complement strand
GTGGGCCGCGCCAAACCGGATGAGGTTGGCAATGCGGTTGACCAGCACGGTGGTCTTGCCGCTGCCGGCTCCGGCCAGGATGAGCAGCGGGCCGTCGGTGGTGAACACCGCCCGCCGCTGCATCTCGTTCAGGCGGCCGAACTGCTTTTCAATATAGGTGTCGCGCAGAGCGCAGAATTCTTGTGTCAGATCTGTTGCCATGGGTTCCCCTGTCTCCTTTTATTGTCAAAGAACAGTATACCACATTTTCAGGAAATTGAGAATAGCCGGTGCGTTTGCAGGCGGCATTTGCGCGGAAATTTTGCGGCCCATTTTCTGCGCGGGGGGGGCTGGAACCACCTCCGCCCGGTTCCGGCTGTGCAATTGCTTTTATCAGCAGGCCAGGAGGGCACTGGATGCTGATAGTCCACACGGCTTCCCTACTGTAGTAAAACAAGTGATAAAGTGACAAATATTTAATTTATTATCGTTTAAATTTATCATTTTATCAGCTTGCGAAAGTGACCCCATTGATAAAGTGAGGTCACTTTATCAGGCCCCTGTCAGTTTATCATGCTGATAAAGTGAGTTTTTATCGATGTGTCGTCTGAAATCAGTCACTTTATCAGATAACGCTTCTCTATCAGAGCTTGCACAGTGACAAAACAAAACCCGCCCGGCAGTACAGGACCACCGGACGGGAACGTTTGTTTTTTCAGGGAATGCTTAGCCGAAGATGTTGATCAGAATACCAGCAGCAACGGCAGAGCCGATAACGCCGGCCACGTTGGGGCCCATGGCGTGCATCAGCAGGAAGTTCTGCGGGTTCTCGCTCTGGCCCACCTTCTGGGACACACGGGCTGCCATCGGCACAGCGGAAACGCCTGCGGAACCGATCAGCGGGTTGACCTGGCCGCCGGTCACGGCGTACATCACCTTGCCGCACAGCACACCGGCTGCGGTGCCGAAGGAGAAGGCGATCAGGCCCAGCACGATGATGAACAGGGTGCGGGTGTTCAGGAAGGTGTTTGCACTGGTGGTGCAGCCAACAGACAGGGCCAGGAAGATGGTGATGATGTTCATCAGCTCATTGCCGGCAGTCTTCTGGATGCGATCCGTCACGCCGCACTCCTTCATCAGGTTGCCCAGCATCAGCATACCCACCAGAACGGCGGCATCCGGGACGATCAGGGACACGATGATGGTGACCATGATGGGGAAGATGATCCTCTCGGTCTTGGAGACGGTGCGCAGCTGCTTCATCACGACGGTACGTTCCTTCTTGGTGGTCAGTGCCTTCATGATGGGCGGCTGGATAACAGGCACCAGCGCCATGTAACTGTAGGCCGCCACAGCGATGGAGCCCAGCAGCTCAGGAGCCAGACGGGAGGTAACGAAGATGGCGGTGGGGCCGTCGGCACCGCCGATGATGGAGATGGCAGCGGACTGCTTCTGGGTGAAGTCCACCAGACCGGTAGCGGCCAGCAGGCGGGCACCCATGTAAGTGCCGAAGATGCCGAACTGTGCGGCAGCGCCCAGCAGCAGACTCTTGGGGTTGGAGATCAGCGGAGCAAAGTCGGTCATGGTGCCGATGCCCAGGAAGATCAGCGGCGGATAGATGCCCAGCTTGACGCCCATGTAAAGCATATCGGCAAGGCCGCCGTTGTTCAGGATCTGGACCCACATGGGGTGTTCCAGACCGTCACCGACGAAATATTCCATGTGGATGACGCCGCTGCCCGGCAGGTTTGCCAGGATCATGCCGAATGCCATGGGCAGCAGGATCAGGGGCTCGAATTCCTTCACGATGGCGAGGTACAGCAAAAAGCAGCCCACGCAGATCATGATCGCGTACAGGTAGCCGCCGGGCTCACCGAACCGTGCAAAGCCGGAACTTTGGAAAATACCGACCAGAGTATCAATAAACTGTGTCATGTTCTTCCTCCTGTGTTAAAACGGGGCCGTGGTGTCGTTCACACCGGCCTTGCCCCAGCCGTTGGTGCCGCGGCGCACCGCCTTGAGGGTGTACTTGCCATTGCCCATTGCGTGGATGGCGGCCATGATGGCAGCCACCACATCACCGGGAATGCCTTCCTCCACCTGGGGAGCCGGAGCAGCGGCCTGCTGCACCGGGGCAGCGGGCTTTGCAGGGGCGGCGGGCTTGGAGGCAGCAGCCTTTGCGGCAACCTTCTTCTTGCCCAGACCGTCGAAGATCTTGCCCTCCAGCGTGATGATCGCCATCAGCAGCACGAGGATCAAGAACACCAGCACGATACCGGTAACGGTAACGACGACGTCAAAACCTAAATCCATGGTTTTTCCTCCTGTTTCTCAAGAATCCGCAGCCGGTGTTTCGGACCTGCCGCGAAAACACGATTTGGGAATAGTATACCTTATTTTCCCATTTAATTCAACAAAAATGGACAAATTTTCTTTTTTTCCGCAACATTCTTACCGGCGGCCGATGCGCGGGGTGGCGTCGGTGAAGCCGGTCTCCAGCTTGTCGCCGATGCCAAGGCTCATGGCCGTGCCCAGGGCCACGCAGTTGACGGGGTCGGGGGAAACGGTCACTTCCACCTTCAGCTCCTGGGCCAGATACTCGGTCAGGCCGTGCAGCTGGGCACCGCCGCCGGTGAGCATGACGCCGTTGCGGTAGATGTCACCGGCCAGCTCCGGAGGGGTCTTTTCCAGCACCTGATGGGCCGCGGTGCCGATCTGCTCACTGAGCATCATCACCGGCTCGTACAGGTCATCGGTGGACACATTCACGCGCACCGGCAGGCCGGTGAGCAGGCTGCGGCCCTTGATCTCCATGGTCTCGTGGAAATCGGTCTTTTGCGGGCAGCAGGCCACATGCTTTTTCAGCTCCTCGGCGGTGCGCTGGCCGATGGCAATGCTGTACTTGTTGCGCACATGCTTGAGGATCTCCTCATCGTAGTGGTTGCCGGCCACCCGCACGCTGGTGGCCTTGACCTTGCCGCCCAGGCTCAGCACAGCGATGTCGGTGGTGCCGCCGCCGATGTCGATGATCATGCGGCCGTCCGGCTGGGTGATGTCGATGCCGGAGCCGAGGGCGGCGGCGATGGGCTCGTCGATGAGGTACACCTGACGGGCACCGGCGGCCACCACGGCCTCCACCACAGCGTCGCTCTCAATGCCGGTGATGGCGGCGGGCACGCACACGGCCACCCGGGGCTTGACCATATGGGAGCTGTACACCTGCTTGACAAAGCGGCAGATCAGCTCCCGGGTCATGGTGTGGTCGCTGATGACGCCGTCCTTCAGCGGGAAGATGGCGGAAATGTAGTTGGGGGTGCGGCCTACCATGGCCAGGGCCTTGTCGCCCGCCTCCAGCACGGAGTTCTTGCGGGTGTCCATGGCCACCACGCTGGGCTGGTTGAGCACCACGCCCTTGCCCTCCTGCGCGATGATGATGGTAGTCGTACCCAGGTCGATGCCGATATCGTTCTGTGCCATAAGTCGTTCGTTCCTTTCTCTTGTGCCTCTATCGTAAAAAGCCCGCCGGGCGGGCAAAAATCAGATCAAAATTCAGTATAACATAGTTGCGGCAAAAAGTATACAAGTTTTGCGCGTTCCGCGTTTTCTGTCATCCGATGCCGCTTGCCGTAACGACCATCTCTGTGAAAGAGCAGCTCCGGCAGGGCCGCAGCCCTGCCGGAGCTGCAAATTAAAATAATAGTTCCGCTGGATATAGCCAGAGCAGCGCGGAGGCTATTCTAAATCGTTCACTCTGCGGAAGCAGCATCCACACGCACCTGCTCCGGCGGCAGCTCCGCCTGCAGCAGGGCGCACAGGCCGCTGTAGCGCAGGTTCTGGCGCACATTGCTCATCATGCGGTTGGCCACGTCCCGCCGGCCCGCCACGATGCACAGCTTGCGTGCGCGGGTGACGCCGGTGTAGAACATGTTGCGGTAACACAGGCGGGGCGGCACCTGCGCCACCGGCAGGATCACCGCCGGGAACTCGCTGCCCTGGCTCTTGTGCACCGTGATGGCGTAGGCGATCTCCAGTTCGTTGAGGTTCTCGGCCGGGTACACCAGCCGCCGGTCGTCCATGCGCACCACCATGGAGCGCTCCCTGGTGTTGATGCTCTCCACGATGCCGATGTCGCCGTTGTAGGCTCCCACGCCCTGTTCCCCGCCGATGCGCTGCCAGACGATCTCGTAGTTGTTGCGCACCTGCATCACCTTGTCGCCCACCCGGAACACCCGGGCCGCGCTCTGCAGCTGGGGTTTGCCCTTCTGCTCCGGGTTGAGCAGGTTCTGCAGCTCCACGTTCAGCGCCTGGGTGCCGGTGGGGCCCAGCTTTGTGGGGCAAAGCACCTGAATGTCCCGCACGGGGTCGAACCCATAGCTGCGGGGCAGCCGGGTGGTGACCAGGTCGCACACCAGCTTCTGGGCGGCGTCGCCGTCCGCTTCGAGGAAGAAGAAATCGTCCGTTTTGCCGCCCTTCTGCAGCGGCTCGCCGCAGATGATGTGGTGGGCATTTTCCACGATGAGGCTGCGTTTGGCCTGCCGGAAGATCTCGTTGAGGCAGACGGTGGGCACGCACCCGGAGCGGATGATCTCGCCCAGCAGGTTGCCGGGGCCCACGCTGGGCAGCTGGTCGGCGTCGCCCACCATAATGATGCGGCAGCTGTAACGCAGGGCCGTGACCAGCGCCTGAAACAGCTTGACGTCCACCATGCTCATCTCGTCCAGAATGACCACATCGCACTTGAGCAGGTTCTTGTCGTTGTGGATGAAGCTGACCACGCCGCCGGTATAGTCCACCTCCAACAGGCGGTGGATGGTGCTGGCCTTGCGGCCGGTGAGCTCGCTCAGCCGTTTGGCGGCCCGGCCCGTGGGGGCGCACAGGGCCACCCGCTCGGCCTGATTTTCCAGCAATTGCAGGATGGCGTTCACGGTGGTGGTCTTGCCGGTGCCGGGGCCGCCGGTGAGCACCAGACAGTTCTCGGTCATGGCCTTGCGGATGGCTTCCCGCTGCAGCGGCGCATAGGCAAAGCCCTGGGTCAGTTCCAGCACCTGCAGGTTCCGGTCCAGGTCACGGGCGGTGTTCTTGCCCCGCCGGGCCAGAATGGCCAGCCGGTGGGCAATGTCCTGCTCGGCGGCCAGAAGGTCCGGCAGGTAGATGTAGGGCACGCCGTCGAACATCTTCACGCAGAGTTCTTCGGTCTCGATGCACTTGTCCAGCGCACGGGCCAGCTTTTCCGGCGGCTGGTGGATGAAGTTGGACGCGGTTTCCAGCAGTTGGGCCCGGGGCAGGCAGGTGTGGCCGTTGCCCGCGTTGTGGCGCAAAGTGCGCAGCAGAGCGGCTTCCAGCCGCTGGGCGCAGTCGCCCTCCATGTGGTAATACTGGGCGATGCTGTCGGCGTGGCGGAAGTCCAGCTGCAGCGGCTCCCCGCACAGCAGGTAGGGGTTGGTCGAAATGGCCTGCATGGCCCCCGGCCCGAACGCCCGGAACACCTCCATGGCCTTGCGGGGGCCGATCTCGAACTGCGCCAGATAGGCGATGAGCTCCCGCATGCCGAACATCCGCTTGAACTCCTGCTGGATGCGGTCGGCCTTGTCCGGCGAAATGCCGGGCACCTGCGTGAGCCGGGCGGGGTCGTTGGCAATGACCTCCAGCGCCTCGGCCCCGAACAGGTCGATGATCTTGTCCGCCGTCTTGGCCCCGATGTAGGGCAGCGACCGGCTGGCAAGGAAGGCGTACACGGCTTCCAGATCCTTGGGCATGTCCGTCTCGCACTCCTGCGCGTGGAACTGCCGGCCGTAGGTGGCGTGGTTCTCGTACCGGCCGCGGCAGATGACGCTCTCCCCGGCGTGCAGCTCCCCCACGACGCCGCACACCACGGTGATGACCCCGCCGCCGGACACCTCGAACACGGTGTAGCCGTTGTCGGCGTTCTCGTAGATGATATCTTCCACCGTGCCTTCCAGCTGTTCCAGCTCCTGTTCTGCCATCTGCTCACCTCCCTGTTTGCATAATTATTTACAGTATAGCCTTTTTCGGCAGATTTGTAAATCGGGAGATGGGGCAAAAATGCGGCACCCGCCACGGCGGTGCTGCGTCCCGGATGCGCCGGTGCAGCAGGACGGAACTTCAAGTTAACACCTGCTAAATTGTGACAGATTCATGTCAAAATGGTAACAGTTCCTGTTTCATCGTGAAAAATGCCGATATGAGACTTGATTTTTTGTTGAATCTTGCGTATAATCAACCTCAACAACCCGCCCACCCGGTTGGTTGGGTTGAAATGAGAAGAATGAAAAAAGATCAAAGGAGTATTTCGCATGAAACTCAAGAATGTTGCAATCGTTGCTGCCGCTCTGGCACTGGCTGTGGGCATGACCGCCTGCGGCAGCTCCTCTTCCACCGCTGCTTCCTCTTCTGTGGCATCCTCTGCCGCATCCAGCGAGGCTGCAAGCTCTGAGGCTGCTTCCAGCGAGGCCGCTGAGCCCACCACTGCCGAGTACACCGTGTACAACACCACCGGTTCCACCGTCACCGACCTGTACCTGTACGAAGTCGGCGCCGAGGACAAGGGCGACAACCTGGCCGGTGAGGGCCTGGCTGACGGCAACAGCGTGGTCATCACCCGCGACGTGGAGGCCGACAAGCAGGCTGACGTGACCTATGTGCTGGAGTTCACCACCGAGGACGGCCAGGCCCAGGCCTTCGAGACCCTGCACTACGAGACCACTCCCATCTCTCTGAAGAGCGTGGACGCCGCTGCAGGCGCTACCCCCATCGCCTTCGCTGCACCGGAGAACTAAGTCTCAACCAACTTGCATCGAAAAAGGGCTGCTGCACAAATGCTGTGCAGCAGCCCTTTTGTTTTATAAACCGGAAACGCTCAGGCCCTTGCCGCCTGCTGCGCATCGGTCTGTTTTTCGTTCTGCAGGCGCTTGCGCACCACGATGTAGGCCGGGATCAGGAAGAAGCAGGCAAAGAACCAGGCCACCGGGCTTGCGATGCAGGCCGCAAAGTAGCCCCACAGCGGCACGAACCAGAAGCCCACCATGGCGCGGGCCACCATCTCGGCCACACCGGCAAACATGGCAAGGCCCGAATAGCCCAGCCCCTGGATGGTGTAGCGATAGATGATCAGCACCGCCAGCGGGATGTAGAACACGCTGTTCCAGAAGATGAAGCTCTGGGCGTTGGCCATGATGGCAGTCTCCTTGGCTTCCAGGAACAGGCCGATGAGCAGCTTATCCGTGAACCGCAGGATGAGGAAGGACGCCACACTGTACACGCAGCCGATGCCCAGCGCCGTGTACACGCCGCGGTCCACCCGCTTGAGGTCGTGGGCACCCATGTTCTGGCTGGCGTAGGTGGTCATGGCAGTGCCGATGCTTTCCAAGGGCACGCAGAGGAACTGGGCGGCCTTGCTGCCGGCGGTCTGTGCGGCCACGATGTCGCTGCCCAGACCGTTCACGGCACCCTGCAGCACCACGCTGCCAATGGCCGTGATGCTGCACTGCAGGCCCATGGGGATGCCCATGCTGCACAGCTTTGCACAGTGGGGCAGGCTGAACGCGCCTTCGTCCTTGCTCCAGCGCAGCTCATGGTAGTGACGCAGGATGTACAGCAGGCTGCCCACACCGGCCACGCCCTGACTGAACACGGTGGCAAAGGCCGCGCCGAACACACCCATGTCAAACACGATGATGCAGGCAAGGTCCAGCCCGATGTTCAGAAAGCTGGCCACCAGCAGGAAGAACAGCGGGCGCTTGCTGTCGCCCAGCGCGCGCATCAGGGCACTGGTGACATTGTATAATAAGGTGAGGGGGATGCCCGCAAAGATGGTGCGGATGTAGACATCGGCCAGGTCGATGATGTTGTCAGGGGTGTTGGTCCACACCAGCACGGCGCGGGTGAGCGCCACGGTGACCACCGTAAGCACCACCGCAAACAGGATGGACAGCCACACGGTGTTGGCCGTGTAGCGGCGCATCTCTTTATAGTCCTTGGCACCGAAGGTCCAGGAGATGGGGATGGAAAAGCCGCAGGCAATGCCGTTGACAAAGCCCAGCACCAGATAGTTCAGGCCGCCCACGCTGCCCACGGCCGCCAGCGCTTCCACGCCCACAAAGCGGCCCACGATGATGGTGTCGGCCAGGTTGTAGAACTGCTGGAACAGGCTGCCCAGCATCAGCGGCACTGCAAAGGCAAGGATCAGCTTCAGCGGGCTGCCCTGCGTCATATCCTTGGTCATAGGTTTCCTCCCATCCATGCAAAAAAGAGCCGTTGCTCTGCATTTTTGCCGTGAAAAACGCCCTGCCGGAAAGAGGCAGGACGTTGTGTACATACATGAAAGATATTATAGCCGAGGCAAGCGCATTTTACAAGATTTGCATTGCATCAACATTTCCAGTTTTTTTCCGGAAGAATTGGTCATTCTGCGCACAGCACCACCGCGTTGCCCACGCTCTGCTTTGCGCGGTGCACCTCGTCCTGCCCAAGGCTGATGCTGCCGAAGGCACAGCAGCCGTCACCGATCATGACCGCGATGGCCAGCGCCACCACATCGTGTCAATGGGTTTTGTGCGCAGACCGCCGCCTGTACCGTGCATTATAAAAAGGAAGGAAAGTGTGTCAGAACTGTAAAAGATAAATTATTTTAGTTATTTTTGTTGACTTATCCAACGATTCGGCTATAATGGTCGTGTTCCGAATCACTCAAACATTTTAGCTAATTCATTCATACAACCAGAACAAAGGAGAACACTACCATGACGTTTGAAGAAATGAAGAAGATCGTTGTCGATACCCTGAACTGCGACGAGGACAAGGTGACTATGGAGGCCAGCCTGACCGAGGATCTGGAGGCCGACAGCCTGGATGCCGTGGAGCTGAACATGGCCCTGGAGGATGCCTGCGGCGTGTCCGTGCCCGACGAGGAGCTGGCAAAGCTCAAGACCGTGGGTGACATCTACAACTACATCACCGCACACATCTGAGGCAGAACACCATGAACGAGATCCGAGACCTGTTCCCCGGCCGGATGCGGGAACGCACCTTTCAGCTGAAAGCCCGGCGGGATGCCGGGGCCGTCTGGCATGAACCCCAGTTCGTGGAGTGCAAACAGTGCGGCCGCCGCGCCACCCGCACCATCTGGACCCGCAGCCTTTACGTCTGCCCCAACTGCGGCTATCACATGCCCATCGGCGGCTACTACCGGCTCAGTCTGGTGCTGGACCACGGCAGCTTCCGGGAGCTGGACGCCGACCTGCCCCCGCAGGATGTGCTCCGGTTTCCCGGCTACCCGGAAAAGCTGACCGCCGCCCAGAACAAGACCGGCCTGCGCGAAGCCGCCGTCACGGCGACCGGCCGCATCGGCGGGGTGGCCTGTGTGGCTGCCGTGCTGGACAGCCGGTTTTTCATGGGCAGCATGAGCACCGCCGTGGGCGAAAAGATCACCCGCGCGGTGGAGTACGCCGCAGCCAAACGCCTGCCGCTGGTCATCTTCTCGGCCAGTGGCGGTGCCCGCATGCAGGAGGGCATTTTCAGCCTGATGCAGATGGCCAAGACCAGCGCCGCCATCCAGCGCTTTTCCGCCAGAGGCGGGCTGTACGTCAGCGTGCTCACCCACCCCACCACCGGCGGCGTGACCGCCAGCTTTGCAAGCCTGGGCGACATCATGCTGGCCGAGCCGGGGGCGCTGATCGGCTTTGCCGGGCCCCGCGTCATTGAGCAGACCATCGGCGAAAAGCTGCCCGCCGGGTTCCAGCGCAGCGAGTTCCAGTTGGAGCACGGCTTTGTGGATCAGGTGGTGCCCCGCGACCAGCTGCGCGACACCCTGATCCGGGTGCTGCAGCTTCATGTGGGAGGAAAACACGAATGATCAAGGAAATTCTGGAGCAGCTGGCTCCGCTGGATGCACAGATCACCGCCCTGAAGGGCAGCGGCGACGACATGGACGCCATCACGGCCCACGCCGCCGAGCTGGCAGAGCTTGCCGTAGAGGAGGACGAGATCCTGCGTGCCTGCGGCCCGCTGACCGCCGAGGACCGGGTCTTTCTGGCCCGGCACCCGGACCGTCCCCACATTGACGAGACCATCTCCGCCCTGTTCACCGACTTCTTTGAGCAGCGGGGCGACCGCCAGTGCAAGGAGGACCCCGCCATTCTGGGCGGTGTGGCCCGCTTCCACGGCATGCCGGTGACCGTCATCGGTCACCGCAAGGGCTCCTCGCTGGAGGAGAATCTGGCCTGCAACTTCGGCATGCCGGGGCCGGAGGGCTACCGCAAGGCCCTGCGCCTGATGAAGCAGGCCGAGAAGTTCGGTCGGCCCATCATCACGTTCATCGACACGCCGGGCGCTTACCCCGGCAAGGACGCCGAGGAGCGCGGCCAGGGCGAGGCCATCGCCCGCAACCTGATGGAGATGAGCGGCCTGACCGTGCCGGTCATCGCCGTGGTCACCGGCGAGGGTTCTTCCGGCGGTGCGCTGGCGCTGGGTGTGGCAAACCACATCCTCATGCTGGAAAACGCCGTCTATTCGGTGCTGAGCCCCGAGGGCTTTGCCAGCATCCTGTGGAAGGACGCCTCCCGCAGCGGCGAAGCCTGCGAGATGATGAAGCTGACCGCGCAGGACCTGTACCGGGACGGCATCGTGGAAGAAGTGATCCCGGAGCCGGTGGGCGGTGCCCAGCGCGGCCACACGGTGCTGTTTGAGCAGCTGGACGCTGCCCTGTGGGCACACCTGAAAACGCTGTGCCGCATGAACGGCAGGGCCCTGGCCGACCAGCGCTACAAGAAATACCGCCAGATCGGAGAAATGAGGAACGCATGAAGGGCTTCCAGCTGATAGCCACCGGCGGGGCGCTGCCCGGCCGGACGGTCACGAACGAAGAGCTCAGCCGCACCGTGGACACCAGTGACGCGTGGATCACCTCCCGCACCGGCATCCGTACCCGGCACTGGTGCACCGCGGACGAATCCGCCGCCACGCTGGCCATTGCCGCCGCAAAACAGGCGCTGCAGCGCAGCGGCCTTGCCCCGGCAGACATCGCCTGCTGCGTGTGTGCCACCCTGTCGGCCCCGGATGCCACCCCCAGTGTGGCCTGTCAGGTACAGGCGGCGCTGGGCCTGCCGGAAAACCGGCCCGCGCTGGACGTCAACGCGGCCTGCTCCGGCTTTCTGTATGGCACTGCCGTAGCGCGGGGCCTGCTGGCCACGCTGGGCGGGCAGTACGCCCTGGTCATCGGGTGCGAAGCCCTTTCCCGCCTGATGGACCCCGCCGACCGCTCCACCTGCGTCCTCTTCGGGGACGGCGCGGGCGCGGCCATCTTCCGGCTGGCCGACACCCCCTTTGCCCTCACGCTGGGGGCCCGGGGCAGCGACGTCCTGCACGCCGGTGGGCCGGACCGGAACGGTTCCGCCCCCATCACCATGGACGGCAAGGCAGTGTTCCGCTTTGCGGTGGATGCCCTGCCCCGCTGCCTGCACACGGTGCTGGACGAGACCGGCAAGACGCTGGACGAGGTAGACTGGGTGGTCTGTCATCAGGCCAACAGCCGCATCATCGACCACTGTGTGCGGGCTCTGCACGCCGACCCGGCCAAATTCTACAAGAACATGGACCGCCACGGCAACACCAGCGCCGCCAGCATCCCGGTAGCCCTGAACGAGCTGGCCGAGACCGGGCAGCTGCAGCCGGGGCAGACGATCGCCTGCATCGGCTTTGGCGGCGGCCTGACCTGGGGCGGCATGATCGTGGAGTATAAGAAATAAAGGCTTCCCCCGAGGGGGAAGCCTTTCGCAGGAAAACTTTATGAAACTTTTAAATGAAATTTTAGGGACCCGATATCCCATCATCCAGGGCGGCATGGCCAACATCGCCACCGGCGAGTTTGCCGCCGCCTGCTCCAACGCGGGTGCGCTGGGCATCATCGGCGCGGGCGGCATGAACGCCGACACCCTGCGCGAGAACATCCGCCGCTGCAAGCAATTGACGACCAAGCCCTTCGGCGTGAACATCATGCTGATGCACCCGCAGGCCGACGAGTTTGCCAAGATCGTGGTGGAAGAAGGCGTGCAGGTGGTCACCACCGGCGCGGGCAACCCCGGCAAGTATGTTCCCATGTGGAAAGCCGCCGGCATCAAGGTCATTCCCGTAGTGGCGGCCGCCGTGCTGGCAAAGCATCTGGAGCCGCTGGGCATCGACGCCGTCATTGCCGAGGGCACCGAGAGCGGCGGCCATGTGGGCGAAATGACCACCATGGCGCTGGTGCCGCAGGTGGTGGATGCGGTGAGCGTGCCCGTCATTGCGGCGGGCGGCATCGCCGACGGCCGCCAGCTGGCGGCCGCGCTGGCCCTGGGCGCCTGCGGCGTACAGGTGGGCACCTGCCTGCTGGCAAGCGAGGAGTGCCCCATCCATGAGAACTATAAAGCCGCCCTGCTCAAGGCCAAGGACAGTGACACCATCGTCACCGGCCGCAGCGTCGGCGCACCGGTGCGTGTGCTGAAAAACCGCATGAGCCGCGAGTACGTCCGGCAGGAAAAGGCCGGGGCCGACAAGATGGAACTGGAAAAATACACCCTCGGCAGCCTGCGCCGGGCCGTGTTTGAGGGCGACACCACCACCGGCAGCCTGATGGCCGGTCAGGTGGCCGGGATGCTCCACGAGGTGCGCCCCGTGGCCAACATCCTGAACGACCTGTGGGAAGGCGGGAGGCAGCGCATCGCGGCGCTGAACGAGCTATGCTGACCCTTGCCGGAAAGGCCCTGCCCGTGCCCATCCTGCAGGGCGGCATGGGTGTGGGCGTGTCCCTCGGCGGGCTGGCCGGGGCCGTGGCGGCCTGCGGCGGCATGGGGTGCATCTCCACCGCCGATGCGGGCTACCGGGAGCCGGATTTTGCCCGCGACCCGGCAAGCGCCAACCACCGCGCCCTGACCGCGGAGATCCAGAAAGCAAAAGCCCTTGCCAAGGGCGCGGGACTGGTGGCCATCAATGCGATGGTGGCCACCCAGGACTATGCCGCTGCCATCCGCACCGCGGTAGAAGCGGGCGTGGACGCGGTGGTGTCCGGCGCGGGCCTGCCGCTGGAGCTGCCCGGCCTTGTGGGCACGCAGGAGGTGGCCATTGCGCCCATCGTGTCCAGCGCACGGGCCGCTAAGCTCATCCTGCGCCGCTGGGCCAAGGAGTTTGCCCGCACCGCCGACTTTGTGGTCATCGAGGGCTGCAAGGCAGGCGGGCATCTGGGCTTTGCCGAGGCCGACCTGCTGGCAGACCACTGCCAGTCTCTGGACGAAATTCTGCCGGAAGTGCTGGCCGAGGTACAGCCCTATGAGGCGCAGTTCGGCCATGCCATCCCGGTATTCGTGGCGGGCGGCATCTACACCGGGGCCGACATGGCCCACTATACAAAGCGGGGGGCCGCCGGGGTGCAGCTGGCCACCCGGTTCATCCCCACCTACGAGTGCGATGCCAGCCAGACCTACAAGGATGTGCTCCTGGCCGCAAAGCCGGAGGATGTGCGCATCATCCACAGCCCGGTGGGCATGCCGGGCCGGGCGCTGAACACCCCGCTGGTGCAGGCTCTGGCCAAGGGCAAACGCTTTGCGCCCCGGCACTGCGCCCGCTGTTTAAAGACCTGCGACCCCGCCAAGGTGCCCTACTGCATCACCCACGCCCTCATCGAAGCGGTGAAGGGCAATGTGGAAGAGGGGCTGTTCTTCTGCGGGGCCAACGTGGGCCGACTGGACCGGATGTACACCGTCCGGGAACTGATGGACGAATTGACCGCCGAATGGAGGCATGACCTATGAAACTTGCTGTTCTGTATGCCGGTCAGGGTGCCCAGCACCCCGGCATGGGCAAAGAATTTTACGAAAGCTCCCCCGCCTTCCGGGCCGCCTTCGACAGCGCGGCGCTGGATTTTGACCTGCACCGCGTCTGCTTTGAGGACCCGGACGGCGTTCTGAATCAGACCGAATACACCCAGCCCTGCATGGTGGCCTTTGCCTGCGGCGTCACCGCCGTGCTGGCTGAGCATGGCGTGCAGCCGGATGTCGTGGCCGGGCTTTCGCTGGGCGAATACTCCGCGCTGGAAGCCGCCGGGGTGTTCACCGCCAAGCAGGCCATTGAGCTGGCCGCCTACCGGGGCAAAGCCATGGCCGATGCGGCCAAGGGCATCACCTGCGGCATGACCGCCGTGCTGGGCCTGGACCGCACTGCGCTTTCCGCCTGCTGCGAACAGGCTTCGGCGCTGGGCTGTGTGCAGATCTGCAACTACAACTGCCCCGGCCAGCTGGTCATCGGCGGCGAGAAAGCCGCTGTGGACAAAGCTGCGGAGCTGGCCAAAGCCGCCGGTGCCCGCCGCTGCCTTCCGCTGAAGGTGAGCGGCCCCTTCCACACCCGGCTGATGGCCCCCGCCGGGGACGCCCTTGCCGAGCGGTTCAAGACCGAGCGGTTCCGTGAGATGCAGATCCCGGTGCTGTTCAACTGTCTGGGCCGTGAAAAGGCCGACGCGGACACCATCCCGGACCTGCTGGTGAAGCAGGTGCAGAGCAGCGTGTACATGGAGGACACCCTCCGCCGCCTGGGCGCGCTGGGTGTGGACCACATCCTGGAAGTCGGCCCCGGCAGTGCCCTGTCCGGCTTTGTGAAAAAGACCCTGCCCGGCGTGCCGTGCGCATCGGTGGAGACGCCGGAGCAGCTGGACGCCGCGCTGGCCGCATGGAGGGACGAAGCATGAGCGAAGAGACTGTGACCCGCGCGGCGGTGGTCACCGGCGGCAGCCGGGGGATCGGCCGGGCGGTGTGTGTGGCACTGGCAAAGCAGGGCTGCAACGTGGTGGTCAACTACTGCCACGGCGCAGAGCCTGCGGAGCAGACGGCAGCGCTCTGCCGCGCCGAGGGCGTGGACGCCGTGGCCGTACAGGCCGATGTTTCCACCGCTGATGGCTGCAAAACGCTGTTTGACGCGGCGGTCAACGCCTTTGGCCGGGTGGATGTGCTGGTGAACAACGCAGGCATCACCCGTGACGGTCTGCTCCTGCGCATGTCTGAGGCCGATTTTGACGCCGTGCTGAACGCAAACCTCAAGGGCGCATTCCTCTGCTGCAAGGAGGCCGCCCGCCGCATGGTGCGCCAGCGGCATGGCCGCATCATCAACCTGTCCAGCGTGGTGGCCCTGCGGGGCAACGCCGGTCAGGCCAACTACGCCGCCAGCAAGGCGGGGCTCATCGGCCTGACCAAGAGCCTGGCCAAGGAGCTGGCAGGCCGGAACATCACGGTGAATGCCGTGGCCCCCGGCCTGATCGAGACCGATATGACCGCCGCCCTGCCGGAAGCCGTCCGCACCGGAATGCTGCACAGCATCCCGGCGGGCCGGGCCGGAAAGCCGGAGGACGTGGCAAACGCCGCGGCATTTTTTGCCGCAGAACAAAGCAGCTATCTCACCGGGCAGGTGCTCTGTGTGGACGGCGGCATGGCAATGTAAAGGAGAACGTTTTCATGGAAAAACGCAGAGTGGTCGTTACCGGTCTGGGCACTGTGAACCCGCTGGGCAACACCGTGGCCGAGAGCTGGGCCGCCGCAAAGGCCGGACAGTGCGGCATTGCCCCCATCACCCAGTTCGATACCGCTGGGTTCAAGTGCAAACTGGCGGCTGAGGTGAAGGGCTTTGACCCGGAAGCGATCGTGGACAAAAAAGAGGCCCGCAAGATGGCCCGCTTTACCCTGCTGGCACTGGCTGCCGCAACCGAAGCCATCCAGGACAGCGGCCTTGATCCCGAAGCCAACGCCAAAACCACCGGCGTCATCCTGTCCAGCGGCATCGGCGGGCTGCCCACCATCGAGGAGCAGCACACCCGCGGCGAGGAAAAAGGCATGGAGAAGGTCAGTCCCTACTTCGTGCCCATGTCCATTGCCAACATGGCGGCGGCCCAGGTGGCCATCCGCTTCGGCCTGAAGGGCATGTGCACCTGCCCGGTCACGGCCTGCGCCGGCGGCACCAACGCCGTGGGCGATGCCTTCCACCGCATCCGCGACGGCTACGAGGACGCCATGGTCTGCGGCGGTGCCGAGAGCTGCATCAGCCCGCTGGGCATCGGCGGCTTTACCAGCATGAAGGCCCTTTCCACCGCCACCGACCCGGATGCGGCCAGCCTGCCCTTTGACGCACGGCGCGGCGGCTTCGTGATGGGCGAAGGCAGCGGTGTGCTGGTGCTGGAAGAGCTGGAGCACGCCAGAGCCCGGGGCGCACACATCTACGCCGAGGTGGTGGGCTACGGTGCCAACTGCGACGCCTACCACTTCACCGCCCCGGCTCCCGGCGGCGCGGGTGCCATCGACTGCATGAAGCAGACCCTGGCCGACGCCGGCATCGCCCCGGAACAGGTGGACCACATCAACGCCCACGGCACCGGCACCCATATGAACGACTCCTGCGAGACCGCTGCCATCCACGCGGTGTTCGGGGAGCACGCCAAGGAGCTGACCGTCGTGAGCACCAAGAGCATGACCGGCCACCTGCTGGGCGGCGCGGGCGGCGTGGAAGCCGTGTTCACGGCACTGGCCCTGCGGGACCAGTTTGCCCCGCCCACCATCCATTACGAGCAGCCCGACCCGGAGTGCGACCTGGACTATGTGCCGAACGTGGGCCGCGCCCAGAACATGACCTACGCACTGAGCAACAGTCTGGGCTTTGGCGGGCACAATGCCTGCATCGCCCTGCGCAGATGGGAGGGCTGACCCATGGCAGAACCCCGTACCGTGCGCGAAACGCCCAACGCGCTGACCAGTGAGCAGATCGCGGCGATCCTGCCCCACCGCTACCCCTTTGCCCTCGTGGACCGCATCCTGGACTACGAGCCGGGCCAGTGGGCCATCGGCCGCAAGTGCGTGAGCCGCAATGAGGAATTTTTCTGCGGGCACTTCCCCGGCCAGCCGGTGATGCCCGGCGTGCTCATTCTGGAAGCGCTGGCCCAGACCGGGGCCGTGGCCGCCCTCAGCCTGCCCGAAAACAAGGGCAAGCTGGCCCTGTTCGGCGGCATCAAAAATGCCCGCTTCCGCAAGCAGGTCACCCCCGGCGACGTGCTCACCCTGCACTGCGAGCTGGTGGAACAGCGCGGCCCGGTGGGCGTGGGCAAGGCCTCGGCCTATGTGGACGGCAAATGTGCCGCCACCGCAGAGCTGACCTTCGTGCTGACCGACGCACAGTAAATCAAAACAAAAAAGGCTCCCCCTTGCGGAGGAGCCGGGACGCAGGCCTGCGGTGCGGGTCTGCGCTTTTTTATTCGGAATAGTGGGCCAGGAAGCGGCGGGTGCGCTCTTCCTGGGGGTGCTCGATGAGCTGCCGGGCCGGGCCCTGCTCCACCACCACGCCGCCGTCCATGAACAGGATGCGGTCGGCCACGTCACGGGCAAAGTTCATCTCGTGGGTCACGATGATCATGGTGGTCTTGCGGTCGGCAAGGTCCCGCAGAACGCGCAGCACCTCGCCGGTCAGCTCCGGGTCCAGCGCGCTGGTAGGCTCGTCGAAGCAGAGGATATCCGGGTGCAGGGCCAGGGCCCGGGCAATGGCCACGCGCTGCTGCTGGCCGCCGGACAGCTGATGCGGGTAGTGGCCCGCCCGCTCCGACAGGCCCATCTGGGCCAGAAGCTCCTTCGCCTGCTGCTCCAGCTGGGCGTGGATGGCCTTTTTGTTGGCCTTGTAGTCCGGGCGCTCCTTGGCCAGCAGCTCCCCGGCCAGCATCACGTTCTGCAATGCCGTATACTGCGGGAACAGGTTGAAGTTCTGGAACACCAGCCCGAAGTGCAGCCGCTTTTTGCGCACCTCGCTCTCCCGCTGGGTGGCGGGGTCGGCGGCGTCCCACATGGTCTCGCCGTTCACCTTGATGACACCGGTGTCCGGCCGCTCCAGAAAGTTCAGGCAGCGCAGCAGGGTGGTCTTGCCGGAACCGGACGAACCGATGATGGCCAGCGCCTCGCCCTGCTCCAGGGTCAGGGAAATATCCTTTAAAACGTGTGTCTCTCCGAAATCCTTCCCGATGCCGGAGGCTTCCAATAATGCCATGATTCAAAACCTCCTCAGCAGCGGAAATAGTCCAGCTTTTTCTCAAGCCAGCCAAACAGCAGGGTGAGTGCCCCCACGAACACCAGGAAGAAGATTGCCGTGGAGAACAGCGGCCAGATCAGGCCCTTTGCGCTGTACTCCTTGGCCATCATGATGATCTCCTTGTTGGCGATGGTGTTGGCCAGCGAGGTGTCCTTGACCAGGGTGATGATCTCGTTGCCCATGGGCGGCAGGATGCGCTTGATCACCTGCAGCAGCGTCACCTTGAAGAAGATCTGGGTCTTGGTCATGCCCAGCACCTGCCCGGCCTCGGTCTGGCCCTTGGGCACTGCCTCGATGCCGCCGCGGTAGATCTCGGAGAAGTAGCAGGCATAGTTGATGGCAAAGGCCACCACCGCCGCCACCATGCGGCCGCCGGAGCCGGAGGGCCAGGGGTTCGCCATGCCCAGCAGGCCGGGGCCCAGATAGATGACGATGATCTGCAGCATGAGCGGCGTGCCGCGGATGACCCACACAAAGGTCTTGACCGCACCGGACAGCACCTTGCAGCGGCTCATGGAGCCAAAGGCCACCACAAGCCCCAGCGGCAGCGCAAACAGCAGGGTCAGGGCAAACAGCTCACAGTTGAGCAGGAACGCGCCGGAAAGGCGCCCAAGGATCACAGACACAACAACACACCCATTCCATCAGATTTTGCGGTTTCACTCGGCCAGGGCCAGATCGTACTTGTCGGCCAGGGCCTGCATGGTGCCGTCCGCCTTCAGCTCGTCAAAGGCGGCATCCACGGCGGCGGCCGCGTCGCTGCCCTTGCGGAAGGCCACGCCGTACTCTTCGGCGTTCAGCTCGTCCACGATCTTCAGGCTGGCGTAGTCGGTGCCCGCGCCGATCATGGCATTGGCCAGGGTCAGGTCCAGCACAGCGGCATCGGCGGTGCCGGCGGCCACTTCCATCAGGCAGTCGGTCTGCACGCTCTTGGAGACGTAGTCGGCCTTGGACAGGTTCTCGTCGCCCTGAATGGCGGCTTCACCGGCGGAACCGGCCTCGGCCACCACGGTCTTGTCCGCCAGATCGGCGGTGGAGGTGTAGTCGGTGCCGTCCTTCACCACAACGACCTGTGCGTTCTTGGCGTAGGCCTTGGTGGTGGCGGTGTTGGCCATGATGTCCTCGGTGAGGGTCATGCCGTTCCAGATGCAGTCGATGCTCTTGGCGTCCAGCTCCACCACCTTGGTGTCCCAGTTGATCTCCACGAACTCCGGCTCCACGCCCAGCTTCTCGCACACGGCGGTGGCAAGCTCGGTGTCAAACCCGGTAAAGTTGCCGTCGGCGTCGGTGTAGTTCATGGGCTCGTAGACGGTGTAGCCAATGACCATCTTGCCCTTGCCCTTGATCTCGTCCAGGTCGCTGGAAGCGGATGCGGCACCGCCACAGGCGGCAAGACCCAGAGCGGCCACTCCGAGACCGGCGGCCATCAGAAAGCTGCGACGAGAAATGCGTTTCATATACAGGTTCCTCCCTCAATGTTCCACCGGGCTGTGCTCCGGCGGCTCCCTCTCATTTATCACTTTGCAGTGCTAAAGCGTTAAACTGTGGCTATAGAATACCTCATTCCGGGCCGTTTGGCAAGAGGAAATGCACAATTTTTGCAATCTGACGGTTCCGTCCGCCTGCAAAAGGGTGTTTTTGGCAGTTCTGTGCAAAAAAGAAACGCAAAAAAGCCATCGTCTTTGCATTTCTGCATCAACGATGGCTTCATGTTGGAGCGGCCGACGAGGCTCGAACTCGCTACCTCCACCTTGGCAAGGTGGCGCTCTACCAGATGAGCTACGGCCGCATACTGATAACGCTTTTTTTGCGTTATCGGGGCCCCCGCAAAGATTTGTGGGGAGAAGGAGAAAATCTGGTATTCATCACAGAAGTCTTGCTTGCAAGACTTCCCGATGAATGACAGGATTTTCGACGTGGTGCCTCCGATCGGAATCGAACCAATGACACGGGGATTTTCAGTCCCCTGCTCTACCGACTGAGCTACAGAGGCATAACCGGTGCATTTGTCCCTGCACCCTCCCAAATCCTCTCGGAATTGGGGCCCCCGCAAATGTTTGCGCAGCAAAGATTTGTGGGGAAGAGGAGGAATTTCAGCGTTTGCTGCGGCGGTCCTGCGTGCAGGACTGCCAGGCAAACCGCTGACATTCCGACGAAGCGACCCGGATCGGGCTCGAACCGACGACCCCCAGCGTGACAGGCTGGTGCTCTAACCAACTGAGCTACCGGGCCACATG
>QWCH01002815.1_pt1 | contig 20362 bp, 23 predicted proteins | sample 1972671 | NCBI WGS metagenome assembly QWCH01 (sample SAMN09866713, study PRJNA288562) | Human gut metagenome isolate term3_stool, whole genome shotgun sequencing... | isolation source: gut | host: Homo sapiens | place: USA: California | reverse complement strand
CGTGGATATACATCGCCGACAAGCAAACCGATGCCGACAACACCTACACCTGCCTGCTCGGTCTGTACGCCCCTGACGATATAGCCCCCGCATCGCGGGCTATAGGCAGACCCCAAACAAACTACCTAAAACGTCCCCGCGAGGCAGTCATCACCATCGTCACACGGGATGGCGGCGGCTACAACAAATACACGGAATACACCGTCTACCAAGAATACTACAACCCAACTCACGCCGCCGCAGCATTTATCATCAATATACAACCGTTTGCCGCCCTCGCGAGCGTGGACAACGCGAACCGCGTAATCCATCTGCCGCCCCTGCCTTACATTAACCTCGAATTTCTACCGGACAACAATATATCATTCGCATTTCCCCAAACCTACCCGGAGGAGGACTACCCGTGGATAGACATCAATAATAACGGCTTAAACGTCCCTTACCTCATGTACACCACCAATTCCGGCAACAACGGGGAAGAACGCACGGCATACCTCCGTGTCCGCACCCGCAAGAACGGCGACCCGGCAAGCCCCGTCGTCACCAATCGCTGGACGGTCATACAGGACGCCATGCCCAACGACGCCCTCCTCGCCACCGGGCACACGTTGCAACTACGCCTGCTCCCCGAGAAAGAACTACGCCTCGAGGGCGACACCATCTACATGAATCACGGGAATTACCATTCAGAATATTATAACATATATCTCCAATATCTCGCGAATCCCGATAACGAGGCACTAAAAAAAAGACTGGAACATGCTTTAAACTCATACCTAGACAACCTAGACATCGAGGATAACAATACCTGCCTCTCCGTCGTCGGGACGAACGGCATCCCCGCCTTCGTCACCTCGAACGACGACTGGGTACGCGTAACATACACGAGTGATGACCAAATCATCGTGTTTCCCCAAGCATACCTCCCACCCGCCATCGACCAAAAAATCCCCGACCGCATCGGCTCGTTCACCGTCCACATGCAGGGAGGTAAAACGAAGACATATTACATGAAACAAACACAAACCAAAATAACAGAATAATTGAAAGTTGAAAATTGAAAATTAACAACGCCTCCCGGCAACAAGCAGAGGAACAACTTGCAACCTGCAAACCTGTAACCTGCAACTTGCCGAAGGCAATTTAAAACAAATAACTATGAATATCAAACAATTTTTTCGATTGGCTGTAGTAGCGCTCGCGTTGAGTGCGACAGCATGTAGTGACGAAATCGCGTCACAAGAAGACAATCAAGACTTAGTCTTGAAAGACGGCGAAACCGCCGTGCAGATGAACATCGCCGGGGTAAACGGCAAAAGCATCGCCCGCGCGGCAAGTAACGTCACCCTTCCCGGCGAGGTAAAAATTGACAAACTCGACATCTATTGCTTCGTCGACCTCGACGCCCAAAACACGTCGGCAGCGGTAACGGGAGTCGACAACTACACCCTCGAACGCGTGTACCGTTACGTGGCACAAGGCAACACGAACGACATCGTGCTCACTCCCGACGGCGACGGCTACAAGGCATCGTTCGGCGTGGTGAAAAATGCCGACCGCAAACGAGCCTTTATCCTCGTGGCAAATGACGGCGAAACCCGCACCGTGGTTGCAAACACGGACATCACCGTAGGCAGCGACCGGAGCACGAGTGGCGGCGCCACCGCGTTCAGCGTCGTGAAGGCATGGAACGTCCTTGAGGCAGACCTCGCCACATCCGCCGCGAACCTCGCCACCCCGCTCGTGATGCAATCCACGGCACCATGGTCGACATACAACACGGACGGAACGCTCAAGACCAGCAACGAGTATGACGCCGCCAAGCTCGCCGAGGGCATCAGCGTAGAACTCACCCGCCGCGTGGCACGTATCGACATCAGCAACCCGGTAGCCACGGGCTTCACCGTCACCGGCGTCACCCTCACGGGAGCGAAGAACGCCACCCTATTCGGTGACATCGCCGCAGCCGGAGCCAACCAAACCGTTGCCTTCGCGGAGAAAGCCGTGTACAACGCCGAGGTCATCAACGCCGCCCTCTACGCCCTGCCGATGAACGCCAACGACGCCACCGGGGAATACCCCACCGTGGCTATCAAGGGAAAACTCGGTACCACCGAACTCACCCTCACCGCCAAATTCGCCGGTGACCCGATGACCGCCACCACCAAAGGGATGCAACCCAACACCCGCTACGTGGTGAACATCATCAACACCGAGGGTAACCTCACCGCGTACATCACCATCGCCGACTGGGCATACGGCGAAACCGTCGATACCGACGACATCGCGGCGCAACTCAACTCCGGCGCTACCTTCGCGGCAGAAAGGGGCAACGGAATCGGATTCATAGGCGACAACAACAAAATCCTTTACATCGGCAACCTCTCCTGCGCCGAGGATATGCTTTTCGCCACCATCACCGGAACGGACAACGACAAGCCCATCGGCATCGTGCTGCCGGACGATTGCGACTGGCTGAAAGTGGTGAACACCGCCACCACCCCCATGACCTACCAGCTCCAAGCTACCGACAAAACCGCCGATGAAAGTACACGCCCCCTCACGGCAAACTTGTCAATCATCACGTACGATGCCGCGAACAAAAAACAGGTTATCAACGAGTACCTCGTGTACAAGGAATATATCAACACGGCACACATGGACAAGTCCCTCTTAGGTAGCATATGGGACATGAATACCATGAGCGAGTCGCCCGTATTCCACCTGCCCCCGTTCGGTATTGACCTTGCAATAATGCGCGCATCAGACCTCATTATCCCGGAAGGATGCACGTGGCTCTTCAATAAAAAAGTAGGAGACCTCCTCGGCACCAGTATCACCGACAACATTGGGAAACCCGAGCGCCAAGTAGTCGTGACGCAAAGATGGATACCGGGAAGTGGACTCAAAACCAGAGAAGTCACCATTATCCAAAGCGGAACCGTTGACAAAACAATCCTCAGCCCCACTCACGAGATAGTGCTGAACAACGACCTCGTGACCCAAGGAAAGATAAAGTTCGACGAAACCCTAAGCACCATCATTATCGCGGGTAGCGGTCTGACTGCCGACGATATTATCTTCAATATCCGCGGTATTGCAGCTAGCGCAAGCGGCACACCGGAGCCCATCAAACCCATTATCGTGCAATTCGGAGAAAATTGCGACTGGTGGTCAAAACCACTCTCCGGAAGTTTATATTTATTGGAAAGCTCTTGGGGACACGAGTATAAAATACCCTTCCCGGTTTACCCGTCTAGCAAGGCCGGTCCGCGCGAAACGGAATTCACCGTCACCACGTACAACGGTAAACCGATAGAAAAAACCTATCGCCTTATCCAATTGGGAAGAAACACGTCAACGGTGAATTAACCACCCGCGACAAATTACAAGCGGAAAACGAAACTGTCCCGAAATTCCGGGTATTTACCCCGGGGTGGGGACAGTTTCCTCTCCAACTTGTAACCTGTAACTTGCCGAAGGCAAATGCAACCTGCAACTTACCGAAGGTAAACAATATCCACGTATCACCCGCAACGGCGCCCCGCGGGGCACGACGTACCTTTATCCCGACAAAACCACCGGACAGAAGCCGGGGAAATAAAGGAGAGAAAAAGGGGTGATAAGCGATTAACTTCGATTCACCGCCTTGTTGCAAACGTGACACGACCACCCGCCAACGCGGGGAACACGGACGGACACCGGGGATACAGCGGGGTTGCCCCTCGCGTTCCGGTCTTTCTCCCGCCTATTTCCACGCTAACTGACGGATTAATATTCATTTAAAATCACGAACTATGGCAACATTCGAATCGAGTTTACTGGAAACCCTACGGGGAAAAATCGGAAATTTTATCATCTACAAAGTGAAACAACAGTACCGCATCCGCACGGCACCTACCGAATACCGCGACGCCAACACGCCGGAGCAACAAGCCAACCGGAACCGGCTCACCGCCTGCGTGCGCTTCTACCAACGCCTGCGGGAAACCCCGCTACGGGATGCGTGGCGAACCGCCGCCGACAAAGCCGCCGCATCATCCGGCTACTCGCTCTACTTGAAAACCAACATGGGCGTATTCCTGCCCGACGGCACAATCAGCGACTTCTCGCGCCTCACGCTCTGCCCGGCGAGCGGACTCAAGACTGCCGACAACATGATTGCCACCCGCAACACCGACGGCACGGTCACCCTCACGTGGGAAAACCACGCCGGAAAACAATCGCCGCGGAACACCGACCGCCTCGCGGTGGCATACCTGAACGAGAACCGGTCGTTCACCATCCGGTTCGTCAATCCGCTACCCGTGTGCCGCGACGACGAGCGAGCCACCTTCACCACGGAAAACACTCCCGGCATCGCGACGCATCTCTACTGTTATTTCATTTCACGCGAGGGCGACGCTTACACCCCGGACACCTACATCAAATTGAACGATTAATATCAAAACAAAATACGAACACCCATGAACGAAGAAGAATACATCACCGACTATATCACCACTCTCGCGACCGCCGACATCGAACTATCGGGAAACACCCCCGCGGAACTCCGTTTCAACGGCACCACATCGCCGGGAGAACTCTACAAGCTATTGCTGAAGAAAGAAGCCATCGTAACCCGCGCCATCTGCCAAACCGTGCTCGCCGCCGCCAACAACAAGATGATACTCTCCATGGTACAGCAACACCTGCTCGACATGAAAGGCACCATCACCTTCCGCGACGGGCATTACACCCACCGTTTCCTGCGCGTGACGAAAGACGGTGTTCCCCTGCCCCCGGAACAACTGGACACTCCCACCCGCTTCCGCGCGGACGACTACCTGCGGGTGGTACAGGATGCCTACCTCCGTTTACACGGGTGGACGAACGGGCTGCCTCCCGTCCCTCCCTCGCCGCTATGCCTAAACGTCACCGAATCGGAAGCTGCCGAGATGCTATCATTCCTCTTCGACACGGGCATCGCCGGATGCACGCGTGAAGAATGGCGAAAGAAAGACTTCATCCACTACTTCTGCCGCGCGTGGAACCTCCCCCCGAACAAAGACTACGACACCCTCATGAGTCACGTCAAAAGTCGACCGAACCCAACCACCTTTCTGGACAAAATAAAACGAATATACCTCGACCATATCGAACAAAAAGATTGCAACCGACAATAACACCCGATGTTCCACCCCTTTCATGTCCGCCCTCCCCCGGGAATGGCGGACTTTTTTGTCCTTCACCCCACACATCCCCTTCCGAAAAATACCAAAATCCACGTACCGCCCGTGAACCTTCACGGGTGGCAACGGACTATTTTTATAATAACAAAAAAATAAATATCATGAAAAACATCAATTTAATCGAAGCCATCGTCGCTCTCGTCAAAGCAGTATCGCTCCTGACTGCCAAAATCGCCAAACTCATCCTCACCATCGAGAAAATCCCCGCCCGGCTACACTCCGAATGGGTGGACTCGACGGAAGTGTGCAAAATACTGAACATCCAACCCAACACCCTCTACAAACACGTCAAAAAATACAACATCCCCACCCGGAAAGTAGGCAAAAAATCCTACTACCGGTTGAAAGATATCGAAAGACTGTTAGTGGAATAAATTTTAAGGGCATCGAATTCGATGCCTTTAGTATGATAATCTACACTGTCCATATCCCCCAACATCCACATATCGCCCGTAACGGGAAAGGAAAATCATGGCTATATCTTTGTCCCGACAAAAAAACAAAGATATGATGAAACCTTTAACAACACTTATCAACGCGATTGGCGAAACAGTAGACCGCCTGACTCTCCCCGCGAGAGAAAAAAGACAACTGGAAGCGGAACTGACTGAAAAACTCCGGACACACGTCGAAAAACTGGCAGAAGAACAAAGTTCGGTACTCCGGGAAGAAGCCCGGGGCAATTGGCTGCAACGCTCGTGGCGCCCCTTGGTGATGCTGACATTCGCGACCATCATCCTCACGGGCACATTCGTCAGCCTGCCTATCCTCGCTGACACCTCCCGTTTCTGGGACTTGCTCGAAATCGGTCTTGGCGGTTATGTCATCGGACGCGGCGGAGAAAAAATTTTACAAACCATCACCCGGAAACGACGCCGGTTTTAATTTATGATTTACGATTGAGGTTACACCAACAACGTTCCCTTGCAATCACAAAATCATTGAATCGACAATCACAGAATAATTCATTTTAAATTCTAAATTTCTACCGTGGACATTCTAAACCATCGTCTTGTAGACTGCCATGCAGTTCACTTGACTTGCTCGAAAAACACCAGATTGCTGAAAGACCCGGACACCATCGTCTTACACTACACGGCAGGCAGAAACGCCCTATCATCAGCACTTTATCTTTGCCGCCCCGACGTGGGAGCATCCGCCCACCTCGTGATCGCCCGTGACGGGGAACTCATCCAACTCGTGCCCTTCAACGTGGAGGCATGGCACGCCGGGCGCAGCTACTACCGGGGACGTGCCGAATTCAATCATTTCTCTATCGGCATTGAACTCGACAACCTCGGAAAACTGCAAAGAAAAGGCGAACGTTTTTTCGCCGAATGTGGGGCGGAAGTAATGCCTTCCGAGGTCTACGCGGACTACGCGAACGACAAACTCACGTACTGGCACAAATACACCGACGCACAAGTTGAAACCCTGCGCCAAGTATGTCGCCTGCTAATCTCCGCGTACCCCATCTACCACATCCTGCACCACTCGGACATCACCTCCCGTAAACTCGATCCGGGTCCCGCACTCCCGGAGATCACGTTGGAGAGTTTGTTACTCGGCAGGAGCGAGTAACAAGTTACAGGTTCAATATTAAAAAATTTGCATCCGATGTATCGGATCCATGCAAAGGGTGCAAAATTCATTTTCAATTTTCAATTTTCAACTTTCAATTATTAAGTTATGGCAAAATTCAATTCCTATTTACTCGGAAAAATCAGAAACTCAGTAGGTAACGTAACCACATGTTACGTGAACAAACAAAACATTGCAAAGGCGAAAATCTTCGCCCGCAAAGATGTCAAAACCCCGGAAATACTGGCACAGCGAGCCCGAATGAAAGCCTTGACGGCAATCGTCCGGAGAGCGCTGCCCGTCATCCGGAAAGGATTCGCGGGAATCGGCAAAGGCTCACCCTCGAATGCCTTCACCGCCGCCAACATGGGCGCTATCGTGGTTGACGAAAAGTATAACACCACGATCGACTACGAGCATTTATTGCTGGGAAACGGTATGCTCTACCCTCCCAAAGTAAGCGCGGAGTACACCGAAGAGACGAAGAAGTATTCGTTCATGCAAGAAACACAAGAAAGCGAAGACGGTTTTGCCCTCCCGAATGACAAAGTGTACGCCGTCTTGCTCGAGGAAACCATGAACCGCACCAAACTGGTCGCACTCCGTGACCGGGGAGAAAGCGGCAGCACCAGCTACGCCCTCCCGGAAGACTGGGATGCCTCAAAAGTCCATGTCTATTGCTTCGCCACCACGAAAAACGGTAGAAGCGCTTCCGACAGCTTATTGATTCAGTGATTTACGATTTTAGATTTCAGATTCCGGCCGCACAGGCATCGCTCTCGGGCGGCCGGAATTTTTCATTTTCAATTTTCAACTTTCAATTTTCAATTGTATGAATTATTTTCTTACCGGCATGTTCTTCACCCTCAGCATCAACACCTTTCTCTCGCAAATAGCAGACAGTCTGATCGCGGGAACGGTCAGCCTGCTGGGCGGTGTACTAAGTTCCATCATCGTCGCTTGGCTTAAACGACAATGGGACAGGAGAAACTGATTTAGGGTTATACCCCTAAAAAGTATCTAAAAAAGAAAAGTTTTTAGGGTTATAGCCCTAAAAACTTTTCGTATCAAATCACATATTGATCTTATTTACATTTCTGGCACTCGAAATATTTCCATACCCCGGCAGCGCAAACAGCACCCAAGAAAGGAGCCACGATAAACAGCCACAATTGGCTCAACGCCTTACCACCCTCGAACAACGCCGGAGCGATACTTCTTGCCGGATTCACGGATGTTCCCGTCACGGGGATACAAACAATATGAATCAACACCAACGCGAGACCGATAGCCAGCCCGGCAAACCCGGCAGGTGCATTGGCACTGGTAGACCCCAGTACAACCAGAATAAAGATAAAGGTAAAGACAAATTCCGCCACGAAAGCAGGCACCGCGTTACCTTCCCCGTACATGTTCGCACCTGTTCCTTCCAATCCCATTCCGGAAGAAATCACGTAAAGAATCGCCGAACCGATAAGGGCACCGATGACTTGAAACAACATATACATACCGGCATCTTTGCCACTCATTCGTCCCGCCAAGAGCACACCCAACGTAATCGCCGGATTGATATGGCAACCGGAAATACTACCAATCGTGTAAACCATTGCCAACACGGACAAACCAAATGCAAACGCAATACCCAAGAAACCGATCTCACTTCCGGCAATCACCGCACTCCCACATCCCATAAGCACCAAAACCATCGTTCCGATCATTTCAGCTAAATACTTTTTCATAATTCTTGCTATTTAGATTGATAATCATTACAATAACACACGATTATTGCAACACACTTGTACATTTAAACAACAAGTTTAAGAAAAATATCTTTCCATTATTCACATCTGCCATTATTTTTCACCATCTCCAATGGCAAGTTACACGATAAAAATAGTGAAAGTGCCCTTCATCAGGACACTTTCACTATTTTATAAAATTCGTAATCTACTTAGAAAACTTACGACCGTGGAATTGAGCGCTATCACCCAATTCTTCCTCGATACGAAGCAATTGATTGTATTTTGCCATACGATCGGAACGGCTCAATGAACCTGTCTTGATCTGACCGGAGTTCGTGGCAACAGCGATGTCGGCAATCGTGGCATCCTCCGTCTCCCCGGAACGATGTGAAGTCACCGAAGTGTAACCTGCGCGATGAGCCATCTCGATAGCATCCAACGTTTCGGTCAAAGTACCGATCTGGTTTACCTTAATCAAGATAGAATTGGCGCAACCCATATCAATACCTTTCTTCAAATATTGCACGTTGGTCACGAACAGGTCATCACCTACCAATTGGCAACGGTCACCGATACGTTTTGTCAGCAATTGCCAGCCATCCCAGTCATTCTCGCTCATTCCGTCCTCGATAGAATCGATCGGATAACGGGATATCAACTCTTCCAGATAATCCACTTGTTGCGCGGAAGTACGTTTGGCACCCGTGGCCCCCTCGAACTTGGAATAGTCATAAATACCATCCTTGTAGAACTCGGAAGAAGCGCAATCCAAACCGATCATTACATCCTCGCCCGCCTTGTACCCGGCAGCCTCGATAGCCTTTATAATAGATTCCAACGCATCCTCTGTCCCTTTCAACGCGGGAGCGAAACCACCCTCGTCGCCGACAGCCGTACTCAATCCTCTATCGTGAAGTACTTTTTTCAAACTATGGAAAACCTCGGCGCCCATACGCAAAGCCTCACGGAAAGATTCCGCCCCCACGGGACGAATCATAAACTCCTGAAAAGCAATCGGAGCGTCGGAATGAGAACCCCCGTTAATAATATTCATCATCGGAACCGGTAAAACTTTAGCATTTACCCCACCGATATAACGGTACAACGGCATCTCCAAAGCATTGGCAGCAGCCTTGGCACAAGCCAAAGATACGCCCAACAAAGCATTGGCGCCCAAATTACTCTTGGTCGGGGTTCCGTCAAGTTCAAGCAACGTCCGGTCAATACCGACTTGATCCGTCACTTCCATTCCCAACAACGCATCGGCAATCACCGTGTTTACATTATTCACGGCTTTGGTCACACCCTTACCGCCATATCTTTTTTTATCACCGTCACGCAATTCCAATGCTTCATGTTCTCCGGTGGATGCCCCGGACGGCACAGCAGCACGTCCCATCACTCCACATTCCAAAAGAACATCTACTTCTACTGTCGGGTTCCCTCTGGAATCCAACACTTCTCTTCCTATAACTTCAGTAATGTACATTCTTCTTTACTTTAAAAAGTTGGTAAATAAATTGTTGTGACTAAGGTACGTAAAACAAACGAAAAAGTCACCCGAAATAGTTTATAAAGTTTTTAAAGTTTATAAAATGCATAAAGTCAAGAATCTATCGAGGACATCACTTTTGAATAAAACCACTACCACAATCTCCACTATAAACAGTTCCTCTCTATATACCTCTTTTCCCACGTTCAAGACTGTATTCCAGCTCCTCCTCTGTTTATAGAGAAGGAGGATGCGAAGCAGACGGAGAGCTGGTTACTATCTTCATTTTGGGAAATTTTTTATTTTAACAACCTCTTCTAACGTAAAAAAAGAAAGGTATAAAGTAAACTTCAAGGACATTATAAACCTTTTCCGATTAAATTTGTCTTATTGTCACGGAGGAAGATCAAGGATACAAGCGATTTGAAACTTAGAATTTAAAATCTACAATTGACTTGTCTTTCTCCGAGGAATGTTCAAAATTGTGTATAAAGTGTATGAGTAAAATGAAAGATGTCGTCTTGACTATCTTCCTTGTCTTATTGGGCACTGCCGTGTTCTCGCAAACCGGACAAACGGGAAGTATCAAGGGGAAGATTATCGACGCGAAGACAAAAGAAGCCCTAGAGTTTGTAAACGTAAGTATCCGGACAAAAGATTCCGGCAAAACGTTAGTCACGGGAACAGTGACCGACTCCACCGGAGTGTTCCACTTGAGTAGAATTAAAAACGGTACTTATATTCTCTCCGCATCCTATATCGGGTATCGGACGCTGGAAAAGGAGTTCACGATCTCCTCGAAAGAGAGAAATATCAACCTGCGCAACCTCCTTCTGGAGGAAGATGCCCAAGCAATCAGCGAAGTTCAAGTAGTCGCGCAACGCGCTCAAATGAGGTTCGAGATTGATAAAAAGGTTTTTGACGTGGCCTCTAACATCTCTCAAGCGGGAGGATCGGCAAGTGATATTCTCGGCAATATTCCCTCCGTGGAAGTGGACAACGAGGGGGAAATCTCCCTGCGGGGTAATTCCAGCGTGACGATCTGGATTAACGGGAAAGCATCCGGCTTGACCGCGGATAACCAAGCACAGATACTTGAGCAGATTCCGGCGGAAAGTATCGAACGGATAGAACTGATCACCAATCCCTCGGCAAAATTCAGCCCGGAAGGGACATCAGGCATTATCAATATTATCCTAAAAAAAGACCGGAAAGCAGGCTATTACGGAAGCATACAAACCGGAGCCGATACACAGGGCGGCTATAATGCCAGCGCCAATATAAACTACAATAGCGGCAAAGTGGAAACCTACCTGAACGCCGGATACCGGCAAAGGAAATCGGAGGGGGAAGACAATACCAACCGCACGAACACGGACGAAGCAGGTAACCCCGTTTCCTACTTGAACCAGAAAGGAAAAAGTGACCGGAACGGTAGCTCGGTATTCGTCCGCGCGGGAATTACCTATAACTTTACCCCCAAGGATCACTTGAGTCTGGAAGCATTCGCGCACTTCGGGGATCGGAAATCGGACAATATGATCCGTTACGAGAGCAACGTGCCGGGATCTTTCACCACGAGCGAACGACTGACGCATTCCAAGAATTCGTCGAACGGCAATAATATCAATCTGGACTATAAACACGAATTCAATAAAAACAGCAACATCACTGCCCGCGCTTCATGGGACTTGTGGAAATCGGACGGTACGGACACGTACAAGCAACACTCGTTTTACCCGGAAGGAAAAGAAACCGCTTCATGGCAACAACAGGAAAGCGACAACCGCAGCCAATCATGGGAATTTCAAGTGGACTACGTAAATAAATTCAGCGAAGACAGTAAAGTGGAAGCCGGGTACAAAGGCTCGCTCAGCAACCGGAAAAGTCCCGTGGAAACCTATTCCGGGGCAACGGAAGCATCTGCCGTGCTGGACGAACTATTGTTCAACAAATACATATACGACCAGAATATACAGGCTCTATATGCCACGTATTCGACCAAATTAAACCAATTCGGGGTACAAGTCGGGTTACGGGGAGAATACACGGATACCGAAACGAAATCATTGGGTTACGGGGAACACCGGAGCGAGGTGAAACCTTACAAAAATGATTACTTCAGTCTGTTCCCCAGTGTATTTCTTTCGTACAGCCTGCCGAAAGACAACGAAGTACAAATAAATTACACCCGTCGCATTTCCCGTCCCCGCGGATGGCAGCTAAACCCGTTCGTGAACATGACTGACTCGCTCAATATCTCGTATGGCAACCCGTACCTCGATCCGGAGTTCTCCAACTCCTTCGAGGTAAACTACATTAAGAACTGGGAAAAACACACGCTTTCACTTTCCGCGTACTATCGGAACACGGATGATGTCATCCAACGTATCCGCTACCGCGAGGGAGACGTGATGAAAAGCACTTCCGCCAATATCACGCGATCGTCGTCCACCGGAGCCGAAATCGTGGCAAAAAACAAATTTTTCAGCTTTCTGGATATAACGACCACCATGAATCTCTATTACAACAAGCTGGACGGCTTCTCGTACACGCCGGAAGGAACCGACACCCCGGTAACAGGGGAAAAAGATGATAATTTCTCATGGAATGCCAAAATGATCGCCAATGCCATGCTTCCCTACGCTATTTCCCTACAGGCAACGGGGAATTATAATTCGAGACGGATCATTGCCCAAGGACACCGGAAATCCAATTACAGCATAGATCTCGGTGCCCGGAAATCGTTCTTCAACCGGAAAGTTACTTTCAGCGTAAACGTACAGGATATCCTTAATTCCCGCAACTGGCATAGTGTCACCTCCGGCAACGGCTTCCGTCAAGATAGCGATAGCTGGAGAAAAGGGCAAGTATTCCGCTTCACCCTAAGCTACAATTTCGGCAACATGAAAGCCACCCCTAAAAAACAACAACGCCAACAGAATGAAATGAATGGCATAGAAGAGGAATTTTAGTTTGTAAAACCTACAAACAAAGAAACCCCGGACTCACGTCCGGGGTTTCTTTATATCTGAATTTCAAATTATTCAGCCTTGGGAGCTTCCTCCTCTGTCTTCGGAGCTTCTTCAACCGGAGTTTCAGCAGCAGCCTCAGCAACAGGAGCGGCTTCTTTCTTGGCAGAAGTAGATCTCTTACGACGAGTCGTTTTCTTCACTTCTTCTTTCTTCACTTCCGTGTAAGTCGTGTTGTAATCAACTAATTCGATCATACACATTTCCGCGTTATCACCCAAACGGTTACCCAATTTCAAAATACGGGTGTAACCTCCCGGACGGTTAGCAATCTTCTCCGCGATGTCACTAAACATTTCAGCAACAACTTCTTTACGACGAAGATAAGAGAACACGGTTCTTCTAGAGTGAGTCGTGTCGTTTTTGGCCTTAGTCAAAAGCGGCTCAACATAGACCTTCAAAGCCTTAGCCTTAGCAACTGTCGTTCGGATTCTCTTGTGAAGAATCAAAGAACAAGCCATGTTAGAAAGCATCGCGTGTCTGTGCGAGCTAGTTCTACCCAAATGGTTAACTTTCTTATTATGTCTCATCTTACTTACTCTTTGTCTAATTTATACTTGGCAACATCCATACCGAATTCAAGGTTGTTGTTCTCCAGAAGGGCTTCCAACTCGGTCAAGGACTTCTTACCGAAGTTTCTGAACTTCAACAAGTCGTTCTTGTTAAATTGAACAAGCTCCCCTAAAGTTTCTACCTCAGCCGACTTCAAGCAGTTAAGTGCACGAACGGAAAGATCCATGTCCACCAATTTTGTTTTCAGCAACTGACGCATGTGCAATACCTCTTCATCGAACTCTTCGTTTCCATATTTATCCTCTGTTTCGAGAGTAATCTTTTCATCAGAGAATAACATGAAGTGATGGATCAAAATTTTAGCCGCCTCTTTCAACGCATCCGTCGGGTTGATAGAACCGTCGGTTTCGATCTCGAACACCAAACGTTCGTAGTCGGTCTTACCCTCCACGCGGTAGTTCTCGATTTCGTATTGCACGTTCTTGATCGGCGTGTAAATAGCATCGATAGGAATTACCCCGATTTCAGCGTCTGCAGGCATGTTCTCTGAAGCAGGAACATAACCGCGTCCTTTCTGAATGGTTAATTCTATCTCAAGGCTCGTGGCAGTATCCATGTTACAGATCACCAATTCCGGATTCAAAACTTCAAAGCTTTTCAGGAACTGGTTCATAGCACCGGCAGCAAACGTCTCTTGTCCGGAAACAGTAACGGTTAGCTTTTCAAACTCCACGTCCTCCACTTTTCTTTTCAACCGAACCTGTTTCAAGTTCAAGATAATCTCGGTCACATCTTCGATGACACCGGGGATCGTCGCGAACTCATGATCTACACCTTGAATTTTAATACCGGTAATCGCAAAGCCTTCCAAAGAAGACAACAAAATTCTGCGTAGTGGATTACCAATAGTGATGCCGTAACCTGGCTCCAACGGGCGGAATTCGAATTTACCGAATCTTTCCGTTGATTCAAGCATGATTACTTTGTCCGGTTTCTGGAAAGCTAATATTGCCATATATATTTTTATTTTACTACTTAGAATATAACTCTACGATTAACTGCTCTTTAATGTTCTCCGGGATATCTGATCTTTCCGGTACATTAAGTAGTTTCCCACTCATAGCGGCAGCATCCCACTCTAACCAAGAGTATCTGCTACTTCTATTCCCTCTCAGTGAATCATTGATCACCTCCAAAGATTTGGATTTTTCTCTGACAGCTACAACATCGCCCGGGCGGATGCGACATGACGGGATGTTGCATACTTTACCATTCACGGTGATATGTCTGTGAGATACATACTGACGAGCAGCAGCACGCGTAGGAGCTACACCTAAACGATAAACGACGTTGTCCAGACGGCACTCCAACAATTGGAGCAATACCTCACCGGTAACACCTTTACTACTCTCGGCTTTCTCAAACAAGATACGGAATTGTCTTTCCAACAAACCGTAAGTATATTTGGCTTTTTGTTTCTCTTTCAATTGAATTCCGTACTCGGAAATCTTCTTTCTACGGTGAGCTATTCCGTGTTGTCCAGGAGGATAGTTACGACGTTCTAACGCTTTATCCGGTCCAAAAATGGGCTCACCAAACTTTCTTGCTATTTTAGACTTAGGTCCTGTATATCTAGCCATTTCTATTTGATTTTTAAAATTACACCCAATATATTAATTACACTCTTCTCCGTTTCGGAGGACGACATCCATTGTGCGGAAGCGGCGTAACGTCAATGATCTCGGCAACCTCGATACCGCAAGCGTGGATCGCACGAATTGCAGACTCTCTACCGTTACCCGGTCCTTTAACATATACCTTAACTTTTCTCATACCCAAGTCGAAAGCAACTTTACCGCAATCGGTAGCTGCCGTCTGGGCTGCATAAGGGGTGTTTTTCTTTGATCCTCTAAATCCCATCTTACCTGCCGATGACCAAGAGATAACTTGTCCGTTAGCGTTCGTCATAGAGATAATGATGTTATTAAAAGATGAATGAACGTGTGCTTGTCCCACGGCCTCTACTTTAACTAGCCGTTTCTTGTTAGATGTAGACTTCTTTGCCATAATTCAATCTCTTATCAATTATTTAGTTGCTTTCTTCTTGTTAGCAACAGTTTTCTTCTTACCCTTTCTCGTGCGGGCATTGTTCTTCGTGCTCTGTCCTCTTACGGGAAGACCGATACGATGTCTGATTCCTCTGTAACAACCGATATCCATCAGTCGTTTGATGTTCATCTGAACCGATGTTCTCAACTCTCCTTCTACTTTGTACCCATCATTGATGACCTTACGTACAGCAGCTAGTTGATCGTCATTCCAGTCCTTTACCTTAGTGTCAAAATCGATGCCGGCCTTTTCTAATATGGTCCTGGCACTACTTCTACCTATACCGAAGATATAGGTTAGAGCTATTTCCCCTCTTTTGTTGGAGGGCAAATCTACACCAACGATTCTTGCCATAAAACTCTTTTACGTTTTTACTTAATTAATAATCAACCCTGACGTTGTTTAAATTTCGGGTTCTTCTTGCAAATGACGAATAAAACGCCCTTTCTTCTTACAATCTTGCAATCAGCACTACGCTTCTTGACAGATGCTCTTACTTTCATTGCTCTACAATTTAATTTTTATATCTGAATGTTATCCTACCTTTCGTGAGATCGTAAGGGGACATATCCACTCTCACTTTATCTCCCGGAAGTATTTTTATATAGTGCATCCGCATCTTTCCTGAAATATGAGCCGTAATGATATGCCCGTTTTCCAGTTCGACACGAAACATAGCATTCGACAATGCTTCCGTTATCACTCCATCTTGCTCTATTGAAGGCTGTTTCGCCATAATTCAATTTTAGATTTTAGATTTTAGATTTTAAATTAACCCTTCATTTCCCAATTTACAATCTAAAATTTGCAATTTACAATTTCCTAATCTTCTATATATTCAAATGTTGACAAAATATCAGCTTCTCCTTTTCCGATAGCTATCGTGTGCTCGAAATGGGCTGCCGGCAAATGATCTCTTGTCTTGATCGTCCATCCGTCCGCCATCTGAAACACGTTACGCGCTCCCATGTTTATCATAGGCTCAATGGCTATCACCATCCCTACCTTCAACTTACAACCTTGTCCCCGGCGACCGTAATTCGGAACCTGAGGTTCTTCATGCAAATTCTTCCCTACCCCGTGTCCTACCAATTCCCTCACGACGGAAAAACCGTTCGCTTCGGCGTATGATTGTACGGCATAACCGATATCTCCTGTCCGCATTCCCGCTACTGCCTGTCCTATCCCTTTGTACAAGCTGTCTTTCGTCACTTGTAAAAGTTTTTTCACTTCATCGCTAATCTCCCCGACAGCAAACGTATAGGCGCTATCCCCGTAAAAGCCATTCTTCACAACCCCACAATCAACGGATACGACATCACCTTCTTCTAAACAACGAGAGGACGGTATCCCATGAACCACTTCATCATTCACTGAAATGCAAAGCGTGTTCGGAAAACCTCCATACCCGAGAAATCCGGGAATGCCACCGTTGGAACGGATAAAATCTTCCGCTATCTTGTCCAACTCTAAAGTCGAAATACCCGGGCGAACGTGTTTGGACACCTCACCCAGAGTCTTTCCTACTAATCGGTTGCTTTCCCGCAATAACTCAATCTCCTCCTGTGTCTTTAAAAAAATCATGTCGCGAAAGTACAATATTTTTCTTTAATACGCAGCAGGTCCGCCAGGATTTTTACCTTTGATTCGTCCCGACTTCATCAACCCGTCGTAGTGACGCATCAACAAGTGAGACTCGATTTGCTGTAATGTATCTAAAACTACACCCACCAAAATCAACAAAGATGTACCTCCATAGAATTGGGCAAACTGATGGTTCACGCCCGATATTTGAGCGAAAGCCGGAAGGATAGCCACAATTCCCAAGAAGATAGATCCCGGAAGAGTGATTCTCGACATAATCGTATCAAGGAACTCCATAGTTTTTCTTCCCGGTTTTACTCCCGGAATAAATCCGCCGTTCTTCTTCATATCCTCTGACATCTGCATCGGATTTACCGTGATCGCCGTGTAGAAATAAGTAAACGCAACAATCAATACAAAGAACGTGAAATTATACCAGAACCCGGTGAAGTCAGAGAATGCCGCTGCAAACCCGGACAATCCCTCCGCATTGGAGAAATTAATCAAGGATACCGGCAACAACATAATAGCTTGAGCGAAAATGATAGGCATAACCCCGGCAGCGTTGATCTTCAACGGAATGTATTGACGAACACCACCGTATTGTTTGTTACCCACGATTCTCTTGGCATACTGTACAGGCACTTTACGCGTTCCCTGTACAAGTAGAATGGAACCGCAGAACACGAGAAACAATATTATCAATTCGATCAGGAAAGCTACTAATCCTCCTCCCTGTTGAGTCACTCTGGAAGTTACTTCTGCAACGAAAGCAAATGGCAAACGAGCGATGATACCAATCATGATGATGATCGAAACACCGTTACCGATTCCCTTATCCGTGATTCTCTCTCCCAGCCACAGGACAAACATGGAGCCTGCCGCCATAATCACGATAGAGGGAAGTTGGAATTGCCAAAAACCGGTAGACACGAAAGCCTCTACAGGCACCTGAGCTTTTAAGTTTGTAAGATACGCCGAACCTTGTAATACGAGGATAACCAAAGTAAGGTACCGCGTGATTTGGTTGATCTTACGTCTTCCACTCTCTCCTTCTTTCTGCAAGCGCTGGAAATAAGGAACTGCAATTCCCAATAACTGCACCACGATGGAGGCGGAAATGTAAGGCATAATACCCAAAGCAAATACCGACGCGTTCGAGAACGCTCCCCCCGAGAACATGTCCAACAAGCCTAAAACGCCGCTGGAAGTTTGATCTTTCAAGGCCTGCAAGCCATGAGGGTCGATACCGGGCAGTACGATCTCTGTTCCTAACCTGTAAACGAGAATAAGCCCAAGCGTAGTTAAAATCCTAGTCTTGAGCTCCTCTATTTTCCAAATGTTCTTTAATGTATCAAATAACTTCATAAGTTCTTTCTTTTAAGGCATTGATCTGGGTTTTGTTAAAGTTGCTTCAAAAATAGTAATTCTATTTTAAAAACAACTTTAAACGCCCAAATTTTTAATCTTACAATTTAACTACCGTTCCGCCCGCAGCCTCAATAGCTGCTATAGCCTTAGCGGAGAAAGCATTAGCTTTCACTTCCAACTTAGTAGTTAACGCTCCATCACCTAATACCTTAAGAAGATCGTTCTTAGACATTAATCCGGCTTGAATCAAAACGTCTTTTTCAATTACTGTAAGATTTTCTCTCTCGGCCAAATCCTGAAGCATCCCTACATTAATAGCTTTATACTCTACTCTATTTATATTTTTAAAGCCAAATTTCGGTACACGTCTCTGCAAAGGCATCTGTCCTCCCTCAAAACCGATCTTGGATTTATAACCCGATCTTGATTTCGCACCTTTATGTCCTCTTGTAGAAGTACCTCCTTTTCCGGAACCCTGACCGCGACCAATTCTTTTCTCTCTGTGAGTTGATCCGGCAGCCGGTGTTAAGCTACTTAAATCCATTGTATACTATCTTTAAAATAGGTTCGACAATTACTTTACTTCCTCAACGCGAACCAAGTGTTTAACCTTGGCTACCATACCCATGATCTGGGGTGAGGTTTCGTGTTCAACACTACTGTTTACTCTTCCGAGGCCTAACGCGTTCAAAGTACCAAGCTGACGCTTATCGCTACCGCTTCTACTTTTTACCAGTGTAATTTTAATCTTTGCCATCGTTCATTCAGTTTTATCCGTTAAACACTTTGTCAAGACTAATGCCTCTCTGTTGAGCAATCATTCGGGGATCTCTCAATAACTTCAAAGCTGCAAAAGTAGCTTTTACCAAGTTGTGAGGGTTAGATGATCCTTTCGATTTTGCCAACACGTCTTTAATCCCGGCACTCTCCAATACGGCACGCATAGCACCTCCGGCTACCAGCCCGGTACCTGAAGAAGCGGGACGCATAAATACGGTTGCTCCGCTATATTTAGCTTCTTGCTCGTGAGGAAGAGTTCCTTTCAATACAGGCACCTTTATCAAATTTTTCTTCGCGGCTTCAACACCTTTTGAAATAGCGGTTGTTACCTCGTTAGCTTTACCTAACCCGTAACCTACCGTACCATTCTCGTCGCCTACCACCACGATTGCAGAGAAACTGAAGGTTCTACCTCCCTTGGTAACCTTGGTTACGCGGTTGATAGCCACCAATCTGTCTTTCAATTCCAAGTCTGCACTATTAATCTTCTGTTCCATGCTCGCCTACTTTTAAAAATTAAGACCACCGTTACGAGCTGCATCTGCTAATGCTTTCACTCTTCCGTGATACAAATACCCGTTTCTGTCAAACACAACAGCTTCGATACCGGCTGCCTTTGCTTTTTCAGCAATCATTGCACCCAACAATTGTGCCTGTTCTGTCTTGTTGCCTTTCTTTTCAGCAATCTCTTTGCAAAGTGAAGTTGCTGAAACCAATGTCTTTCCGGCATTATCATCAATCAACTGAGCAGAAATTTGTTTGTTTGAACGGAACACCGTCAAACGAGGTCTCTCAGCAGTTCCGAAGACTACTTTACGTATTCTTCTTTTTATTCTTATTCTTCTTTCTACCTTAGTTAAAGCCATAACATTACTTTTTTACAGGTGATTAAACTTTAGCTGATTTACCAGCCTTACGACGAAGAAC
>QWCH01002810.1_pt1 | contig 20375 bp, 10 predicted proteins | sample 1972671 | NCBI WGS metagenome assembly QWCH01 (sample SAMN09866713, study PRJNA288562) | Human gut metagenome isolate term3_stool, whole genome shotgun sequencing... | isolation source: gut | host: Homo sapiens | place: USA: California | reverse complement strand
ATTACGACCGTCCAAATCGCCATTACGACCGTGCTAATCTTCGCGAGGTGCCGAGTGCACTACACATTAGCACGGTCGTAATGGCAAAGAGGACGGTCGCAATTGATGGAAACGTTCAAAAAAGAGGAAAAAGTCCCTTTTTGAGGCCAAAAAAGCGGATTAACATTTGTTTTGTTTCGGATGCCTTTCGAGCCTGAAAAAAGCGTTTTATACAATAAGCCCCCCGGGATAGTTGAAAGTTAAAGAGTTGAAAATTGAAAGTTAGAAGGTAAAAAAATACCCGGAGAGAAACTGTAAACGTTCTCTCCGGGTATGAATTAACTTATTCTAAGTCCGTCTATATTATTCGACTTCTGTCGCGCCCATGCTGGCTTGATAGCCCCAGCCTGGATTCTGATAAACGACAGCGCTTGAGAAATCGTTTTTGTCTACGGCTGTCTGGCGGAATACGTCGACACTGATCGGTTCCAGATAGTGAGCCGGAGTGAATTTGAATCCTCCTTGTTTGGCGATATCGCCGTTAGCTGTTTTTTCGTAAGGAACGATGTAGTTGCTTAATTCAGGAGAAGACATATTGCCTTTTGCCGGATCGACAACGCAAAGGTCTGCCAATTCCTTTTCATACACGCTACCCCAATACAGCATACCTTCGGTACGATAGGGCGTAGTCTTCATCTGGTCTAATGCGCGCCAACGTTTCAGGTCTGTCCAACGGTATGCTTCGGCACAAAGCTCGTTGCGGCGTTCACGGCGGATATTATACAAAGTAGGATCGATCAACTGGCCGTGTGAATACGCGCCCCAGTCGCCTTTTGCCTCTTCCGACATGATTGTGGCTGCAATTGTTTTGTTGAAGTCTTCGTCCACTTTGGCACGGCGGCGCAAGGCTTTCCAATAACTGCTGGCTGTTGCGTCGACCACATGGTTCTTTTCGTAGCTTGCTTCCATGTAGATCAGCATGGCTTCCGTACCGCGGAAGACGATACCGCCTGATGTAGACGCATTATGGTCGTTTGCCATATGGCTGGAATAATGCTTTCCTTTTTTGATGATGAAACCTGTTGTTGCCAAGCTTCCGGCATCCCCGTAGATAAAGCTGATCTGACAAAGTGCAGGTGTTCCATCCGGCTGATAGAAGTTTACATCACCCGGTTTCTTTGTAAAGATCACGATACGGGAGTCACGGTTTTGAAGAGTCGCGTTTACGCCTTCTTTTTCCCATTCCTTATCATAACCGGAACCGTTTGCATAAATAGGCAGACCGTTGCGCATCAGGAATGAATTGACCATTCCGCGTGTCCATCCCGAACCACCGCCGTTACGTTCCAATTCCATCTGCAAGTTGGCTGTGACGCCTAATGATTCGTCAAACTTCTTCCACATCAGGATTTCATCGTATCCTTCCATGTTTTCGTCGCAGAACATGGTGTAATAAGGATTCAAGGAATTCAGGTTTGCATCCATGCCTTCTGCTGCATCCGTGTTATTAGCCAGATTGCCAACAAGCTGGTCTCCGACAACTTTAGAGGCTGCGATTGCTTCGTCCAGGAAATAATTGATTTCGGCATCAGCGTTATAGCCTTGTGCGTCTTTACCCGGCCAGCCTTTTCCTCCCGGGACGAAAGCTGTTCCTTGATGATATTTTTCCCAAGTCGCTTCAAAAAGGGCAACACGTGCGTGCAACAGGTAAGCAACGTTTTTGCTGATACGGTTTTTTCCGCCGGGAGCCGTTGTCAACAGCATGTCTTCCGCCTTTTTCAAATCTTCGATGATAAAGCGTGCCACTTTATTACGCGGTTGACGTTCGGATGCTTTCATCAGCTCATCTTCGATATCGGGGAGAGCTGTTGTGACAATGGGTAAATCTCCGTATTTCACCAACATCTGGTAATAAGAATAAGCACGGTTTACATACATCTCACCGACATAATGTTTCACATTCTCCTGGTTTCCGCTGATTTCTCCGGCTTCATACTTGGGAAGTACGTTGTCGAAGAAATAGTTGCAGGAACGTATGTTTTCCCACTTGTATCCGTTGTCACCAACAGAAGATGCCACTTGTTTCAATCCGGGAAGCCAGAATTTCGGATCGCCGGTTCCGGCCTGGTTGTCGGTATCGTTGTCTTTACCGAACAGGTTGATGCCGTAGCTGTCGGTGACTGTCTCAAACTTATAGTTGTTGATGGCATAAGCCGCCAAATCACTCTCTGCATTAAAGAACTTTTCAGGGATTACTTTGTCCAACGGTTCCCTGTCAAGAAAATCGTTGCAACTGCTAAAGCCGCCCATCATTAATGCACTTATTGTTAATACTTTAATATATGTCTTCATAATCTTCTGTTAATTAAAATGTTGCACTTAAACCAAATGAGAAGGTTTTAGACAGAGGATAAGTACATCCGTCCCAGTCACCTACACCAATTGTTTCAGGATCAAACGTATCACGCAAGCTGGTGATTGTGAATAAGTTTTCTGCAGAGACAAACAGACGCAAATTATTCACGAAGAATTTGTTTGTCAATTGCATCGGCAATGTATAACCCAATGTAACGTTCTTCAGGCGGCAATATGCTGCATTTTGCATATACCGGCTTTGTGCTTTACGGTTTTTGTTATCCTGTACCGGGCGTGGGAAGTAACCGTTGACATTGGCTCCTAACGGGCTGTCGGTTCCTTCCGGACGGAAATAATCCAGGTGGCTTTCGAAGAAGTTTGTCTGCCAGTAGCCAACGGAACCCCAGAACATCATAGCGCCGTCAGACGGCATGTAGTCGCGTTTCAGTGTACCTTGGAAGAATACTTTCAGGTCGAAACCTTTCCATGCAGCATCCAGATTCAAACCGAAGTTATAGCGCGGAGTGCTGTTTCCCAATAAAACTTTATCACCATGGTCATTCAGAGTATTATCTCCATCATTGATAACGCCATCGTTGTTGATATCGGCATACATGACATCGCCTGCTCCCCAGTTACTTCCTTGAGTGGACTGGTTTACTTTGCTCAGATGATCCTGCATTTCCTGATCCGTTTTGGCAATTCCGACAGTCTGGTATCCCCAGATATCCCCTAAATGAGAACCATCGTAATACTTTTGGCCTAAGTCTTTTGACGGGTTCGGGAATTTATCGACGACAACTTGGTTGTCTGATAATGACAATGTCGCTCCATATCTGAAGTCTTGAATCTGGTCACGCCATGTAACCATTAATTCCCAACCTTTGGAGGTCATATCCAGATTGTTTACATTCGGAACTTTTATACCTAATATATTAGGCAATTCCGGTGCCGGACCAACGATGTCTTTGGATTTGCGCTGGAAATAGTCCAGGTTTACATTCAAACGGTTGTTAAGCATGGCTACGTCCAAACCGATATCCAGTGTCTGTGTCTTTTCCCATCCCAATAAAGCGGAAACCAGTTTGGATTCTGCTGCGGTATTGGGTTTAACCCCATTAACCAACCATTTACCGTCATTCTGTTTGAAATCGATTATGCGATAGAACGGATACCAGTTTTCTGTGTTCTGGTTACCTAATTCACCCCATGAACCACGAAGTTTCAATGTGCTGATCAGGTCTGTCATGTTCTCGAAGAATGCTTCACGTGCAATGTTCCATCCCAAAGAGAAAGAGGGGAACCAGTTCCAACGCTGGTCGGCCAAGAAGCGTGAAGTACCGTCGTAGCGCATATTTACTTCAGCCAGGTAGCGTCCTTTGTAGTCATAATTGATACGGCCGAAGAAACCGGCTGTTGCCCATTCTGCATAACCACCACTATTGCGCGCATTGGTCGATGTCGTATTCAATGTCGGGATACCTGCCATGATACCGTCCTGGCTGGCCGTGATGTCCCGTTGTTTGAAGAGTTCGCTCTGGAAACCGATCATTACTTTATAGTTGTGTCCGCTTTCAAGCTGCTGGCTGTATTCTGTAAAGATATTCGGGTTAAAGAAGTTACTCTTATAACCATATTCTTTTACTCCGGAAGTCGTATTGGCGATGGCATACGGGTTTTTGTTTACATCATAAGCATAAACGGTCTGGTAATCCGTATGATCGAAGTTATAATTCGAACGATAGTTCAGTTCGACAGTCGTTTTCCAGTTTTTAATCGGTTCGATCAGGAATTGGAGCTGCTGTGCCAGAACGTCGCTTTGGGTTTTATAACGTCCACCGGTTTCCAACTGATATATTTTTGATTCTGCTGTGTAATAACCGTTCGGGTCGACAAGCGGAATTACCGGCCAATAACGGCAAACGTCAAAATAGAATACATTTGAATGTACATCACCTACACCATTGTTGGCAAATGAAGGCGAGTCGAAATCAGAACGATTGAAACGGATGCTGTAGCCCACTTTTAACCATTTAGCCAAATCGGCATTAATCTTTGCTGTTAATGAATAGCGCTTTTTACCGTCGTCTCCGTATTTCAGCAAACCACCCTGATCCAAATAGTTGGCCGACAGGTAGTATTGCATCGCTTCGGAACCGCCATTCACACTGAGAGAATGTTCGTGTGTGAAACTGCTTCCGAACAGTTCGTGCAACCAGTCTGTATTGGCTGCAGGCATAATATCCATACGGTTCGGGTCGTCGAATGAATTCCAGCGTCCGTTAAGTTCCCACATGTATTGGCCGCCTTTGCCTTGTTGATAGTCTAAAATCTGTTGCAGCTTTTTTGCGCTATACATCGGCGCTCCAGCATTTGCGGTATTTGCAATTTGATCATTGATGGCAAGAGCAAAGCTATAAGAGTCAGCCATATGCGGCATATTCAACGGTGAGTTGAAACGGAAGTTGTTGTTGTAGTTGATGTTCGGCTTACCGGCTTTACCTCTTTTTGTTGTTACCAAAATAACACCGCCTGGAGCACGTGAACCGTAAATGGATGAAGCGGCAGCATCTTTCAGTACAGAGATGTTTTCGATATCCTGCGGGTTGATTGCGTTGATGTCTCCTTCCATGCCGTCGATCAAAACAAGAGGAGTCAAAGCGGAACCATAATCCCCGATTTTACCTGTACCACGAATGTTGAACGATTTATCGGCATTCAGAGAACCACCGGCGTTGCTTGTCGAGATATTCATACCCGGCACAACACCCTGTAAGGCGTCGATAGTAGAGTTTACTGGACGGGCCGAGAGTTCTTTCGCTCCAACAGATGAAACGGCTCCGGTTACATTCACTTTCTTTTGCGTACCGAAAGCAACAACAACGACTTCATCGAGCTTCTGAGTGTCTTCGGAAAGTTTTACTTGAAGAGAAGGTTGGCCGTTATACGTTATTTCCTGAGTTGTGTAACCGATGAAGGAAATCTGGATGATGTCCCCCTTATTTACACCTTCCAATACGAAATTACCGTCCATGTCGGTCATAATCCCATTGGTTGTCCCTTTCACTACGACAGATGCACCGGCTACAGGACCGAGGTCATCTTCAACAGTACCTGTGACTTTCCCGCTCTGCTGGGAAATACTCACGCTTTGCTTGGAGGGCATTGTTTCTGCAAAAATGCTTGCGGGGAAACAAGTGGCTCCTGCCAGCAAGATTAAGCTGATAGGTTTAAAATTTTTCAACATAATTTGTGTCTTAATATTTAATTGAAAGAATGTTCTTTTAATTAAAATGGCGGCGCTTACAATCGCTATTCTACTTTCATGTACAAAATGTTGGAGTTTTTTTAGTTTTTGCGTTTAGTCTTTATCTTCTTTTGTCATTAGTTCTAAAAGAACTCTGGTGTTTTAGTAATCGATTTTACTTTCATTATTTTCTTTATCTATCTGATTATCTATACATTATAAACAAGGAGTTTTTTTTATGTCATAATTATTTAAGAAATTTAGTTTACTGATGTTTGCGCATCTTAACAGATTTGCCACAAGCAGTTAATACGATACTTAATATCCTTATTCAATAAAGTATCCTATTTTCAAAGCATACATTATTTTGATCCACAATTATTTATGCAAAATCGTAAAAAAGTACAATATGTTAAAAAAGAAGTCTCTACGTATTTTTTTTAGAAAAATAACACTATAATGCAGAAATTTCATATCTTTGACACCGATATGAAATGTGCAGAGTTCTTTTAGAACTAATATCATGTTAATCACAAAAACGCGAAAACGTGCAGAACCTGCCTGTTTTATTTCGTTAAAAGGTTATTACAGATATCAGAAGGATTTTTTCAATTTAATAAAACACAAATTATGTTTAAAAGAATCAGACCTATCAGCTTAATCTTACTGGCTGGAGCGTTTTCTTTCCCAAAAGACGCTTGCGCTGAACCGACTACAGTCGGTGAGAGTCTGAACATTTCCCAACAAAGTGGAAAATGTTCAGGTGTTGTAGAAGATGAATTTGGCCCAGTTGCCGGAGCATCAGTAATCGTAAAAGGAACCACTAACGGTATTATGACCGATATGGATGGTAACTTTACTTTGGAAGGGGTGAAAAAGGGTGATATTATCGTGATCTCTTTTATTGGTTACACCACTCAGGAAATTCCATATACCGGGCAGACATCCCTTCAAATCAAATTGGCGGAAGATACCCAGAAATTGGACGAAGTCGTTGTTGTCGGTTTCGGTACGCAGAAGAAAGTGAACTTGACAGGTTCTGTCGGTACTGTTAATTCGGAGGCGCTGGAATCACGTCCTGTGGTGAGCGCAACGCAGGCTTTACAAGGTATGGTGCCGGGTTTGCAGATTTCGTCGTCCAGTGGTAGTTTGGATAAAACAGCAGATATCCAGGTTCGTGGTACGGCAACTATCGGCGAGGGATCAAAAGGTAGCCCGCTGGTATTGATCGATGGCATGGAAGGAGATATTAACTCTATCAACCCGCAGGATATCGAAAACATTTCCGTACTGAAAGATGCCGCTGCTTCTTCTATCTACGGTTCACGTGCTCCTTTCGGGGTAATCCTTATTACGACAAAAAGCGGTAGAACAGGTAAGCCGGTTGTAAACTATAACAATAGCTTCCGTTGGAACGATCCGGTAAAGACTCCGAATCAGATGGATTCTTACACTTTTGCAACGTTCTATAATGATGCAGCTATCAACGCCGGTCAGACTCCGCATTTTACAACTGAGCATTTGCAGCGAATCAAAGATTTCCAGAATGGGACATTGACGGATCCTATCACCGCAAATGGCCAATATTGGGCGGATGGTTATGCTGCCGGTAATGCAAACACAAACTGGTATGATGCTTTGTATCGTAATTGGGCATTTTCTCAGGAACATAACTTGAGCGTTAATGGCGGTACTGAAAAAATCAATTATTATCTGTCAATGAACTTCCTGGATCAAAATGGTTTGATGGTGTTCAATCAGGATAAGTATAAACGTTATACTACGACTGCCAAAATAAACGTGACCTTGACGGAGTGGGCTAAGTTTAATTACAGCAACCGTTTTACTCGTGAAGATTACGGACGTCCTTCGGATTTGACGGATGACTTGTATTACAACCTTGCCCGCCAGGGATGGCCTACTTTGCCATTGTACGACAGTAACGGATATTTATATTCTTCTCCTTCTCCGGCTCTGGGCCTGAGAGATGGTGGTCGTGACAAAACGCAGACTGACAACTTATATCAGCAGGCTTCCTTGATCCTGGAACCGATTAAGAACTGGGTTACACATGTCGATTTCAACTATCGCATCAAATCGGCTAACCGTCATTGGGACAAGCAGCTGACTTATAACCATGATGTGGATGGCAATCCTTATGTTTACAACCAGAGTACGAATGTACATGAAGATTATTTGAAAGAAAACTATATGAATATTAATGCTTATACAGAGTATTCACATAGTTTGGAATCAGGCCATAATTTCAAAGCGATGGTCGGTTTCCAGTGCGAAAGATTAAGCCAGACTAAGTTCGGTTTGCAGAGAAACGGTATTATTGTACCGGGATTGCCGGAAATCGATATTACGACGGGTTTGGACTATCAGGGCAATCCGGTAACTCCTTCCACTAACGGTTCACGTGCACGTTGGAGCACAGCCGGTTTCTTCGGCCGTCTGAATTATGATTATCAGGGTAAATATCTGGCAGAAATAAACTTGCGTTATGACGGTACTTCCCGTTTCCGTGAAGACCAGCGCTGGAACTGGTTCCCTTCTTTCTCTGTCGGTTGGAATGTGGCTCGAGAAGAGTTCTGGGGTGATCTGGCGGACTATGTCGGAACATTCAAATTCCGTGGTTCTTATGGTGAATTGGGTAACCAGAATACAACAGAATGGTATCCGACTTATCAATCATTGTCTGTTAAGGCAAGTGATGGTAAATGGTTACAGGGCGGTATTTTGCCGAATGCGGCTTATGTTCCGGCGTTGATCAGTTCTTCTTTAGGCTGGGAACGGGTTCGTAACTGGAATGTCGGCTTGGACTTTGGCGCTCTGAACAACCGTTTGACAGGTTCGTTTGATTACTACCAGCGCAAAACGTTGGATATGATCGGCCCGGCTCCTGAGCTTCCTGCTATTTTAGGTCTGGATGTTCCGAAGACAAACAATACCGACTTGAAAACTTATGGTTTTGATTTGAATATCAGCTGGCAAGACCGCTTGAAAAACGGATTGGGCTATGGAGTGACATTTATCCTTTCTGATGCGCAGACTGAAATTACTCGTTATCCGAACCCGACCGGAACATTGGATAAATACAATGCCGGACGCAAGATGGGTGAAATCTGGGGATATGAAACGATCGGCATTGCAAAGTCACAGAGTGAAATGGACGAACATTTGGCTTCTTTGCCTAATGGCGGACAGAATGCGCTGGGAACGAATTGGGCTGCCGGCGATATCATGTATGCCGACCTGAATGGTGACGGAAAGATTGATAACGGCGGTAACAAACTGGATGATCATGGCGATATGAAAGTTGTCGGTAATGATACTCCTCGCTTCCAATTCGGTTTGGATTTGAATGCTGACTGGAAAGGCTTCGACTTCCGTGCATTCTTCCAAGGCGTAATGAAACGTGATTACTGGCAGGGCAGTGCTTATTTCTGGGGTGTTGGTAACAGTGGAATCTGGCACTCGACCGGTTTTGTAGAACATGCCGATTATTTCCGTGCAGAACAATCCAACGACCTGGCTGCAAACCTGAACGCTTATTATCCTCGTCCGATCTTTGACTCTGACAAGAACAACAAGAAACAGACGCGTTATTTGCAGAATGCCGCTTATATCCGTTTGAAAAACATTCAGTTGGGTTATACATTGCCGTCTGCTATGACAAATAAGTTCTTTATAAACAAACTGCGTGTGTTCGTTTCAGGTGAAAACTTGTGGACCGGTACATCTTTGGCTAATATGTTTGACCCGGAAACAGTTAGTGGTGGTAAAGATAACAATGGTAATGCTTATCCGTTGTCAAAAACTATTTCTTTTGGTGTAAGTGTAACTTTATAATAACAGGAAACAATGAAACAAATCAATATATTAAAACATGTTGCAGGAGTAGCCCTGCTGGGACTGTTGTGTTCCTGCAATGACTTTTTGGATGAAACTCCCATGTCGACTATCTCTCCCGAAAACTATTTGACGGAAGAATCTCAGTTGGCTTCTTATGCAAACGGCTTGTATGCCGATATTCTGCCTTCCCATGGAAACTGGAATTATGGTACGTTCGGTACGGACCAGCACACGGACAACCAGGCTTATATGAATTATGATAATAAGTATATTCCCGGTCAGTGGAAGACTATACAGTCACAAAAGGCTGACGACGATCCATATCGTTTCAAATTCATTTATAGCTGTAACTATTTCCTTGAAAATGTGATGCCGCGTTATAGCCAAAAGCAGATAAGCGGTTCGGATGCCAACATCCGCCATTATATCGGCGAAATATATTTCCTGCGTGCTTACGAGTATTTCAAACGCTATCAGATGTTTGGCGATTTCCCGATTGTCCGGAATACATTACCGGACCAGATGGAACCGCTGACGGCGGCCAGCAAACGCTCGCCGCGTAACGAAGTGGCTCGTTTCATCATCTCGGATCTGGATTCTGCGATTGTATTGATGGAATCGAATCCGGATAAGGCTAAAACACGTATTAATAAGGAATCTGCTTTGCTGTTGAAGTCTCGCGTTGCTTTGTTTGAAGGAACCTGGTTGAAGTATTTCAAGAATACGGCATTCGTTCCGAATGGTCCGGGATGGCCGGGAAAAGAAAAAGATTACAATGCCAATTACCAGTACCCGACTGGCGATATTGACAGTGAAATCAATTATTTCCTCACGCTGGCAATGGAGGCTTCTCAGCCTGTGGCAGATGCAACCGTACTGGTCGAAAATACCGGGTTGGTACAACAGGCTGCTACAGAACCGGCTAATCCGTACATGGATATGTTCTCGGCTGTAGATATGTCATCTTATAGTGAAGTGTTGATGTGGCGTCCGTATAGTAAAGGTCTCGGACAGGTGCACTGCGTGGTTGTTGGAGCACAGTTTGGAGACTATGGTGTCGGTGTGACTCGTGGTATGGTCGATGGTTTCCTGATGGCTAACGGTTTGCCTATCTATGCGGCCGGTAGTGGTTATAAAGGTGATGAAACAATTGCCGATGTCCGCAAGGAACGCGACTCCCGTCTGACAATCTTCTTGAAAGAACCGGGGCAGAAGAATATCCTGATCGAAGCAGTGGAAGGTGACCATGCTGTTCCGGTGGAACCTGTTCCCAATATCCTGACGGGTGATGCTGCAAAAGGTTATGCAACAGGTTATGCTTTGCGTAAAGGCGGTAGCTTCGACCAGGCACAATGTGTGAATGGTGAAAACTATACAGGTTCGATCACGTTCCGTGCATCTGAAGCTTTGCTGAATTATATGGAAGCATGTTATGAAAAGAACGGTAATCTGGATGCTAAGGCACAGGGTTATTGGAGAGCTTTGCGTGAGCGTGCTCATGTAGATCCGGATTACAATAAGACAATTGCTGCCACTGTCATGAGCGAAGAGGCTAAAAACGATTGGGGTGCCTATTCTGCCGGTCAATTGATTGATCCGACATTATACAATATCCGTCGTGAACGTCGTTGCGAATTGATGGCCGAGGCTTTACGTTATATGGACTTGTGCCGCTGGAGATCTATGGATCAGATGATCGCTACTCCGTATCATATCGAGGGTATCAAAATCTGGGGCGAAATGCAGAATTGGTATAAAGATGAAACAACAGGTGCAAGTCTGTTGGTTTACGGCATGGACAATCCTAAAGCGAACATTTCATCTCCGGATCTCAGTAAATACTATCGTCCGTATGAAAAGACATCGAACTCGATTGCTAAAGATGGTTACAGATGGGCAATGGCACATTATCTGAAACCGCTGAATATCCAGCATTTCGATATCACAACTTCTGGCGGGGACGTTTCGGCTTCTCCTATTTACCAGAATCCGTACTGGCCGACGGTAGCTAACCAGGGAGCTTTACAATAAGTATTTATTAATAGTTATAAGTCTTTAAGGGCCGCCAACTGTCTCCGTCAAGGAGCCGGTTGGCGGCTATTTAATTTTTTGTAGCCAAATCAAAAAAAAGCTTTTTAGCTTTTTCAGCCTGCGTTTTTGCTTTGTTTGTTCTGACCCTTATAAAACAAATCCGGTCATTGTCCCGGTATTCCTTTCCCGGCATAGCGATCCTTCCTCTGTAAAGTTAAAGACAAAACAACTTCTCTTTTTTTGTGTTAGATATATCAAAAAAGACGTTGGTTTCAGCCAAGACATGTATCAAATAAATTAAACAAAAAACATTAGTTATGTTGAAAAGAATGAAGCCTGTCAGCATGGTTTTGCTTGCGAGTACGTTGTGTTTCTCCGGAAACATATATGCAGCCTCGGGTGCAGGCAATCCGATCACTGGCATTTCCCAGCAAAATGGAAAAGTAACGGGAGTCGTTGAGGATGCTTTAGGGCCGGTCGCCGGCGCGTCTGTGATTGTAAGAGGAACTACTCACGGGACGATGACCGATATGGATGGTAATTTCACACTGGACGGATTGAAGAACGGAGATGTAATCCAGATATCTTTTATCGGTTACACCACGCAGGATATTCCTTATACCGGACAAGCCTCCCTGACTGTACATCTGGAAGAAGACACGCAGAAATTGGACGAAGTGGTAGTGACCGCTTTAGGTATGAAGCGTGATAAGAAAGCATTGGGCTACGCGATGCAGGAGTTGAAAGGAGACGACCTGTTGGCTTCCCGCGAACCGAACCTTGCCAATTCACTCTCCGGTAAAGTTTCCGGTTTGCAGATCGTCCGTTCCAGTAATGGAGTGGGAGGATCGTCGAAGATCGTGCTCCGCGGTAACAGTTCGTTGACCGGCAGCAATCAGCCGCTGATCGTGGTGGATGGTACGCCGATGGATAACTTCACCGGCGGTGTGGACGATGTCTGGGGTAACTCCGGTGCCGATATGGGTAACGGGCTTTCCGATATTAACCCCGAAGATATCGAGTCGATGACTGTCCTGAAAGGTGCTTCGGCTGCCGCTCTCTACGGGTCGAGAGCCGGAAACGGCGTGATCTTGATCACGACTAAATCGGGACGGAAGAATGAGGGGTTAGGCATTACGGTGAACGCCGGAATCACGGCCGAATCTATTTTCCTGAAGCCGGACATGCAGAACAGTTTCGGACAGGGTTCAGTCGGCGTCTACGACAACCAATCCCGTATGAGCTGGGGACCGAAAGCCGAAGGGCAGACGGTGACAGACTGGCGCGGGCTTCAGGTGCCTCTCCGCACGTATGACAATATTGATGCTTTCTTCCGCACCGGAACATCTTTTAATGAAGGCGTCAGCTTCCAGCAGAATATCAACGGGACATCCGTTTTCACGTCTATCAACCGCTCGGACGATGCCGGGATCACACCGGAATCCAAGCTGAACAAGACGAATATCACTTTGCGTGCAACCACTTTCCTCGACAAAGCCGAAAAATGGAAGGTCGACGCCAAAGTGAACTATATCAATATGAATGCCCATAACCGCCCGATCCAGGGTGTGAACCCGTCGAATGCGTTCAGTACGATTTACAACCTGCCGCGCTCCTTGAATGTGGCCGAGTTTAAAGATTGTGTGGACGAAGCGGGTAATATGATCTGGTGGGACGCCTCCCGCAACCCGCAGGAAAACCCGTACTGGGTCACCAAATACCGCCAGAACAACGACACCCGTAACCGTCTGCTGGGCAATGTCTCGTTGAAGTATGCACCGACCAATTGGTTTGATATCGAGCTGCGTGGCGGTACGGATTATTATACGACAACCAAGAACGAGAAAGTCTATGCCGGTGGCAATACGACGCCCCGCGGACTGTATAACGAAGGTTCCGAAACATTTTATGAAAACAATTATAGTTTCCTGGCAACCGCCCGCAAGGATAACCTGCTTAGCCGTCTGGGCGGCTTCGTGACATTCGGCGGCAACCTGATGATGCAGGAGAGGACCAAGATGAACGCCTCGGCAGGCGAATTGCTGGTCCCGAACCTTTTCTCCCTGAACAATGGTATTAACAAACCTACTGTGACATCCGAACTGATCCGCCGGAAGATGAACTCCCTGTACGGCTCGTTGCAGCTGAACTGGGACGGCTATCTGTTCCTCGACGTGACGGCACGCAACGACTGGTCGTCTACGATGTCGAAGGCTAACCGTTCTTATTTCTACCCTTCCGTCAGCCTGTCGGGTGTGATCTCGGATATGTTGCCGAAGATCGGCGGAAGCATGCCGGAGTGGTTCACCTTTGCCAAAGTGAGAGCCTCTTATGCAGAGGTCGGTAACGATTTGGACCCTTATCAACTGTACAATAATTATACGGTCGGAAAAGACGACAATGGCAATACGACGGCTTCTCCCGGTCAGGTCCTGTTCAACTCCGACGTGCGCAGCGAGCTGATCAAATCATGGGAAGCCGGTTTCGATGTCCGGTTTTTCCAGAATCGATTGGGGCTGGACTTCGCTTGGTATAAGACGAATGCGACCCGCCAATTGCTGAACCTGCCGCTCGACCCGTTCGCCGGTTACAGTTCCCGCAAGGTCAACGCCGGTAACATCCAGAACGAAGGGTTGGAAATATCCCTGAATGGCGACATCTTCCGGAGCGTCAATCCGCAAGGTTTCAGCTGGAGCGCTACGGCGCAGTTCTCGCTGAACCGCAACAAGATCATCGACCTCTATCCGGGCGTGACGCTCTATGACATCAAGACGCTGGATGCGATCCAGATTGTAGCTGTGCAGGGTGGTTATTACGGTGATATTTATGGCCAGACATTCCTGCGTGTGACAGACAAGAACAATCCGCACTACGGACAGGTGATCGTCGGGGAAGACGGCCTGCCGCTGATCTCGACCGAGAAGAGCAAAGTCGGTAACCAGAATCCGGACTGGATGCTCGGCCTGACGAACAATTTCTCTTATAAAGGATTCAATCTGAGTTTCCTGGTCGACTTCCGTATCGGCGGCGATCTGTATTCGGCAACCGCTTCCAACCTTTATATCCGCGGTAATGCGGCCGGCACGGTGGTGAACGGTGACCGGCAGAACTTCGTCGTGCCCAACACGGTTGTTCAGAAAGACGGCAAATATGTGGAAAACACCGTCCCTGTGACTCACCAGAATTATTGGGAACGCATCGGGTCGACCGGTAATTACGGCTTGCCGGAGGTCTTTACTTACGACGCGACTAACATCCGCCTGCGTAACGTCACACTCGGCTACGATTTCAACCGCGCCATGCTGAAGAAGACTCCGTTCCAACGTCTGCGCCTGTCCGCCACCTGTAATAATGTGTGGATGATCCATTACAAGCTACCGGGTATCGACCCTGAGTCCGTTTCGGCAACCAATACGAATGCAACCGGGTTCGAGAATGGGGCGGCCCCGACAAGCCGTTCGTTCACGTTCAACGTGACAGTCGGCTTTTAAACTAACTTTAGAGGTCGTCGGAAACTCCGGACGGTTGTTTTTGATAGATTTAGTAAACGATAAAAGAAAAAATAGAATATGAATATGAAAAATAAAATATTGGCAGGCATGTTCTCGATGGCGGCCTTGTTTTCTTCCTGTAGCGATTTCCAGGAAATAAATGAAGACCCGAACCAGGTGGGAGAGGAAAAGGTGAAGCCCGAATGGTTCCTGAACGCCTCGATCATCGGCGACCAGATGAATCCGGAGATCGCCGAGCGTATTTTTATCCTGACCTGGAACCGGGCGGCCCGTTTCAACCGGGGAAGCGGTTTCACGATCGGTACGGATAATAATGACTATATCACGCTTTACCTGAGTAATGACTACGCCGTGAAGTGGCTGAACCAGGCGACCAAAGCGATCCAGTTAGGCGAGAAGAAAGTGGCCGACGGCGAGGCGGATCTCTATCCCTATTATAAGAATGTGATCCAGATGGCGCGCATCTGGCGGGCTTATCTGAACTCGGAAGTGGCGGATGGTTTCGGTCCGATTCCGGCATTGGACGCCTTCTCCGGCGTTCCGGCCGAATACGACAGTGTGGAAACCATTTACGGCTTTATCCTGAAGGAACTGAAAGAGGCCGAAGCGGCGCTCGATCCTTCGATCAGTATGTCTCCGATGGCAGCCGAAGATGCCTTCTATGCCGGAGATGTGACGATGTGGAAGAAATATGCCAACTCCCTGCGTATGCGTCTGGCCATGCGTATCGTGAATGCCGATCCGCAGCTGGCCCGGAGCGAGTTTGAAGATGCCGCCTCGAAGGGTTATATCTCTTCCGTCGCAGAGCTGGCCGGCGTGCAAGAGAAGGATGGTTGGAGCGACCTGACGAGTGTCATGTCGCGCACGTGGAATGCACAGGCCATGTCCGTTACCTTTAAAAACCTGGTTGTCGGCCTGGGAGACATCGAATTTCCGTTGCCCGATTCGTTGAAGGCGCATCTGAAAGACCCGCACAGCTATTTAGGCTTGTATTTAGATAAACATTTCCCGTTGACAACGAACGACCCGTGTGCCGGATTTTATTTCGACGGTATTCCGCAGTATGTCGACCCGCGCGCGCCGAAACTGTTCAGTGTTGTCGGCTGGAACGACGGCGTGGTCTATTCCGACTATATAGGAGCAGCCAGCGAGGTGAAACCAGTCTCCCTCTTTGACCCGAACGACAACACGAAACCGATGCTGACGATCGACCCGCGATACACCTGGGGCACTTGGGTGGCCGGCGAGTGGGACGTGAAAGGCGGTTTGTCTACCGAACTGACCGGAAAGAACTACAACTATCCGTCCTTGTCCAAACAATATCGCATGAGCACCAAGAAACGCGTCTATTTCGGACCTTGGGAGAGCTATTTCCTGCTGGCCGAGGCTGCCGTGCGCGGCTGGAATGTTCCGGGTTCTGCCAAATCGAACTACGAGAACGGCGTGACTTCCAGTTTCGAATACCAGGGCTTGCAGAGTGAAGCCGGGGCTTATTTAGCTTCGACCGCCTATAACCGGATCGGGACTTCCGTCAACTTCGACCATACGACGGAAGCCGTTCCGTACACAGTCAATTATGTCGATCCTTATACAAAGGAAAACAAGACGATGACTTACCGGTATCCGAAGAATTCCATCTATCGCGGCGGCGCCTACAACAACGACGCGATGACAAAGATCTTCACCCAGAAATACATCGCACAGATGCCCTGGCTACCGGAAGAGGTCTGGAGCGACCACCGTCGTATCGGATTGCCATTCTTCGAGAACCAGGCTGTCGAAAAGGATTACAATCCGCTGAACCAGGTTCCGCTCACTGTCGCAACCTCAAAAGAATGCCGTCTGGAATTTTATCCGAAGCGCTATCGCTACCCGGCCAATATCCAGACAAATAATCTGGCGGGCTATAACAAGGCGCTCGAGCTGTTGGGCGGCCCCGATGTCGTCGGAACCGCTTTGTGGTGGAGCCAGAAGTAAGAAGCACACACGCTCCATATATATAATGTTGTCAGCGTCACACGTTTTCGGATGTGTGGCGCTGTTTTTCTTATTATAAATGTCTATATTTGCCTCATCATCAAAAAACGAAAGGAATAAAACAATGTCCGAACAATCATTAAACCGCCGCCGAGAAGATCTGATCAAACGAATCCGTGAGATCGACGATGAGGATCTGCTGATATCTTTGGAAGATAAAATCTATGATTACCAGGAAGGAAATTCTGCCATGCCGATTCCTGGCATTCTTCGTGAGCCCGACACGGTGGAAGGACTTCGCAGCCTGATCGACCAGGTTTTGGAAGAAGACCGGAAAGGTGGAATGCAAGATACTGAAGAGATGTTTGCAGAGTTGGATAAGGAATTTGGATTAGTCTAATCAATCAAGGCATGAGATCAAGAACATCACCACTTGCTAAATCCCAGATAAGGGATTTGCGTAACTATTATCAAATAACATTTGGAACTCAACGTGGTCTTCAGATATATGCCGAAGTAAAAAGGACGATTCGGTTAATAGCTGATTTCCCCGGCTTAGGCCATGTCGAACCTTCCTTAACCGACTATCCCCAATGTTTCCGAACTTTTGTCCAGCATGCCAACCTTAAAATCCTTTATTGGGTAGAAGACCACATTGTTAAGATTGCCTTGATTTTCGATACCCGCCAGTCTCCGGACAAGTTACGATATATTATAGAACATCACTCCAGTTGGGTTTGTGAAGATGTAGCAGTACCTTACGAGAAGAAGAAAACCTCTCCCCGGAAATAGTAATAATAGAGTATTTTATCTTAAAGATAGAACTTGTTTCATCTGTTATAATGACAGACCTTTGCGTAGTCACTGTAAATACAATTACATCATATACATAAAGAAATGACTACAAAACGAACAAAAAGTTCTTTCCGGACGATGAGTTCCAAAAGGAAGCTCGAATCCATATTCCTGTTTGTGACAGGACGGTGCAATGCTAAATGCGCCATGTGTTTTTATGCAGAGGAAATGGATAAAAAGGAACCGGACTTGACTTTTGATGAGATTAAAAAAATCTCGGAGACAGCCGGCGAGATTAACCGCTTGTGGATTTCCGGAGGTGAGCCGACCTTGCGTGAAGACCTGCCGGAGATAATCGAGATGTTTTACAAGAACAACCAGGTGAAAGACGTCAACATTCCGACCAACGGACTGAAACCGGAACGGATCATCGAGTGGGTGGAACGTCTTCGCAAGAGCTGCCCTGAAACTAATTTCAACGTCAGCCTTTCGCTTGACGGCTTTGGAAAGACGCATGATATCCAGCGTGGCGTTCCGGGCAATTTCTATAAAGCGCTCTATACCTTGAAGCTGGTGGACGAACATTTCCGCGATGACGGCAAAGTGCTGAAGAATATTGCGACTGTGATCACCAAGTACAACATCGAGGAGATACAAGACTTCATGCTCTGGGTCTTTGCCCGCTTCCACACTTCGACGCATACGATCGAAGCCGCTCGCGGTATGACGCGTGACGACGGGGTGAAGATCCTGACCGAATCATCCCTGAGAAAGATTCAGGACGACGTTGCACACATCTATTCCGGCTATGCCGACCGTATGGTGCAGGAGACAAGTGGTTTCAGAAAGCCGATTACCCGTTTCTTCTACCTCGGTTTCATCCGTACATTATATAATGTCCGTGCCAGCAACATCGACGAACCGACGCCTTGGGGAATGGACTGTACAGCCGGCGAGACAACTTTGGTGATCGACTACGACGGCCGTTTCCGTGCCTGCGAGCTGCGCGATCCGCTCGGGAATCTAAAAGATTATGGCTGCGACGTCAGTAAAGTGATGCAAAGCGATGTCATGAAACAAGAGATAGAGGCGATCGGACACGGGGCAAAGGCTAATTGCTGGTGTACGCACGGTTGCTGGATCACTTCATCCATCGTTTTCAATCCGAGTAAGATGTTGGGAATGGTCTACAAAGGCTATCGTGAAATGAAGAAGCTGAACCGTCCGATTGTCTTTGATGAGGAAATGCTTCGCGGTATGGAAGAGAAATATGGCCTTGACCGCGAAAAGCTGGATGAACTGCATATTGGCAAGAGTTAAGTGAAAAAGTTTCACTTGCTTTGTTAGGGTGAAACAAAAGTTTCATGCCGATGAAACTTTATTTTCATGGGCAAGAAACTTTAGTTTCCTCGGCATGGAACTAATTGCTTATTGCATGCCTTCTGTTGTCATTTCCTTGTTGATCTTCTTGACCAATCCCTGCAATACTGCGCCCGGACCCAGTTCGATGAAATGGTCGGCACCGTCGGCAATCATGTTCTGCACACTCTGTGTCCAGCGAACCGGAGCGGTCAGTTGTGCGATCAGGTTTGCCTTGATTGTTTCAGGGTTAGTTTCGCCTTTTGTACTTACATTCTGGTAAACAGGGCATGACGGTTCGTGAATCGGAGTCGCTTCGATAGCGGCAGCCAGTTCGGCACGGGCCGGTTCCATCAGCGGAGAGTGGAAAGCACCGCCCACTTTCAGTTTCAGTGCGCGTTTTGCACCGGCAGCCAACATCTTTTCACAAGCAGCTTCGATACCGGGTATTGAACCGGAGATAACAAGCTGGCCCGGACAGTTGTAGTTTGCACATACAACCACTTCGCCTTCGATACTTGCACAAATTTCTTCTACTTTTTCGTCCGGCAATGCCAGTACGGCTGCCATTGTCGAGGGAGTGGCTTCGCAGGCTTTCTGCATCGCCATAGCACGTTTGGACACCAGCACGAGGCCGTCTTCGAAAGACAGGGCACCGGCTGCAACAAGTGCAGAGAACTCTCCTAAGGAGTGTCCGGCCGTCATATCCGGTTTGAACTGGTCACCTAATGTTTTAGCAAGAATGACTGAGTGTAAGAAAATGGCAGGTTGTGTCACTTTTGTCTGACGCAGATCTTCGTCTGTTCCGGCGAACATCAGGTCAGTGATACGGAAACCAAGGATTTCATTAGCTTTCTCAAACATCTCTTTTGCAAGAGGATTGTTATCGTAAAGGTCTTTTCCCATTCCGACAAACTGTGCACCCTGACCGGGAAATACATACGCTTTCATTTTTTCTAATCTTTTTCTAATTTCAGTTTTTTAAGATGGCGCAAAGGTAATAAATTTAGAATAATTGGGGTACTATTCATTACAAATTGTATCTTTGCCCATCGATAAGAAGAATATTAACGACTAATTTATATAATATCATGGATCAATTATTATTTCTTGGAAATTTAGGAACAGGCGAAATTGTTATTATCGCCATTGTTGTGTTGTTGCTTTTCGGTGGAAAGAAAATTCCTGAACTGATGAAAGGTATCGGTAAAGGTGTGAAGAACTTTAAAGACGGTGTAAAAGGATTAGAAGACGACATTAAG
>QWCH01002896.1_pt1 | contig 20431 bp, 23 predicted proteins | sample 1972671 | NCBI WGS metagenome assembly QWCH01 (sample SAMN09866713, study PRJNA288562) | Human gut metagenome isolate term3_stool, whole genome shotgun sequencing... | isolation source: gut | host: Homo sapiens | place: USA: California | reverse complement strand
GTAGATCGGTTTCAAGAGATGAAATCGTTAACATACATGGATGTAGTACCTGTTTGAAATGCCTTGTGCATTGTCCCAGAACACAAACATATATAAAGAAGAATATTGTCTGAATTTCTACAAGTGACAAACGAAGAATAACAAGTAGAAGAAGCCCAAACGAGGGTTCACAAGAATAAAAAAACGGAAGGGATTGATTTCTACGGTAGAATATTTCATAATAAGCTTTCTTATATTCTGCCCAATAATATCAACAGGAATATCTTCCAGCGGGTTTATTTGCATCGTCATTACTTTATCCCTTCTTTTTCCTATTGTTGGCTGTAAGAGTATCTTTTTATCTTCGATAAACCCAACTATTATTTTCTTCCTGTGAACCCATAAAAAGCCAAGATTAAATTCCTTGTAACAAAAAAACGGGATTTGATATTTCCTTACGTGAGTAATATTGTCATCAACTGATAATATAATATCCTTTAGTGCCAATAAGCATTCTCGTATCATAGCTTCTTGTTTCTCGTAATAGCTATTTAACGTGGGTAACGACTTATTATACATTTATTTAGTTATCCCATCAACGATAATAGCCCTGTATATTCCTCCTTTAAGACGATGTTCTTTTGCTTTTTGGTATATGGGATTTTCATACCATGCTTTTGCTTCCTCAAAAGAATAATATTGTGCCCTGCTAATCCCGCCGGAGCTTCTTTCGCATAAATATCCAATTCTTGCTGATTGGTCGTCTTTTCTTTGATAAAAATTACATAAGCTGCCATATTCTTTGTTTTTAGATTTACTTGTAAACTATCTAACTTTTTCGATAATTCTATTTTTCCCAATTCTAACTGGTTAATTGTATATCTTGTATTACTATACTGATGAATGCTATAAATTGAGATTCCTATTATTGCAAATAACAAGATTACAACTGCGATTATTAACGACTTATTATTTTTCATTGTCCTTATTTTTTAGTTATTATTACATAGTGAGAATAACCCTCACTCTTTTCTTTTGATGATGCAAAATTAGACTATATGTCAGGTTTACACAAGTACGGAAAAATGATTCAGATAGGGATAAATTATTCCCCTATTGTGCAATTTCGAATCTATGGGTATATTTGCACCTATGTACGAAAGAAAGATACCATTAGATGTGAATTGTGGTCTTGACCTGACAGGTGAAGTACTTTACGGCAAATGGAAAATCCGCTTATTGTGGTTTATCCATGAAGGGTATAAACGCCCAAGTGAGTTACAACGTAAAATTCCTAATGCTTCCCGTAGAGTACTGAATATACAGTTGAAAGAGCTCGAAGAACACGAATTAATCACGAAAAAGATTTATCCGGTAGTTCCTCCAAAGGTAGAATACAGTCTGACTGAACTTGGAGAAACGTTGATTCCGGTTATTTCCGTAATAGGTCAGTGGGGAGATGAACACTTGGAACGTTTACGAAATCTCGTATTGAAAAAATTGGGACATTTAACTATTGATTGAAATTATGGCATTAGTAAAAGACGTATATAATCTGAGGTTTTACAACCAGCTGACAGACATTTTGCAGGGTGTATTCCCATTATTCGAGAAGGATAATTTTATAAAGGATATTTTCTCTACTGGTTTCGACAATATGGAATACAAGGAAAGAATGCGACACACGACACAGGTACTGCACAGCTATATGCCGGATGATTACCCGAAAGCAGTGGAGATATTGCTGAAACTTACCGGCGAGTTGGAAAAGGTCGCGGCCGAAGATAGTTTGATTGCTTATATATTTCTTCCTGATTACGTGGAATTATATGGTATAGACGATTATGAAACGAACGAGACTGACAAGATAGTTAAACACGCTTGCCGCACCTTATTCAAACAGGGGCATCCGGATATTCTCAAACTATACGGCCTTAATTCTGATGATATATACGCAGATAATCTGACAATAAAGGATAGTCAGATTAAAATGGGAGATTCTTTGACTTTCTCATTTGAAATAGAAAATGGGCTTGACAAAGAGCTGGATGTTCGTATAGAATATGCCATATATTATATGAAAGCCAATGCATCCCGGCGAACACGCCGTAGCGGTCATTATCAATGGTAAAGAAATGCAGAAAGCCATATTCCAATTAAACCTTCTTTCTGAAAAATCCCGATGATAAATAATACCTATAGTAGTAACAAATAATCAGTTATGTAGAGGCTGCCAATTATAGTTGGACACGACACGGATTACCGACAGCAATACTGTTCTCGGGAATTGACTTGGTGACAACGCTTCCTGCTCCAATGACGGAATTCCTTCCGATAGTCACACCCGGCAGAATGACAGCTCCGCCACCAATCCATACTCCGCTTTCAATAGTAACCGGACAAGCAATGGTATCACAAATCGATGCCTTCGAATTAGAGCGAACAGGCATACGCTCCGAAAGAATTACAGAATGAGTTGCCGTGTAGATTCTCACATCCGGAGCGATCATCACATTATCGCCTATATTTATACCCCCATTATCAAGAAAAGTACAATTCATATTGATAATAACCTTGTTACCTATGTGGATATTCTTTCCATATTCACACCGGAAATCAATATCAATTGAGACTTGGTCACCTATACTCCCGAACATCTGTTTATAAATTGCATCTTTAGTTTCATTGTCGGCATAGTCGGTTTCTCTAAGTTGTCGAAGAAACCTTTTGGTCCGTATTGTCAGTTCGACCAGTTCCGGAGACGAACCGTCAAAAGGCTCACCATCCATACATTTTTGATATTCAGTTTTCATATTTAATATATTATATTTTCAGAATCGGGATAATTGTTGTTGCTCCTTATTTCAATCTCTTACCATCCGAAAAGGCATTACCGACCTTTTTACCCACTTCCAGGTAATCGTTATTGAACGGGTCGAATATGATGGGAGACACTTTGGATACATCTACTTTTCCGCTTTCGTCGAGAACACGTTCATCCACGCTTACATTTATTATTTCACCTCGCAAAATACAGGTTTCAGGATTATAATCTTTCAATTTACATTCCAGCACAACGGATAATTCGTCGATCAACGGTGCATCCACAAACTCCGAACGAGTAGCATGGAAACCTGCACGAGCAAATTTATCCGAAACCTTATTGCCGGAAACAATACCTACATAATCACAGGCAACCACCTGTCCGGCCTCTGCCATACTCACGGTAAAAGCCTTACGCTTCAGGATATTTGCAGTCGTTTTATGTCCCTCACTGATACAAATACTAATTTCATGCATTTCGCTGATACCACCCCAGGCGGCATTCATAGCATTAGGAGTACCATTTTCATCATAAGCAGCGATAATAAACACCGGCTGCGGATAAGTAAAGGGCTTTGCCCCAAAATTCTTTCTCATAATAATTTATTTTTTAGTCCATTTCTTAATATCTTCTTTTGTCGCACCATTCAAAAGTCGGCCTTTCTGCCATTTCAGACCAGGATAGGTTTCCCGTAGCTCTTTTTCAGCATTAGAAATACTGCTGCTCCCCGATGTTGCAAACGGAATAATCATTTTACCTGCAAAATCACCGCTTTCAATAAAAGTATTGATGATTCTCGGAGCTGAATTCCACCAAATAGGGAAACCTATATAAATGATATCGTAATCTGCAAGATTCTCCGGTTTAGATTTTAACGCAGGACGTGATTTAGCATTTGACATCTCCACACTGCTACGTGAAGACTTGTCATGCCAATCCAAATCAGCAGTGACGTATTCTTTTTCAGGTTGTATTTCGTAGAGCGTTCCACCTGTAACTTCTACAATCAACTTTGCTGCTTTCTCCGTTGTTCCTGTTGCCGAAAAATAAGCAACCAATGTCTTATCACTTTGCGTCTGTGCATTTATGGGGATACATAACATCATGATCACTACCATAATTATACCTTTAACTTTCATTGTTGTCATATGTAATTCTTATTTTTATTGTTATGACACAAAATTACAGAATAGTATCCAATATAAAAGTATATAAATCACTGATTATCTAACCCAAATTACTGATCGTAAACCGCCAGCATATACGATTGTATTATTATTTATTTTTCAATAGCTCCTCACCCTCCACAAAACTCCACCACCGTCATCTTCCCCGCCAACACCAGCACCTCTTCATAGGCAATCTCCCCTTTGCCGATATGCCCGGCCAGCGTACCGATCTTTCCGCAAATCTGAAAACAGATCAGGACAGACATTGCGATATGATTTATAGAGGTTTGTGCAGTCCGTTCGACAACTTCTGTCAAATGCAGCATCCGAATAAACAAAACAGGAAAACGAAGCGGACAACGCAGACAGGCCATTACCGTTCTTTGTTGTATAAAGTCAACATAGGACTGACGATCATGGACGATAACTTCTTCAATAAACTTCTGATGTTTTTTAGGCAAGGTTGACCATACGGTAAATGCAATTTTATAAATCTTTTCACGTAAATGGTTACGGCCTTCTTTTGACATTTCGTCAAGGCTACGGTTAAAATCCTTCGCTTCCGGCACTTTTCCGTTGGGAAATAAGGCCTCTAATTTGTTTTGTTTCTTCATGATATATCCAATAGGCGTTAATAAATAATTGAGGGAAATCTAAAATAAAAGCAGGGAGACACAAAGTCTTTTTTATATGGTTAACACTTGTACCTCCCTTTTGCTCTCTATTTGGATAGGTTCAAATCTCTAAGCAAAAACTTACCAGGTTTAAACTTCACACTCCTACGGGCCGGTATCTTACAGGAAATGCCGGTACGAGGGTTGCGGCCTGTACGTTCAGCCTGTTCCCAGGCTTTGAAAGTACCGAAACCCTGAAGTACTATTTCATCCTCTTTTACCCTCTCTGTCAGTATTGCCTGAAAAGTATTGATAAACTTACGGGACTGTTTCTGCGAAATCCCCATTTTCTCTGCTAATTCGTTTACTAAATCTGCTTTGTTCATAATATGTTTTCTTTACGTGTTTAACTATATTCTTTCATCAATAGTTATCCCGGACACAACGAATATAACCACCACCGGTGGGAGCTGTACTGCTAGAAACTCTGCCTGTAATCATATTCACTACATAACGATTTTTATTGTAAAAATCGCTACTCCAGAACCATTTATTATTATAACCACCATCATTGAGCATCACAAAGCCTGCTCCCACATATTCCTCTAACGACGCTAGATTGTTATATATGATTACCAACTCATCCTTCGTTGGTAAACGCCAATCGTCGTGTTTCTCCTCATTAAGGTCTTCACAAAATGAAGCAACATCGGCAAATGCTATGGTACCGGGGTCTGACTTCTGAATCTGAAGATTATCTATACAAACCGGAATATTCTTCATCGCCTGCGTAACTGTGACGGTAACTGTACGTAATGGATCCGAATCAGTAACTGTTACTATAAATGTTCCTGTTCGTTCAGCAGCATTATTTTCGTTAGCAGAAAATTCCAACCGGGCATTACCGCTTCCATTGGTTGGGTTTACGGTTATACCATTATCGGTTACAGGAGATATAGTCCACGCTAAGCCGTCGGTTGCAGTAACCGAACCGGTTGTAGTCCCACCAGAAGCAGCTATTATCCCAGTTCCGCCAGTAACATCAAAAATAGAACCAACCTGCTTTATTGTTACCTCTTTTGACATAATTCCAGCCTTAACCATAACAGTGGCTGTTCTTTCCGAACCATTGAGATTCACCTCGCTTGTTTTATACCCCAGATTCTGGTCATTTCCATTCGTTGTTTCCGGAATAGTACCGGTCAGTGTCAGCCAATCAGGCTTGGTAATAGAAAAAGATAATCCCGAAGTTCCTTTAAAAGAGAGTGTTCCGGCAGCGTCCTTTGTTGCAGCCAACGTTGTGGGACTGGCAGAAACTGTCAGTGCAGAGGCTTTCTGATTCACCTTTATTGTTCCGGTTGGTCCGCCGATTTCATCCCCGGCACGAACAACTATCTCGCCGCTTCGCGCAGAAGAAGAGGGATTGACAGCGATATTAAAAGTCACATTCTGTGCTTTTCCCGTTGTTTGAGAACCTGAGGTCGCACCAACCAATGTAATCCAGTCACCTTCCGTTACCTTTGCCACCCAGTCCAAACCGGATGTAGCGACAAACGACGATGTTTGATTATTAGCTGCTTCCGGATTTACTTCCATGCTCGAACCTTCTACCCTGGAACCTGCTTGCTTTACCACTATTTCCTCTTTCAAGCCTGTATAACCTATCTCGGCTATCGATGTACCGGCACTCACTGTTATCTTTCCACTCCGTTCCGAAGCCAAGGGGTTACTGGCTGTCGCTTTTATTTTCAAAGCCTGCTCAGTCCCCGTGGCTTCATCTCCTGAAAAAGCAGGATTATCGTCTGCCCAATTCCACCAATTCTCCCCGCTTAAGGCAGCCAGCCATGGTAAACCTTTTGTAGTAGTAAAGGAAGAAGCCCCTTCCGAACCCTCTGCCGCGCCTAAAGAGATAACATCACTCCCTTTAGACAAGGCGGATCCTTCCTGCGTAATGGTTATCTCCTGATTCTCTCCGTTCACATTTACAGAAAAAGTCACACTCCTGTCTTCGACTTTCGGATTGGCAGACACCGACTGGAAAGTAACCATAGCAGGCCCCTGATGGCTTACTGTTACCCCAGTTCCGGCAGCCACACCTCCTATCATTGCCGACAACCATTCTTCCAAATCGAAAGACCACGCCTGCCCCGGACGGGCGGTGATCTGTACCTCTTTCATTCCACCTTTTTCCGCCGGCATCTTTCCCGGATCGACCTCTATTGGCGGTATCTCATTTACCGTAATACGTTCATCGGAAATATCTATACCGACCAACGTCACCTTCATTACATAATGGTAGTTACGCTCGATATTGTAATTATTCATTCCATCACCCGGATAAAAACGGAATACAACATTGTTATATGTCACTCCCCCCTGCACAGCCGTACCCGTCAATTCGATATAAGTAGCATTTGTCACCCCCATACCGATCTTCTTCTTTTCTGAGTCGATTGCGTTCCCATCACTGACAATACCCGCCATATTCTCCGGTAGATACCAATACATGGTAGCACCGTCTCTATCCGCTATTCCGGTATAATCTGTATATGTCATACCTACCAATTGGTTTTCAGGCACATCAACCTGCATTTTCTGCGGAACCGAGTTCAATGTCACAGTATTAGGAGTAAAAGTAAACCCCTCTCCGGCGATCGAATAAGTAAACGATATCTTAGCCACCATACGGGATAAATTCACCCTGATATCCTTTACTCCCCCTTCTTGTACTACCCCGCTCCACATCCCTGTCATTCCACACAGATTACTTTGGGGTAATCCGGTTTCGGTCGAAACATAAGTCAACAGCAACTTTTTCAAAGAAGTTTCGGTTGCTACCTCTCCCTGGTCACCCATATTAGCAATGAACCACACATGAGATTCTGAACCTTCTCTATCATGTTTCAATTTAATATTAAGTGTATTGCCTGTTAATGAAGAAATATATTTAGCATACAAAAGCTTACCGCCAACATATTGCCCCACCCAGACACTGGCAATCTTACTTTCCTGTGCCTCTTCCAGCGGAGTAGCTGCACGAGTACCGATCGAATCCGATTCCATAGTGCCATCGGCAGTAAACAGTATGCTGCGGGTTACCGGTATATGGTTTGCCAGGACATTCAGATTAAAACCGGCATCCACTTCTTTCAGCGTAGGCAAAAGAATATCATCATCCACGTCTGCCTGTGTACAACCGACTATCCAAAGTAAAACCAAACAGCCAAACAGGCGAATCCAATGTTTGTTCCTTATTTCACTTATTTGTTTCATTATATCCTGTTTTATTCTATTGTCATTTTATATCCACAATTATTGACCACCGCCAACTTCCCCATCAGTCCATACAATTTCTTTCCAGCTTGCCACAACAAACGAAGTTCCTATTCCTTCATTGATATCCGGGTCGGGATAGGGTTCGTCCGGAGCTCCTACATTCGCATCTGTAAAGAAGATTGTCTCCTTCCAATCCAGTACTGTCATGAGCAGGGAGCTTTCGTTGTTCTTCACCTCCAGGGTGAAAACATATCGTTTACCTTCATCGAAAGATATATTTTTATCGATCGTTGCTTTCAACGTCGCCGTTTTATCATCCCTTTGTACTTCGATCTCCACATCAAAAGGTTCCGTATTTTTAGGAAGAAGTATTCCTTTTGTCTTGTTCAAACCCAGATTATCGGCATCAGACTCCACGGGTTCAAATTCTTCCGAAGCAAATACCACTTCTGTTTTATCTTCGGCTTCGCCACCGGTGCATGGAATACCGGTATCTTCACCTACTATAAGAGCTGCACCGGACGAGGATATTTTACTTATGGTCAACCCGGTTGCATACAGTCGGGTGAAAGGGATCACATTCTCTTTGGACGGAGCTACATTAAATACCACTAATGCACATTTACGACTGAAAGTCGCCAAAGTTACCAGACGCGAACTTGCTGATATAGTTACGCCACGGACAAAAGATGTCATTACATCCTCTTTATGAGGAATATCTGTTATCTTATACGTTCCATCAACACTTTTTGCCAGTTTCCTTGCCGGAGAAACAGCATAAAAATCATACACTCCTCCCCTGACAACCATGCCTTCGGCTTTGCCATCGACCGGTTTTCCCGTATCGTCTACCGAACAAAGTGCCAACGAACCGTCGGCCATGACCTTATAGGTAGCTTCAACGGTGGGAGTCGTCGTAGAAAACGGAACGGGAGAAGCCTCTACCCCTATGCTACTCCTGTAATAAGCAACAATCCGTATAGTTGAACCTTCCGGCAACGGAGTCGGACCCGGAACTTCTGTGTCTTCTGCACGCGTCAGCACAGCGGGTATCCCCAGGTCGGGTTTAACGAATCCGACCTCTACCAACCGGGCTTCCTCCGGTACAATATCTTCTACCATACCGCAGGCACATCCTGTAAGCAGTCCGGTCAACAAGAGTTCCGGCAAAAATAATCGTGTCAACATCCGTTTCATTTTCTCATTTATTATTCGACAGGAATATCCACTGAACCGCCATCGTTCCAACCGGCCACTTTCACATCTGCTATCTCGATCCCTTGCGGCGACATACGGATATTATAGATGTAGTTGTATCCTTTTTCCCAACTGGCGGTAAATGTTCCGGGAACGTCACTGTCGGCTCCCGGAACCATATAAAACGTACGACCGTCATCGAGTGTCAGCTCCAGGGAGATACCTACATCGCTGACAGGAATAACCAGACCAAAAGCTTGTACCGGAACTTCCGACGTTACGTCTGTACCGGTTCCTACCACGCGTTTATCACCTCCGGCCGTAAATTGCAGCAGATCGACAGGCTTTATTGTTCCGGTTGTTTCACCCGTTACCAGATTCAATTGGGCGGCAGCAGACTTTTTGAATCCTCCGTTACTTTTCAATACGATTTTAGCCACCCGGCAACCGGCAAAAGAAGAACCTGCATTAACTTCCAGTACACGGAAACTCACTTTTGCCAATGCATGATTCATCGTCAAAGAAACCTCCGGATGCCAGCGGTCTACCTGATCCGCAGCCGTGCAATAGAGGTAATCCTCCTGATCGGTTTCCCATTGCACATCCGTTGCTGCATTTACCGTTGCGCTACCGTCAGAAAAGTAGAACTTCTGCTCGTCCAACACCTTTATACCATTCATTAAAAGAGCTTTCGGAATGCCTGCGAGCGAAACACTCTTTTCTGCCGGAGCATAGCCATAAACTGTCCCTTTCTCCGAATACAAAAGAAGCGTTTCCTCTCCTTCTGCCAGTTCCCAGAGAGGAGGACTCCCTGCCGGATTGTATACGAACTGCTGGCTACCGACAGCATTGTTGTATAAAATCTCCGTACCACTACTATTCTGTTTCGTCACGCAAATGCCTATCCCGGTCAGCGGGTTCGGGTTCCTATTCGTTTCCCCGGGGCCGCCCGTCACGACACTTCTCGACTCTACCTCCATCCACATGCCCAGATTCTTCACTCGAAAAGGAACACCCTTTTCCGAGTCGTCGCCACCAGACCCCGGCAAAACGATCTCTGCCTCTGTACACGCAGCACACAGTAACAAAAACACAGTCACTAATCGGTATAAGAATGGTTTCATGGGATTTGTCTTTTTTATTATTAATGTATTACAATGAAATATCCGGTTGTTCGTCTTCCACCCAATCTTCCACAGTTACATCCATCACTGTCAACTTATTACGGCCGGCAGAGAACGTATAGATACAGTTGGAACCCGCCGTCCATTCATGAGCCGGCAGAGTAACCGTATATTCGACAGGCGTATTACCACCCTCCTGGAGGGTTATCACTACATCGATTTCATTATCGCCAAAACCAGCTATCGGATAGACGATTGCACTGACTTTTTTAGATACGGCCTGTCCGGTCGTAGTTTTATCCTCGATAAATGCTTTGTCGCTTTGCTCTCCCTCCTTGATCTGCTTCATCAGGACGTAATTCGTAATTGTACGGCTAAGTGCTCCGGTGGTTGAATTATCGCTTATTGCGCCATCTGCCAACGCCATCTTGCCGGTTCCGGTTTTAAAAAGATTGGAGCTGTTTTGATGGTTCTTGATTTCAAACTTCGTAAAATTCACATCATTATCACTCAAGTTGCCACCATCGTACACACGGAAAGATACCATCGCCATGGCATGCTTCATGGCCAGGTTGATCAGGTAACCGGGGTTATTCGCATCGGTATTATTCGGGCCACTCTCCGGATCGAAAGGTGTCTGCCCTTTGGCACGGCCGTTGTTTACATTCCGGCCACCCTCCGTCCCATCAAAATACAGGTAGTCTTTTTCAGTTGTTAAAGACAGGCTTACCCCCTTGTTTTTGTTAGCTGACCATGAAGTGGCATTCCAGATTTTATTCGCATTATTTGCCGAAGCATCCATCTCTCCGCTGGCAATAACTGTGATCGGGATTTTAAGATCGGATTCACTGTTTATACTTAGCAGGCTACTCAGTGCATTTACATCATACGGATAATAAGCATATACCTTACCTATCGTTTCTTTCAGATAATAAGGCTTTTCATTCTTGGGGTCATAACTAAGACCTTTCTCGGTAATCGAAATCCAGTTCTCACCTTTTGCATCTCCCATATACCATACATGAGGGCCGGTATAGCCGGAACTCGATGCATCGGGAGAATACCAGTCAGTTGCATCCGAGTTGGTCACCACTACTCCCAGACCGGGAGCCGTGTTATAATCCGTATAGGTAATCGTACTGCCGCTCACCACCGATTTCGTTGTCGATTTCATTCCGGCTTCCACCTTCAGGTTCGGGTTGATACCCAGTGCCACCTGGCCGTCACCGCCACCCGGTTCCGGCTCTATTCCTGTCTCTGTTTCCGTACAGCTGAACGCTGTCACAAGGGCTATCAGCATGGCCCACTTTGTCATGATCGTTTTCATTTTCATTCGTTTTAAAAGTTTTATTTCCTGTTTAATCATTCGTATTTTATCATATTGGCATCTCCCCTTGTTCATCCTCCATCCACGCTTCCACACTGACATACGTGGTTTGTATGTTGGCTGCTTCGGTGAAAAAGAGTGAGACGATATGGCTTTTGCCGATTTCAAAACCGCCCTCTATACGGACAAAGACGTTCGAGAGGGTTTCTTTCAGGTTGCCATTGCCGTCTTTCGTTGTCGTGATCCGAAGATGGAGCGGATGAGCCGCCATCCCGTCCACCGGGGATGCCGGAAGAAGGAGAAAGCCTTGCGCCTCGGGAAGCGATCCGTCGGACGCGACCTGCGGGATTAGCAGACCGGCAATATCCTGCACCGGGAGGTTCCTGATATCTTCCGCCACAGATATATCCGCCAGACGGGGCGTTTCCGCTGACAAATCCAGTTCCTGGCGGGTATGTACATCTGCCGCCTCGATTGTTTGTATCGTTCCCCATGCATCGGCTCGGTCACTGTAACAGACCAAGCGGACCTGAGTCAGCAAATGACGGAACGTACAGGTCGTCACCGGAACATAGCCGTTTCCCTCGAGGATTCCCGTGGCCATGATATCCGTCGTTCCGTCTATGCGGAAGGTTACTTTGCCCCCTCCTGCATCGGTTGTCGGCTCCCCCTTCGCCGGATAATAACCGTGCAGGCGGATATGACGGCCATCCGCCGGGTACGACTGCGACTGGGCAAATACAATCGGGCGGTTCCCCCTTCCACCCTGACGCACAGCCTCGTGTACAGCCCACCCACCGTATGCACCCATTGAAACCGCCGACTCATCCTGACGGGCAAAGCTAACCTTCAGATCCTGTTCATAGCCCGAGCCGATTATCCCGCGCGTCGACGCTCCGATCGCACCTTCCAGGCAAACCGCCGTTTCGGGGAGCAACTCCGGAGCAGGATCGCTGTCTGAACAGGCGGCGAGGCCCGGAAGGATAGCGACTGATGCTAATACTATGACTTTAAGGTTATTCATCTCTGAAAATTACTCTCCGGGGGTTACTATTGTACTGCCGCCATTACCCGGCTGCCACGGGGCGATACCGGATTCTACCGCTATTTTACCGTCCTCCGTAAAGGTGAGCGTGATCAGATGCGAATAGCCAGCTTTCACCCCTTCACCGATATTCGAGACTGTGACGTTCAGGGTTTTCGCATTCCCATCATATGTTCCTTTTACTTCCAGACTGATGGGGGCACTTACTGTTCCCATATTGGTCGTCGGGTAAAGCATCAGATAACCGGTCGGCGAAGTTTCGGCATCCAGGGCCGAGATCGTAGAGGGACAGTTCTTAACTGTCAGTGTCTGGTCTGTTGTACCCGTGACCGTCAGTTTGGCTCCGCTTGTTTTATCCAGCGATAGCTTCAATCCCGCGGCTACATTTTTTACTTTAATGGAAGCGACCGCCGTCCATTTGCTGATCGTACCGGCTGAACCCACGCACTTGAACTGTAACTGGGTTAGCAGATGGCTGAAAGTAAAAGTCTCGAACTTATCGACCAGCGAACCAGTCTGCACACCTGTCGCCATGATGTCCTCATCACCCGTTATGGTGTAAGTGACGCTGGCGGGGTTGGTGGTTCCACTCGGTTCCTTGCGGGGATAATAACCGATCAGGACAGACTCTCCCTCTTCCGTCAAATAGGTTTGTTCCGGCTCAAAAGTCAGCGCCGTATTACCCGTACCACCTGTACGGACTGCGTCGATAGAGGCCCACGCAGCGCCAGCTGTACCGGGATTATCCAAACGGGCAAACGATGCTTCCAGGTCATTCGTATAACCGCCGCCGATCACCGCACGGGTAGCCTCCGCTATTCCGGCATTCACCTCTATCGTTTCTGCCGCTTCATCCGTCACCGGCTCTTCCGTGTTGGTGCAACCACCTACCAGGATAGCCGCCAACAGACTCATGATCAATAATTTTCCTCTTTCCATATTATACCAGTGTTTTATCGTTATTATTGCTATTACTATCGTTTTCATTTCGTTTCAGGGAGTCACCACACCCGAACCACCGCTACCCGGTTTCCATTCCTTCAGTGTGATCGTCAAACCGGACATTTCATCATAGCGGACAACCAGGTCCAGTATCACATGTGTCGTAACTCCGACGGTGAATGCCTCTTTCACCTCCTCGGTTATATCCGTAGATGAAGTGATTTCCTTTCCGTCTGCCAGAGTCATCGTTAGGGAAAGGTCGACGGTGCCTTTGCTCTCCTTCTCTTCCTCACCCGCGGACAATCCGAAAAGGCTCAGGGTCGATGTATAAACGCCCGGACTGACTTCTTCCGGCTCGAACGTCATAAAGGCCCGCGTATCGAACAGCGGCTTGCCGGAAGGTATATGAACCCGTGACGAAACACCGGTCAACCTTCCCGACAAGACCGCCGCAGCGACATCTCCCTTTTCCCCTCCTGTGACTTTTATATTCATTTCCAATGTACGGACAAGGTTCATCGCAGACAATTCCTTTGCCACGACTTCTCTTCCACCCACCTCGATCAGGTCTAAACCCGCCCCGTACAGGTTACCCGGACAGGCTATCTGCACCGATGAAGATTTCAGGGAAGAAAGCCGCTGAGCCCTTCCGCAGGCTTCCTCATAACCCTTCTCCATTTCAAGCGTAACACCCGTACAGCCCCTGTTACAGACAGCTACCCGGTAACAGCCCGAAGGCAACGTACCTTCGTACCCCTTTATGTCTCCCGTACGGACAATGGGGCTGGCAGAACCTTCCGGATAGAAATACCACATCATATCCTCCGGACAGCCGCTATTGTCCCAACGAAGCAGTAACCGCACCCGGCCGTGCTTCTCCCAATCCTCGTCCGTCATACGGTATGCGCAAGACAAAACCGCCACGGTCCATACGGCATATATCATCCAACCCATCAGTTGTATTATACGATATTTCTTATTTCTTTTATTCCTTTCCATCTTCCTATCTGATTTGAAAACGGTACGACAAACTGATCCGAAGCCCCAACATAAATCCCGTCGAGGCAAAACGGGTTTCCAAATAATTTCGGTCATCCGGCGCATCATAACGGTATTTCTTCCCGTCGAAGACCGAACGGTAACCGGCACGTACACTCAACCCCATCCCCAAACCTCCGGTCAGGGAGAAACGATACCCCATCGACAGGCCCGCCGACCAGAAACAGCCCGTCCGGCCGTAAAGTATGTCCTCAGACTTATCGACCGCACCGCCACGTACATCGAAGTCACCGTACTCGGCAAACAACCCGGTATGCAGGCCGGTAAACCTTCCCGAAGGGGATAGCCAGATTCCTGGTTCGAGGGATATTTCAGAGACAGACCAGCTATCGCGTGTCTTGTCTTTATAGGCAAAGTCGGAATACATGCCCGACAAAGCCAGCGACCAACGACCGGCAAAGCTGCATTCCACTTCCAGATTCGGCATAAATGCGCCTGTTTCTATTTTCGTCTCACCTGTTCCCAAACGGATTGAAGGAACTACGCCAAACCAGGGAAGAAGGTTTGTTTTTACGGCCAGATATACAGGATTGTGTTCGATCGGTGTTGCATTCTTTTTGACAGCGGGAGCAACAGGAGTTATCCCCTCAGGATTTGCAGTTTCATCCGTTCTCTCTTTATGCTTTGTGACCACCCGTACCACTTCCTTTGTTGTAACCGTCGTTGCCAGATTGACAGCCGGGAGCTCTACTCTCTCGTGACGACGAATCGTATCCGTCACCGATGCCAGCCGGTAATCTTCCAGTTCCGTACAGTCGAAAAGAGGATCGTCGATACGATACACTTCGCGGTCGTAACCACCAGCTTCTCCACGACGGTACAAATCAACATAAGGGATTGCACCGTACTCACCGATAGCTGCCTTTACGGCTATCGGATAACGGCTCTCACTGTAATGGATCGAGATATTGGCAAACCACGGAAGCGGACAGTATACATTATATATATGTATCTGATCGCGATAGCTGCCGCTACGGTCGATGTAAAAAGCGACACAGTCATGAGGGATATCGAAACGGGTTTTCAGATAGGCACGAATACGACTGGCACGCAGCGAGGCTTCGTTCACCATCGCATCCTCTTCATAGCCATAAGCATCCACATGTGAAACGATCAAGAGGTGGTTGTCTCCTTTCAGCAGACGGTTGCGGGAGGCATCCAGAAGTTGCCCCATACGCTCTAATTGGTAAGCGTTATCGCCGTAATCAGCCAGGAACAGGTCGCTGTTCTCTTTGAAAGAGAATAAAAAAGATTCCGCCTTATGATAGGTCGTTGTCTGCGCAGTCACTTCCCGCCAAACCAGGCTGAAAAATAACAACAGGTAGAACGCTTTTCTTTGTGATCCTTTTATCCTATACATAATATTATATCAATACCAGTCTTTGATTTTCCGATTTACTTCTAAGGTGCCCCCTTATTTATATAATAAGGGGAAAAGATAAAAAGCACCTCGGTTTTAAGGGGGATTTAATGAGTTTTGCCCCTGGGATATTTTAGAATGATGTCTTATTTCAATATTTTGTGGAGTAAAAACATGTAAAAATGATAACAGTTTTTTTCAAACGGATATTAATAAGACAGCAGTCTTTACCCGCCTTATGTCTTATTCTTTGAAAATTATGATTTAAAGGTCACAAGCAGGAAATTAGGTTAATTAATACAAATTCTATATGTTTTTTTTAGGATTTTACCCAAAAGCTTTGTTTTTCCATAAGATTCTTCCTATGTTTGCAGAGCATTCAAACTCTTTTGCAAAATCCATTAGTCGTAAAGGATTGGATATGAGTGAAAAAAGAAGGATATGACCTTATTATATAAATAAGGTAGATTAAGCAGCCATCAGTTCCTTTATACCTTCAGAAACCTTTTTATTAGCTTCCCCTACCTTACCGGCATCAAAAGCAGATAAATAGATACGTGTCATTTTTTCTGAAGAATGTCCCAATGCCTGGCTGATGACAGCAATCGGTATACCCAGGTGATAAGCCGCAGAGGCCCAGCTATGCCGGAAGACATAAGTCGTTAACCTGGCAGATAAACCCAATAAAACCTGTACCTCTGCCAGATACTGATTTTCCTGTGCCAGGCAATGTTTATACTGTTCATGCGTGGCTCCCTCCTCCAGCACAGGGAAAAGATATTTGGAATCCGTCCGCCTGTAACGATCTATCAGTAACTGCATTGACTCCGATACTTCCATCTCGATCAGCGCTCCGGTTTTCTGACGGCGATACGACAACACCTTTCCTTCTTCAACCAGGTTCTCCCCGCTTAGACGAACAATATCCGCAAAAGGCATACCGCAAGCCAAAAAAGAAAACAGGGCCATATCCACCGCCAGCTTTTTCTCCGGTTCCTCTTCCAGATCGAGCACAGCCATCTGCTTAATCACTTCCACCGGGACTGCCCGTTTAACGGTCTCCTCCCGTTGCAACTGCATCCCCTCGAACGGCCGTGCCTCAGGCCGCCCTTTCCAACCCCGGCAAGCACGGTTGTACATCGCCCGTAGATTACTAATATAACTATTCACCGAATTCACACGCAGTTTCTTACCCTTCAAATACAAGACAAACTCCTGTACAACATCCTGTGTCACATCTCCCAGCAGCCCGCTCTTTCCTCCCTCACGAATGAATGCTGCAAAATGATTTCGGGTAGCACGATACAGATCGGCCGTACTTTCATCCCCATTACTACGCTTCTGGTTTTCCTGCTCAAGCATCAGTATGCAAAAATCTTTATTTCTCATAACTTTTTCCTTCTTTATCGTTATTAATCAAAAAGATAAAGATAAACATTCACGGCTTGCAGATTGTTCGGTTTTCGCGGTTTTCGCTAACGGCACAGTCTCTCAAAAAGTCTGTTTTAGAAAGAAAACTCCTATTTTCACCCTCATTTTCGACCTTCATTCCGACCCTTATTCAAATTCATCACAATGATTCTTCCCTATCATTGTAATGCCCCGACCAAGTCATCACAATGACTTCATACACTCATCACAATGAACCGGATCAGTCATTACAATGATTTTTTTAACATTACAAAATATCAGGAAATTTACTTCGAAATTACCTGATAAAACGGGAGAATGCACCTTTTACAAGGCTGGAAGCTCTTTCCGGACAGGCCGTTTTCAGGTGACAGATTGTAACTGGTTTTGTCTTATTTCTGCCACTAGCTCTAAAATCATTACAATGATTTTATTATTACCTACTTAAATGTACATTTTATCTTCTACAAATATCTCTACGTCAAACCTTAACTCTTGCAGAAACACAAAAAAATATCCCCTACATTCCTGTTTCCAAATAGAGCCGGGAATGTAAGGGATAATTATCAAAATGACAATTTTCTATTTTGCGAATAACGATAATCGAAACCCTCTAAAAAATTATCGTCATTTCGTTAATTATTGCTAGCAATCCGAATAAAATCCGAACCTATAAAGAATTAGTAATGTTTAATTTATACACCCAGTCAATTCTATTTGGCAATTGATATTTTTTTTATTCAACCTGTATTAATATTAAATGTATATATGTATGGAAACATTCACAAAACAGTCGTCCGTGAAACTATTGGATTCAGAAACCTGTATAGATAACAAGGTAGTTATATATAAATCCAGAAGTAAGGCCATTCTATTTATTTTAGTTAGTTTGCTACTGGCAATTGCCGGTAAACTTTTCCTTCACCATCCCGATTATTATGTGGTGGGCTGGAGTTTTATTATCTTGTCCGTTCTATGTCTGATTTTCGGTATCGGCACTTACTTCGACAGAAAACCTTACATTATTCTGACAGAAAACGGTATCACGGAAATGTCCGATATACGTGAAGAAATCGAATGGGACGCAATCCTCAGAGCAGATGAATTCTATTACAGGGGACAATATTTTATACGTCTTCTGATAGACAGGGATTATAAACCGGCCACCGTCCGTCCCACGTGGTTTTGGCGCTTTGACAAACTGTATGAGAAAAACGGAATCAAAGCTATATTTATACGCATAGGCTTTTATGAAGTCAGTGCTATGAAACTAACCGGATTTATAAAGAAGATGATCAGAGCCAATGCAGAAAAAAGAGAGGAATTGTTGAACGAAAAACATTTATAACAGTTAATATTCAGACCTTAAACAGAACTTTCCACTTATCAGTTCTGTTTTATAAAAACTAGTATTAATTAAATACCAATTAAACAAATGAGAAAGTTAGTTTTAGCAGCAATAGCAGGCACAGTCGTCCTGCTATTAGCATCCTGCGGTAACAAGACAACCCAGGATAAAGTAAATCACAAAGTAGAAAATGCCAAAGAATCTGTCGACCATGCGATGGACAAAGCTGCGGACAAGATCGACAAAGGGGCTGACAAAGTGAAAGATGCCTGGAACGACACCAAAGAAGATGTCAAAGAAAATGCACAAGAGGCGAAAAAGAATATCAAGGAGAGTTACGACAAAACCAAAAAGGATATAAAAGAAAAACTCGACTGATCTCGCCGGATTACCAAAGTAAAAGAGGGAAGAAAACTTAATTTCTCCCCCCCCTTTTTGTGTGATCCCCATAACAGATCAAATTCAAGTGAGTACCCCTAAAAAAGTGCTTAATTTGCAAGAGGTCTCTGATTAATTGAGGTACTCCTTTTTTCAGAAAAGGTTACGGTTTAGAGATATACGATTATTCAACATACAATATGACCGCACGGTTCCATTCAGGCTTATCGAAAGGAGGTTCACGGTCCCCTACCCATTCCACTATCACTCGATCGCGGCTGATGTTATATTCATCGATCAATATTCTGGCTACGTTCTGAGCACGTTCGGCAGACAACTTTTCGTTGATCGTGGCAGTGCCGGTCTTCTTATCCGTATAACCAACGACTTTCACCTTCAACTGAGGGTTATCTTTCAGATATTGAGCTATATTATAAATGTTCACTCCCTGGTACGGATCGACTTTCGTCTGGTTGATCTTAAACAGGACAACATTGTTTATCAAAGGATTGGTTTCCACAATCTTTTCAGTAATAATCTCCGACGGCGGACATTCCGGACAACTTACCGGACGCTGCGCCAGTAACTGGTTCTGCTGATGCAACTCATTGATCGTATTATTTAACGCTTCGATCTCAAGCGGGTTTCTCAGTTCCGCTTCCGAGAATGTAGCAGTCTTTCCCAGGTTAAATATCAGACCAGCGGAAGCCGTACCCAATATATCGTAATTACCGCTGGTTTTTACCTGGTTGAATCCGCTTTTCAAAGCTGTCGCGGCAAATTCGATAGACAAGGTAACCCGGTTGGACAATTTGAAATTATTGATAATACCGGCATTCAGTGTCATACTGTTATCGCGGGTATGTCCCATCGCATATTCGGGCTGGTTCGCATAATCCCAACCGAAAGCCCAGCCGAATCCGACATAAGGGATCAGGCGGTAAACACGGTCGGAACTGTATTTCATGAAATAGTCCGTAATGCTCCACATCAGGTTCGCCTGAAAACTGGCATACCGGTTACGTGACATGATACTTGCGTTATCATTAAAAGTATGCAGATTGGTCAGTCCGGCAGCCTTGATACGGGTACCCAGATAAGGGCTGATCCATTTGCCGACCTGGAATTCTGGCGTTACCGTAAAACGGTTGAAAAAGTCGGCATCCTTATTATTGTCGCCGAAATAGATATTCGCACCGGCACCGGCTCCGATAAACCAATTATCCCAAAACCCGTTCTTAAGGAAGGTGGCACTATGTGCCGGTTCCGTACTATAGCCCTCTTTTTCCTGGGCATAAGAAATCTGCATGACGCCTAAAAGCGCCATAGATATAATTATTTTATTCATAACTTTTTCTATTTGTTTAAAACGATAGTTG
>QWCH01002796.1_pt1 | contig 20464 bp, 18 predicted proteins | sample 1972671 | NCBI WGS metagenome assembly QWCH01 (sample SAMN09866713, study PRJNA288562) | Human gut metagenome isolate term3_stool, whole genome shotgun sequencing... | isolation source: gut | host: Homo sapiens | place: USA: California | reverse complement strand
ATATATGAAAAAAATAAGCGTTTACGCTGTTGCAAGGTTGTTTGTGAGTGCCGTAGGCGGTATTATATACCGCCGCTCACTTTTCGTTTTTGCCGACGGTGGACTAGAAGGTGCTGCGCACATAGCGCATATATGCGCACCGACACCGTGTCGCTGACGCGATTGACTTCGTAGCAATCGCTATTACGCTCGCGATGCTCGCTACGAGTCCGACAACAAGCCGAGTGCTTGCACTCGAGATTGTGTGGATATATGAAAAAAAATAAGCGTTTACGCTGTTGCAAGGTTGCTTTTGAGTGCCGTAGGCGGTATTTCATACATAAAAAAACGAACTCACAAAGAGTTCGTTTTTTTATGTATGAAATCAATATTCTTTAATTCCTAGGATATAGTCGGCAGATACGTTTAAGACTTTGCACAGCTCGGCAAACGTGTCAAGTCTGGGTAATTTTTTTGTCGTACAGTATTGTGTTATCATTTCGGGTGAAACACCAACTTTTTCGGCAATTTCTATTGTTGAAAGATTCGAGTTGCGGATTTCCTCGCAAAGCCTTGTTTTTATCGTATCGGACATAGTTTGCCTCTTGTCATTTTTTTAAGTTTATAACCGTTGGTTAATAAATAATTGACAACTAACCGTTGGTTATATACAATAAAAGAAGAGGATTTAATATGGACTTTGTTGAGGTGAACGAACACATCGCAGAGTGGTGCGACGTAAACTGATACAGTATTGTCGAATCGCACAAGTTGAAAAACAGACAAATTGAGATTGTCGATATACGATACGGCTTATTGTTGCGTGTACGCACCGAGAGTGAAAACGATTTGGATTTGCTGCAAGAGGTGCTAAACGGTATCGGTAGTGCAAAGATAAATAATTTGTACGACAATTACTATTGCGTATTCTTCAAAACGCGAAATTAAAAAAACGGGCTTGAAAATCAAGTCCGTTTTTTATCAAATGGGTTTTTAAATTTAGATTTGAGGAGCGAGCACGGGGCGTTTTGCGTTTTGTCCGATGACAAGTTCCTTGGTCATAAGTTTGTAGATTGCGGCGACGGGGAGGGCGCACACAAACGTTGCGAGGCAGCCGCCCAGTTCGTAAGGAATATCCGAGAGGAAGTACGCTCCGAAAGGTACTTTCCAGATAAGCACGGTTGCCACGACGGAAACCCAGTAGTACGCAAGCTCGGAAAGTGCGGCGAGCGATGCGTATGAAAACACGCTCATATCCTCGTGTTTGCGGTTGAAAACGTTGTAGCAAACAAGCGGCATCGAATAGCCGATTGCAACTTCGAGAAGCCACCATTGAACTCTGTAAAGTTCGGAAGGGAACCAAGCGATGCAGCTGAGCTCGAAAATAATGGAATACGCAATGATGAGGACTGCGTTTTTGGCGGGATTCATGGACGCCGCGCAGATGATCAAAATGGGGAAAACCACGTTTGCAAACGGAATTTCCAAAATGAACTGATCGTAGCACATGATGCCCAAAAGAGTGAACATTGCAATCCAGCCTTTGAGTCCGCTTGTCCTTGCAAGGCGTTCCGCTTTTGTCAATGAAATACCTTTCATAACTTCTCCTTGACGACTAATACAGCCATCCTTGATATACTAGCACCAAAACCTTGAGGTCGTCAAGCGTTCCGGGTTGTTCGTCCTCTCCAAACAAAGTTTGGAAGTTTGCGCACATTGCGTATTTTCCGTCTGCGGCAACGTAAACTGTTTCGAGGTTGTAGTTATCTCCGTTTTCAAGCGTTGCGTCGTGAAACATATAGTAGCGGTGTTGCGAAAGACGGAAAGTGATTTTGTCGTTTCTGTCCTCAAAAAACTTTACGATCGATTCGTAAACGGTCTTTCCGTAGCAGGGAATTTGCCATTGGCAAATCAAATCGCCGTCTATTGTGGAGTGCGCAAAGCTGTCGCCTTCGGAAACTTCCGTACTAGAGCCGGGCATACGCAATTCAAGCGTAAAATACAGCTGCTTGCCGTCAACGATTGCATAATCGGGATTGTCTTGCGTGCTGTCGCCGCCCCAAACGTCGTTGCACGCGACGAGGGACAGCAATAACAGCGCAAGTATTGCGATTGAAGCGATTTTCAGTGTTTTTTTTGCAACGTTCGCCATTGTTTAATTTCCTTATCAAAGGTTTATCACGGCAAAATCTTTCGAGTATGCGCCGACGGGAGCGGGCGCTTCGATGCCTTCGATTTGCGCGATATACGCAATCGCAACCGCCATATCCGTGGTCGTAGATATCACGTATTTGCCGTTTTCGTCTTTTTTGAGACTATCTCTCCAAAGCGTTACTATGTTGTAGACTTGACCGTCTTGTTCTTCGATGTGATATTTGCACTCTTCGCCCTTGCAAACTTGAGAATGGTAGACCTCTTTGACGTAGTGTTCCATATCGATTCCGTTCATAAAGCCGTAGAGAAGCCCGTATTGCGGAGCGACGTTTGCACTTGTGCCGAGATCGTGATTGTACCAGTTGCAAAGCCTATCCATATTTATCATTTCGTCAAGAGGTTGCCCCCAGCCGTCAGTGTAGGGGAAGTACCCCTGCATTGTTTTTTCAAACTTTACGTCGTATTCTTTTGTATCTCTCAAAGCCGCGGCACTGAGCGGACGTCCAGAAAAGCCAACCCAGTTGGGTGTGCCGCCGTTCTTTTTGAAGTTGCCGTCCTCATCCTTTTCGTAGTATGAGAGCATGTATGCGCGACTGCCGGGAACGGTTTGTTCGAGGTCGAAGCCTAGGTTGTAGGCGGTGAGCAAGCAAACGTTGTAACTGCCGTAGCCGAAACCTACTTGCGTTACGGGCATGCACGCTTTCCAAAGGGGTATGAGCTTGTTTTTGAGGGTTGTAAGTTGTTGACGTTTGTCGTCAGCGGCGTCGATCGTTTCGAAGTCGATCGCTTTGTATGCGGCAAGGAATGCGTCGTGTCCGTCTACGTTGCCGGTTGCCTGTGCGACAAGTCCCAAAAGCTCGACGTAATCGTCATATGTCAAGCGATTTGCGGCAGTAGAGCTTGCGAGGTTGTTGAGTGCGTTGTAGCCTTTGTTGTAAAGGTTGGATTGCGTGATTTCCGCACCTTTGAACGTGTACTTTACGCTGCCGTTTGACACGTATGAGTCGACATTCGTCAAGTACGCTTTGATTGTGTCGAAATAGACGTTGTAGGAAGTGTCGACGTTGCCGGTTTCGTTGCACCATTGTTGATATTGATTGTAAATCAAACTCCAACTGTAAAGGAAATCGAGCACTCCGTACCAGCCCGTTTTTCCTGCGTCGGATGCGGGGAACAAAGAGTCGCCGATGCGTCCGTCTTTGCAAACGCCGCCTATCATGTTGAGGTAGGTTTTGAATTGCATCACCACTTCGTTGTCGTAGAAATCGCCCTTGACATAGCGCAAGTAGAGAAGCGGAACTCTCGATTGAGTGGTCTTCGAGGTGAGAATGGATTTTTTGAAAGCGTCGCTTTCAAGATAAGTTTTCAAAGAAACTTTAAGCTCTTCGGCAAGTTGGTCGTATCTGTCCCATTTGCCGACGATATTCATATCGCGAGTCGGCGTAATGGTGTAGTCGAGAAGCGTATCGTTGTCGTACCAGCCGACAAACACGTATCCGTCGCGATCTTGGGGAGTGGGGAGTTTATAGCTTTCGCCTGCTTTCACCGACACCGTTTGCGTTTGACCGTTTTGCGTGAGCGTAAGCGTATAGGTCGTAGGAGCTTGGTCGCATGCGACGAGCGCGATTGACAATACGAGCACAATTGCAAGAGCCAAACACAAGATTTTTGCGTTTTTGTTCATTGGTAGTTCTCCTTTTCAAATCTTTGATTTTGACAGAAATCAAAGTGTTGTTTTTAAGAATCTAACCGCCTTGTTTGTGGTTGAATTGCATGAAAAGGTTTTGACTAAAATTAATTTTTCGGCAAAAATATGGAATTTTGCCCTAAAACCGTTGCCGAGGTTTGTTTTTGAAAATAAAAAACGCACCCTTTCGGCGCATCCCTTCATTGCGTGCGTATAGGCAAATCGGGAACGCGTTTTTGCCTTGACGACGCTCAAATACGGCAGACTTACTGACTTATGAAAAAATGGCGCATGCAAGACACTCCGACTTTTCAAATACAGTGGTGGCGGTTGTTCGGGAATCGAACCCGATGTCTAAATCTACTCAGCATAACAACTTTTCAAACCGTATTCTATTCAACTGAGCTTATCATAACACAAAAACGAGGGCGTGTAAAGCGCGCGTTTCGTTTTGAAAACTTAAAATGTAAAAAATCCGACGGTAAAGTCGGATTTTTTGCTTTGAGCTTGATTTAAAAGACGTTCGATTTTACGCATATTCTTTGCGTTGCAATCTGTTAGTGTTCGAATTGCGAGTTGTAAAGATTTGCATAGAAACCGCCTTTTGCAAGCAGTTGTTCGTGCGTACCTTTTTCGATGACGTTGCCCTTGTTCATGACGAGAATCACGTCCGCATTTTTGATTGTCGAGAGGCGGTGCGCGACGATAAACGACGTCTTGTTTTGCATGAGTTTTTCAAACGCTTGCTGAATCTTGATTTCCGTGCGAGTGTCGATCGAGCTTGTCGCTTCGTCGAGAATGAGCATCGGGGGATGAGTGAGCATAACTCTTGCGATGCAAAGAAGCTGTTTTTGTCCTTGCGAGATGTTCCCGCCGTCATCGTCGAGTACGGTATCGTAACCGTTTTCAAGGTGCATGACGAAGTTGTGGATATGCGCGGCTTTTGCGGCATCGACAATTTCTTCAAATGTCGCGTCGGGGTTGCCGTAGGCGATGTTTTCACGCACAGTACCTTTTTTGAGCCAAGTGTCTTGCAACACCATACCATAGCTCAAACGCAGAGATTTTCTCGTGACATCTGAGATGTTTTTGCCCTCTACTTCGATTTTGCCGCTGTCGGGATCGTAGAAGCGCATAAGAAGGTTGATAAGGGTGGTTTTCCCGCAACCCGTCGGTCCGACGATTGCAACGCGTTGACCGCTCTTGACGTTGAGCGAAAAGCCTTGAATGAGGGGCTTGTCTTTCACATAAGAGAAGTAAACGTCGTCGATGTCGATGTTGCCGTGCGCATCGGTCAATTCCTCAAAACCTGCGTCGGAGGATTGATTTTGCGCTTCGAGAAGGTCGAAAACTCTGCTTGCCGCAGCGGTCGCGCCTTGAAGCTCGGTTACGACGCCCGTTATTTCGTTGAAAGGTTTGGTGTATTGCGTTGCGTAGGAAAGCACGCAAGAGAGCGCGCCGACTGAGAGCGTGCTCATGCCGGGCACTACGCTGCCTTTTATCACGAGATAAACGCCCAGCACGCATACGACGACGTATATCACGTTGTTGACGAATCTCGTGCAGGGGTTGACCATTGCCGAATAGAAAGCGGCGTTTTGTCCCCAAACTTTGAGGTCGCCGTTTATAACGGCAAATCTGTCCTCGGCGCGTTTTTCATAGCCGAAAATTTTGACGACGCGTTGATTTGACAACATCTCGGTTACGAGCCCGGAAAGCTCGCCGCGCTTTTTTGCTTGCATCGCAAACATATTGTGACAGCCTTTTGCGATGAAGTATGCCACAAACAACGAAAGAGGAGTGAGGCACACCACTACGAGTGCGATAACCCAGTTGTACCAAAGCATGAAGCCCAGCGTGCCGATTATCGTAACCACGCCGTTGAAGAGTTGCGAAAAGCCTTGAATAAGTCCGTCGGAGATTTGGTCGATGTCGTTGCCGACTCTGGACATCAGGTCGCCGTGTGAGTTGGAGTCAACGTAGGAGAGGGGAACGTCGTTGAGCTTTGCGTACGCCGAGGAGCGCAAATCGCGTATGGTGCGGAATGAGGCAAAGTTTATGCACAGCGACGCAAGGTATTGAAATACGAATACGCAAGCGATAAGTCCTGCAAGGATACCAGCGTTTTTGAATATAACGCCGAAATCCACGTTGTTTTCGCCGATGATGTAGTCCACCGTCTTGCCAACGACTACGGGTGCAAGCAGAGTTGCCGCAATCTGAAGTGCGGACAACACGAGTGCGATTATAATGACGGGCACGTACGGGCGCGCGTATTTGAGCAATTTTTTGATTGCCGCAAAGTCGGTTTTGTTCTTTTTCGCTTTTTTTGTATCGGAGGCGTATTTTTTCATTTTGCTTCGTCCTCCTTGACTTGTGATAAACAAATTTCGCGATATACGTCGCAAGACTTGATAAGTTCGTCGTGCGTACCGAGTCCGACGACGTTGCCTTCGTCAAGCACTACGATAAGGTCGCAGTATTTTATGCTTGTCGCTCGCTGGGATACGACGACCGTCGTAAGTCCTTTTTCAAGACGCAGATGAGCAAGTGCCTTGCGAAGTTTTGCGTCGGTGGCAAAGTCGAGAGCGGAAGAGGAGTCGTCGAGTATGAGAATGTCGGGATTGCTCACAAGTGCGCGCGCAATGGTAAGACGTTGACGTTGACCGCCCGAAAGGTTTTTGCCGCCTTGCGTTATTTGCGTGTCAAGCCCGTCTTTCAACGTGTTGACGAACTCTGCCGATTGCGAGGTTTCCAGCGCGTTTTTGATGTCGTCGTCGGTTGCGTTTTCGTTTGCCCAAAGCAGATTGTCTTTTACGCTGCCTTCGAACAAAACCGCTTTTTGCGGTGCGACGCCGAATATTTCGCGGAGTTGTTTATTAGTGTAATTTTTGACGTTTTCGCCGTAAATTTTCACTTCGCCGTCGGTTGCGTCGTAAAGTCTGGACATGAGCGAAACGAGGGTGGTTTTTCCGCTTCCCGTACCGCCCAAAATGCCGACGCTGTCGCCTTTTTGTACGGTTAGATTGACGTTTTTAAGGAACGGTTCGCAATTGTCGCCGTATCCGAAAGATACGTTTTGCATCTCGATTGCGGGTGCGGTTTCGTCCTTTATCGCGCCGCTTCCTTCCTGCATGGACGAGGACACTTCAAACACCTCGTTGATTCTTGCGGCGGATGCGGACGCTTTTGTAAAAGTCACCAGCAAGTTTGCAAACACGATGAGCGCGTTGAGAATTTGCGTCATGTAGTTGACAAGCGCGATGATTTCGCCTTGCGTGAGGTTGCCCATATACACGCTTTTGCCGCCGAAGTACAGTATTGCGATGATTGCAAGGTTGAGCACCGCATACGTGAGAGGATTGAGCAGAGAAGACATCGCACTTACCTTTATCGAGGTTTGCGACAAGGATTGCGCCGCTTTGTCGAATACGGTCTTTTCTCTCTCTTCCGCTCCGAACGCTCTGACGACTCTTGCGCCCGACAAGTTCTCTTTGGTGAGCCTCGAAACGTCGTCGAGTTTCGCTTGAACGTCCTTGTACTTGGGCATAGTGGTGAGCATGATGATTGCAAGAAGTATGGCAATCACCAAAGCCGCCGCAACGAATATCAAAGACAGTTTAAGGTCGATGAGCATTGCCATAACGATTGCTCCGACTGCTATAAACGGCGCACGCAAAACAAGGCGTATGAACATCGCAACTGCTTGTTGCGCTTGGTTTACGTCCGACGTCAGACGAGTGATGAGGGAAGTGGTTGAAAATTTGTCAAGTTCGGTGTAGGAAAACGTGTTGATGTGCTCGTACAAATCTCTGCGCAGGTTCGTGCCGAAGCCCAGTGAAGCGCGCGACGCGAAATACTGCGCCGTAAGCGAGAACGCAAGCCCGAATATGCCCAGTGCGAGAATAATCAAACCGCCGTAAATAAGCCCCGAAAAATCTCCGTTTCTGCCCATGGGAATTGCGTTGTCGATTATCCACGCCACAACAATGGGCGTAAACAGCTCGAACACGGCTTCTATAAGCTTGAAGATGGGGCCGAATACGGTTTTTAGCCGATAGCCTTTAAGGTACTTTAAAAGTTTGAGCATTGATATATTTCCCTTGAAGATTGGATTTTATTTTAGCAATTATTTTAGCATATCGGTGCGCATATCGCAAGCAAGATAAAGGACATATAAAAAACGCAACGTTGCGTATTTCCTGTTTTAATGCGATTTTTGATATTTTAACGCCGTTTGAAACGGAAAGCATTTAAATTTTTACGCCGGACGAAAAAATCATACGTTTGTAGGCATACAATATTGACTTTTGACTTTTGAATTATTATAATAATTCTAATAAAAACTAACGGAGATACCAAAATGAGTATTTGGCACGACGTTGATCCTCAACGTATCACCCCCACGGACTTTCTTGCATGTATAGAAATTTCCAAGGGAAGCAAAAACAAATATGAACTCGACAAAGCAACCGGATCGTTGATTTTGGACAGAGTTTTGTACACGTCCACGCACTATCCGGCAAACTACGGATTTATTCCGCGCACGTACAGCGAGGACAACGATCCTCTCGACGTACTTGTGCTTTGCTCGGAGCCTATCGTTCCGCTCGCGCTTGTGAGATGCTATCCCATCGGCGTTATGATGATGCAAGACAGCGGCGAGATGGACTACAAGATTATTGCGATTCCCTTTAAAGATCCTACGTGGAACACATATAAGGAAATCGAGGAATTGCCTGCGCATATCATGGAAGAAATGTCGCACTTTTTCAAAGTTTACAAGCAACTCGAAGGCAAACAAACCACCGTTTTCCAAGTCAAAAACAGAGAGTTTGCAGAGCTTATCATCAAGGATAACCTCGAATCGTACAAAAAGAAATTCAACGTCAAATAAAGTTTTGCCTTTTTGGGTATTTGGAGAAATATGAAATACGATTGTATCGTCATCGGCGGCGGTATCATCGGCACGGCGGTGCTTGACAGACTTGCCCGTCGTAAGATGAAAGTTTTGCTTTTGGAAAAGCAGGACGACGTCGCATCTTTTTCAACGAGAGCCAACAGCGGTATCGTGCACGCAGGTTACGACTGCGATCCCGGTACGCTCAAGGCTCTGTTTAACGTCAAAGGAAACTCACTCACGTGGCGTGACGCAGAAGAACTTGACGTGCCGCATCTCAAATGCGGATCTATCGTCGTTGCGGCAAAAGACCAATTCGACGGCATCGAAAAACTTGCCGCCAAAGCAAAGGCAAACGGTGTCGAGGTTGAAATTTGGGACAGAGAAAAAACCCTCGCTTTCGAGCCTCATATCGCAGACGATATAGAGTATTCGCTTTATGCTCCGAGCGCAGGCATAGTGTCGCCGTATCAGCTTTGTATAGCATATGCCGACAGAGCGGTTACGAACGGAGCGGAAATTTTGCTTGAAAAAGAAGTCGTCGCAATCGAGAATAAGGACGGAGAGTATATAGTCAAGACAAACGACGGGGAGTATGGCGCGAAATACGTCGTAAACTGTGCCGGCGCGCACGGAGCGAGCGTAAACGATATGGCAGGCGCGGAGCATTTCGATACGACGTACAGACGAGGCGACTATTTTGTGCTTGACAATACCGAGAGAAAGAACGTCAACACCGTCATTTTCCAACTTCCCACGGCGGCAGGCAAAGGAGTGTTGGTTGCTCCAACCGCGGACGGAAACGTTATATACGGACCGACGGCAATAGATACGACGGACGATGACGACACAGCGTCTTCGCTGGATTCTCTCGACGCACTCAGAAAGAGTGTTCCGCTGTCCTACAAGTGCCCGGCTTTCAACAAGTGCATTAGAGTGTATTCGGGATTGCGCACGATTATCGGTCACGATTTCGTTATTGGCGAATCAAAGCTGAAAAAGAACTTTATCATGGCAATCGGCATTTGCTCGCCGGGGCTTACGTCCGCTCCTGCTATTGCGGAATATATTGACGAACAAATCGCAAATGCGTCGGGTACTCCTCTCAAAGAGGAATACGTCGTAAATATGCCCAAGCATAAGAGATTGCTCGAACTCGACGAGAAAACCTTAAACGACCTTATAAAAGAAAACAACGCGTGGGGCAGAATAGTTTGCCGCTGTGAAAAAGTCACCGAGGCGGAAATCGTCGAGGCAATCCGTTCGCCGCTTAAAGCATACACGGTTGACGCGGTAAAGCGTCGCACGAGAGCGGGTATGGGCAGATGTCAGGGCGGATTCTGCGGCCCGAGAGTTATGGAAATCATTTCCAGAGAGTTGGGCATTCCCCTCGACAAAGTGAGAAAAGGCAACGGCGAAGACTCAAACATTGCGGTGTGCAAAGTCAAGGAGGTTCAAAGATGAATACGCTTTCTTACGACGTCGTTATAATAGGCGGCGGCCCTGCAGGTATGGCGGCGGCTTTGGCATCTCGCAAACAAGGCGCAAAGACCTTGATTTTGGAGCGTGACGTGCGTCTTGGCGGCATCCTCAATCAATGCATTCACCAAGGATTCGGACTTCATTATTTCGGCGAAGAGATGACGGGGCCCGAATATGCGGACAGATTCAGAAAAACGGTCGAGGCGGAGGATATAGACGTTATGCTTGAAAGCATGGTGCTTTCCCTCGACGAAAACAAAGAAGTTTGCGTGCTTTCTCCCACGCAAGGATATTGCAAAATCAAGGCAGGCGCAATCGTGCTTGCAATGGGATGCAGAGAACGCACCGCAGGCGCAATCGCTTTGCCCGGCACTCGTCCGGCAGGTATTTATACCGCAGGTATGGCGCAAAAGATATGTAACCTCGACGGATACCTCGTCGGCAAAGACGTGGTTATTTTGGGCAGCGGCGATATAGGCCTTATTATGGCGCGTCGTATGACCACCGAGGGCGCAAACGTCAAACTCGTGCTCGAACTCATGCCTTATTCGAGCGGTCTGAAACGTAACATCGTGCAGTGTCTTGACGACTACGGCATTCCAATAAAATACAGCCACACCATCACGAGAGTTGAGGGTAAACCTCGCATGACGGGACTTTGGTACGCTCCCGTCGGCGCGGACAGAAAACCCGATCTTTCAAAAGAAGAGTACGTTGCTTGCGACACGCTCTTGCTGTCCGTCGGTCTTATTCCCGAAAACGATTTGCTCTCTTCAACAAGCGTCGAGATGAGCAGAGTTACCAACGGCGCAGTCGTGGACGAGCATAGAATGACGAGCGTAGAGGGAATTTTCTCCTGCGGCAACGTTTTGCACGTGCACGACCTTGTGGACAACGTTTCGCACGAGGCGGAAACGGCAGGCGAATATGCGGCAAAATACGCTTTGGGCGTGATTGAAAAGACGGGCGAAATCGTCAACGTTATTGCAAAAGACGGGGTGAGATATGCGCTTCCTCAACGCATAAACAAGGGCGAGGGAAAAGTGCAAATTTTCTTCCGCGTGGGTGATGTGTACAAGAATTGCAAACTCGTCGTCGAAAGCGACGGCACCGTTTTGGCAAGCAAAAAATGTATGGTGCTTGCGCCCGGCGAAATGGGCAACGTGATTATTGACAAGGAGTCTGTCACGGGCGACGTTGTTGTGAGGTTGGAAAAATGAATACGATTTGCATAATGTGTCCTATGGGTTGCCCTCTCACCATAGAGGAAGTAAACGGCGAAGTCGTTGTTTCGGGCAACACTTGCAAAAGAGGCGCGATGTACGGAAAGGAAGAGTACACACATCCCAAAAGATGCGTCACGACTTTGGTTGAAATGAAGTCGGGCGGTGTTGCGTCTTGCAAAACGTCCGCCACGATTCCAAAAGAAAGAATATTCGACGTCGTAAAATTTGTCGGCACGCTCAAAGTGGACGATGACGTGAAAATCGGTGACGTCGTGGCAAAAGACGTGCTCGGCTTGGGCGCGGATATAGTTATCACCGGCAGAAAGTGATTTTTCGCAACACGGGCTTTATCGTGACGAAAACCGTATATAAAGTCCGTGTTAAGCACTATTTTTAAAAATTCTAAAAGTTCCGATTCGAACGAATTAAACGCAAAAGAGGGGAGTTATGAGGATAAAAGGAAAACGCATATTCAATCATAGACCTATGCTGTTTTTCGCTTTGTTTCTGACGTTCGGAATAATTTTTTCCGAGGCTCTTTACGGCGCAAGTATGTGGTGGTATTTCGGCTTGCTGTTGCTGTTTATAATCGCGTTTTTGCTTGTTGCAATATTCAAAAAATCCCGAAAATCTTTCTATATTCCATTGGCTTTTATCGTCGGTTTTATTGCAATGACTGCGGTAAATTTGCAATACAATTCCGTAAGCGTAAAGGATTATATCGGCAGTATAAACGCAAAAGTCAACAGCGAAATCGTGTACAACGGCAACTATTATTCTTTCGATGCAACCGATATATCCGTTGACGGAAAGACGATAAAATACGAGGCGCGTGTGTACGCTTACGTTGACGAGATAGATTTTTCGGCGGGGGACGTCGTGAGTTTTTACGGCAGGCTTCGTTATTATTCGCACGAGAAATTCGACAATTATTATCCGCGTAAGATTTCTAGCGGACAAAGATATTCGCTCACCGCATATTCGGCAAGCAAAATATCCGACGGTCAACTAAATTTTCCCGACAATTTGCAAGTGCGTATCAAGCGAATTTTACACCAAAATCTCGACGACAAAACCGCATCGATCGTGCAAGCGTTGGTGCTGGGCGACAAATCGGGCATGGATTCTAGTATGTACGACGACGTGAAATCAAGCGGACTAGCCCACGTGCTTGCAGTGAGCGGTCTGCACGTTTCGACGCTTGCGACGGCTATATATTTCATGCTGAAAAAACTTAAAGTAAATTCGAAAATAAGTTTTGCAATCGTGCTTGTTTGCACTTTTTTGTATTCGATGCTTTGCTCGTTTACCGCATCATCGTTGCGAGCGGTGATAATGAGCGGCGTGTATATGTTTTCATCGGCGTTTTCGAGAAAGAAAGACGACGTATCGTCGCTCTCGCTTGCGGCAATCGTAATTCTTTTTGTGCGGCCTGCCGATATATTTGACGTCGGATTTTTGTTGTCGTTTGCATCGGTTGCAGGTATTTTTATCTTCGACCGCTCGTTTGAAAAAGTGGGATTGCAAATCGTGGGCAAAGTTAGTCCGAAAAGAAAAATCGGCACGAAATTCGCAAAAGTTTGCGCACTTTCGCTTGCGACCAATTTGTTCACTTATCCGTTCGTCGCATACTTTTTCGGGGAAGTGCCTACGCTGTTCGTGCTTTTAAACTTCATAGTTTTGCCGTATATTATGGCGTTTTACGTGCTTGCGCTCGTGCTGACCTTCCTTGCGACGATTACGGGCTTCGGCGCAATCGTGCTTCCGCTCAAATATTTGCTCGTGCCGTTCAGATTGTTCTTGGGACTGGTGGGCAGCGTAAGTTTTTCCACGGTGTCGGTGTCCGCAAGCGTTTTTACGGTGATAAGCCTCGTGTGCCTTATGGTTTTCGTGTCGAGATTCGTGTTTCTCGACAGAGTGAAGAAGGCAAGAGGTGCGTGTATCATCCTTTGCGTCGGTATGCTTATGCGCTCGATTTTGCTTGCCGTAGGATGATTTAAAATTTGAAATCGGTTGCAAAATTCAAATTTTTCCTTTGATTTTTGCATATTCTATAAACGTAAAATTACCAAAAACGCCACGTTTTTGCCGTTTTTTGACGACAAAACGCGCCTTTTGGCACAAAAAAATAAAAATGTATTGCGCACGCGCTTTTTGTGTGTTAATATATTTATGTTTATAATACTCTGATGAGGGAGTGGAAAACTATGTCAGATTTCAAACTCGGCCCAATTGACGGCGCCGCCGCATTGATCGTCCTTGTCGTTGCGATACTCGCAGCAGTTTGTCTCGTTGCAGTTTTGATTGTCAGCATCATTAAGGCTGTTAAGGAGCGCAACGACCAAAAAGAAGACCAAGCCGAAAACGAATTTTTTGCCGAATACGGCGTTACCGGCGAGGAATTGCGCCTCAATCAAAAGATTGCTCAAAAGCGCAAAGAACTCTTCGAGCTTATGCGTAAGAAAGTGCGCAAGGTTAAAGACGAGCCCGTCGTCGAAGAAGTGAAGGACGAGCCTGTCGACGAAAACGCATCGGCAGTCGAACCCGAGCAAGAGCCCGTGGGGGAAGAAACGATTGCGCAAGAAGAAGTCGCTCCCGTCGTCGAAGAGGTCAAACAAGAAGAGCCCGTTCCCGTCGAACCCGTCCAAGAGCCTCAAAAAGAGGAAACGAAAGAAGAGGTCAAAGAGGAAGTGAAGGAAGAAGAGCCCGTCCAAGAACCCGTCAAGGAAGAAATCAAGGAAGAGCCCGCCCCCGTCGAAGAACCTGCTCCCGTGGTCGAACAAGTTCAAGAACCTATTAAAGAAGAATCTGTTCAAGAAGAACCGAAAAAACAAGGCGTTGAAAAACCCGCCGCAAAGAAAGTCGTCAAGAAGAAACCGGACGATTGGTCCAAATACGACGGAACTTACGAGGGATATTATTACGATCCCGAAGACGCTTGCTATTACGAAGGTACGCCTTCGCCCGAACTTGCAAAGAAACTCGCCGCAAAAGAAGCGGAACTTGAAGCTCTCAATGCAAACAAGGACAAGAAAGTCGTCATCAAGAAAGTAGCTCCTCCGTTTGCGGCTCTCAAAACGCCCAAGAACAAACGTAACGCTCCCAAGCCCGTTGCAGGATTTGACGAGTCCGTCATTTACGGCAAATACGTCATCGAGCACGTGGACAAAGAGGACGGCACGCAAGAGTGGTTCTATACGCTTTACGATGCGAGCGGAAACAATATCTACGAAAGCTCAAACTACACTACTCAAGCGTATTGCGAAAGGGCAATCAACCGCTTCAAATCGCACGCTATCATCGGTACGTACACGATCGAAGCCGCCGACGGAAAGTTCTTCTTTGTGCTCAAACGTAAGACCTACGTTCATAAGGGATCTCCCCAAAACACCTTCGAAGAGGCAAACAACCATATGAGAGAGATCAAGAATTTCGCTCAAACGGACATCGTAAGAGTTCAATAAAAACTCAAGGCGCAACGGACAATCCGCTGCGCTTTTCATATTGCAGACAGGAGTAGAATATGGATTTTTCCGCAATAAAACAAAATCTCGAAAATCACGGATTTATAGTGTCGTGTTTTCAATCGGCAATAGATGCGACAAAGTATCTCGACGGCGTTATCGACGGCAAGACGATCGGCATAGGCGGTTCTAAAACCGTCGAACAAATGGGATTGCTTCAAGCACTTGAAACGCACAACAGGGTGCTTTATAGATTCGGAACGTACAAGTCGCCCGAAGAGGTTATGAAAGAGGCTCTTACGTCCGACGTGTTTATAACTTCCGCAAACGGTGTTGCCTAAACGGGTGAAATCGTCAATATCGACGGCAACTGCAACAGAATCGCCGCCGAGTTTTACGGACACGAAAGAGTGTATATTATCGTTGGCTCGAACAAGATTCAACCGACCTTCGAGCAGGCGTTGTGGAGAGCGAGAAACGTCGCTGCGCCAAAAAACGCAAAGAGGTTTGGCAAAAACACCCCGTGCGTTGTCAACGGCGACAGGTGCTACGATTGTTCGAGCCCCGAACGTATTTGTAGGGGGCTTGCAGTTATGTGGCGCAAACCGTCCAATTCCGCAAAATACGAAGTGGTGTTGATTGACGAGGAATTGGGATTTTAAAAAAGAAAACCGCACAAAACAAAACCCGCCGATATTGGCGGATTTTTTGAAGTTACCGGTTAGACGACATTACGACTTGTCAAACGTATGAAAGACGTTTTTATGACGCTGTTTTTCAAACAAAAAAAACCGTTTTGCTTAAATATACATCGTTTTTGCGGTAGTTTTTTATTTATTCGGTCGCTTCAGTATTTGTATTTTTCTTTTGCATCTTGTCTTTCAGTTTCAGAAAGTATTTTTCAACGACTTTTGAAAGTGGTTTGTCTATGAGAAGTCTTATCTCTTCGATCGCGATACACACCGCAAACGTTGCCGCCGCAAATCCGAGCATAATGAGAAAAGAATACTTTGAATCGTAAAACGTGTCGACGTGGAAAATATTTCGATACATATAAGCGCGCATTTCGTTGCTGTCGTGTATCAGATAAACGCCGAACATAGTCGCGGACAATCCCGTGACGAATTTCGACAAACGTGCGGAGTTCGTTTTTACGTCTTTGAGTGCTATAAGGAGTATTATTGCGGGAGTCGAACGCACGATAGAACATTGCGCGGTGTTGAAGAAATATCCTGCTACAAGCGTTGCGATATAGGCAAGAATCGGGATGAAAATCCATTTTTTCGGAACGGTCACGTCGTATTTTCTTATGAAAGCGGCAATAAAATACAGCATAACGAACCATATGACGTTGTAGCCGTCGCCCATGGCAAGTTGCGGGACTATGTGAACGTCGCCGGCAAGTATACCGAGAACGATCGACACGACGCATATTGCCAGGTGCGTCTTTTTGTTTATCCGCTCGATGACAATGTTGAGGAGCGGCGAAACAAGCATCATGAATATGTACGCCGAGAAAAACCAGTATTTGCCGCATACAACGGGAAAAATAGACGACAAAAGCCATTCGACAGAGAAACTTTCAACGCCTTGTATGCATAGAAAAACCACAAATAAGGTCATGCCGTATATCCATACTTGCGCATAAAGTTTAGCAAGTCTTTGCCATTTGAGTTTTTTCGACGTACAAGTGAAGTATGCGCCGATGAGTACGAATAAGTTTACGGACGGACTGAAAAGGGATGTAAGTATTCTCCCGAAAACGAAATTCGCCCCTGTCATGTTCCGTATAAATCCGCCGTGTCCTAAAAAATGAGAACAAACGATGAGAAACATCGCAACGATGCGTGCTATATCAAAAGCGCAGTTACGCGACTTTTTTTCAATCGGTTCTATTGTGTTGGCTGCGATTTCCGCAGAGTTTTCTATTTCTCGTTCCATTCTTGCATTATATAACAATAACTCTCGTCAATCAATCAAAAAAATGTTAGTATCGCAACAGCACGCTCTTTTTGCGGAAATTGTTCCACAAACGGCGCAATCGCTCGATGCGGTAAACATCTGTGTACCAACGGTAAACAAAGCACAATTTTGCCGAATAATAAAACCCTTATGGACACAAAAACAGCACTCGCCGACAAATCCGACGAGTGCTGTTTTTTTATAGGAATTGTACTGTTTGGTAGGGAAGTGATTACTTTATAAGTCCTTCTTGTACTGCAACCGCACATGCCACGCATTTATAGAACCCAAAAAGCACCTTTGCAGGTGCTTTTGGGTTTTTGGTTCTACTTTGCTGCGCAAAGACAATGCTCGTTCGCAAGTGCGGAACGATTACTTTGTAAGTCCTTCTTGTACTGCAACCGCACATGCAACCGAAGCACCAACCATCGGGTTGTTGCCCATACCGATAAGACCCATCATTTCGACGTGTGCGGGAACGGATGACGAACCTGCAAATTGTGCGTCGGAGTGCATTCTGCCCATCGTGTCGGTCATGCCGTAAGATGCGGGACCTGCTGCCATGTTGTCGGGGTGAAGAGTACGGCCCGTGCCACCGCCGGATGCGACGGAGAAGTATTTTTTGCCGTTGTCAACGCACCATTTTTTGTAAGTGCCTGCGACGGGGTGTTGGAAACGAGTGGGGTTGGTGGAGTTGCCGGTGATGGAAACGTCCACGTCTTCAAGACGCATGATTGCAACGCCTTCGGTGACGTCGTCTGCGCCGTACACTCTGACTGCCGCACGCTCGCCGTTGGAGTATGCGGTTTCTTTGACAACTTTAACTTCACCGGTGAAATAGTCCATCTTGGTTTGAACATAAGTGAAGCCGTTGATACGAGAGATAATGAAAGCCGCGTCTTTTCCAAGTCCGTTTAGGATGACTTTGAGGGGAGTTTTGCGGACTTTGTTTGCCGTTCTTGCAATGCCGATTGCGCCTTCTGCCGCAGCAAACGATTCGTGACCGGCAAGGAATGCGAAGCACTTTGTGCTTTCTCTGAGGAGCATTGCGGCAAGGTTGCCGTGTCCGAGACCGACTTTGCGTTGTTCTGCAACGGAGCCGGGAATGCAGAAGGATTGAAGTCCTTCGCCGATTGCTTCCGCAGCGTCTGCGGCGTTCACGCAATTCTTTTTGATTGCGATTGCGCAACCCACGGTGTATGCCCAAACCGCGTTTTCAAAGCAGATAGGTTGGATACCCTTGACAATTGCATTGCAGTCAACGCCTTTTTCAAGGCAGATTGCTCTTGCTTCTTCGAGGTCTTTGATGCCGTATTGAGCAAGAACGCCGTTGATTTTGTCTATTCTTCTTTCATAACCTTCAAATGTTACACTCATTGTTTCGTCCTCCGATTATTCTTGACGCGGATCAATCCACTTCACAGCGCCGTCTTCAGCTTTGTATCTGCCGTAGGTGCCGGTGCATTTTGCAAGAGCTTCGTTTGCGTCGACGCCTTTTTTGATCATGTCCATAAACACGCCGAGCTTGCAGAATTGATAACCGATGATCTCGTTGTTTGCGTCGAGAGCGACTTTGGTGACGTAACCTTCAGCCATTTCGAGATAGCGTGGTCCTTTGGAAACGGTGGAGTACATCGTGCCGATTTGGCTGCGATGGCCTTTGCCGAGGTCTTCGAGACCGGCACCGATGACAAGACCGCCTTCCGAGAATGCGGATTGCGTTCTGCCATATACGATTTGCAAGAAAAGTTCACGCATAGCAGTGTTGATTGCATCGCACACAAGGTCGGTGTTGAGTGCTTCGAGAATGGTTTTGCCGGTGAGAATTTCAGCCGCCATTGCCGCAGAGTGCGTCATGCCCGAGCAACCGATGGTTTCCACAAGAGCTTCTTGAATCACGCCGTCCTTGACGTTGAGCGTAAGCTTGCATGCGCCTTGTTGAGGTGCGCACCAGCCGATGCCGTGAGTAAGACCGCTGATGTCCTTGATTTCTCTTGCTTGCACCCACTTGCCTTCTTCGGGGATCGGGGCGGGACCGTGGTTAGGTCCTTTTGCAACGCAACACATGTTTTCAACTTCACTTGAATATTGCATAGATAATTGCCTCCAAAAAGAGTGTTTTTATATTATTGTAAATATATTATCATATAGATAAACTTTTATCAAGAAAATACAAAAAAATAATCTTATCCGATTTGAAAAATCACGCCGACGGGTGCTTTTCGTTGCGTGATTTTTTGGATGAGGGGGAGTTGTATTTCGGCGTCATTTGCGCATTTTGGGCGTGGGGAGTTCGTCGTACATCGCTTAAACAATTTTTTCAAAAACCTTTTACTGTCCACGTTGTCCACAACAAGCATTTGCTTTGCGCCTTCGTAGGGCAATTCGTACGCTGCGTCTGGCATAAGCGAAATTGCCGATTTGACGGGTTTTACCAAAAATCTGTCGTCGTATATGCCGCCAACGATTTTCCCGCGATAGTAAACGATGTATTCGCCCATCATTTGTCTGTACGTTATATCGCTCAATTCCGAAAGTTGTTCCAATATAAAATCCAAATATTCTTTGTTAGATGCCATATTTTCCTCTATTTTATACAATTTTTCACAAATAATTATAACATAAGTCCAACCTATTGTAAAATTGTAAAAGTCGTTTTTCGTGGTGCGTAGAAAACGGTACGCCTTCGATCGCAAAAAAATAACAGCTTGCGCTGTCATTTTCGTGGTACGGATGACAGGACTTGTAGCGAGTAAGTGAGCGTAATAGCGATTGATGTGCAACGCACCAATCGCGTCAGCTGCACGCAGTGCAGGTTACAAACATAGTTTGTTGGTAATCTTCGATTGCCACAAGTCCGGTTATTCTTGCCAAGAAAGCAAAAAAACGAACCAATGAGGTTCATTTTTGATTGATTGGTACGGATGACCGCAAGCAGAGGGAGAATCAAGCGCGTAGCATTTGAGAAAACCGAGCGCAGCGGACGAGCCCACCAACGGCGCAACATAGTTGCGATTTCGTGAAACGAAAAATGCGATGCAACAATTTGCATCGCACCGTTGGTACGGATGACAGGACTTGAACCTGCACGCTCTTCGCATTAGAACCTAAATCTAACGTGTCTGCCAATTTCACCACATCCGCAAAACGCTATTATTATAGCATAAAATCATCTAATGTAAAGCAAAAAGCCGAATCGCAGGCGAGTTTATACGACTTTGCAAATTTTTTTTATTTTTATATCAAAAAATTGTTGCTTTTTGCGGATTGTTTTGATATAGTAATCAGTGCTTGCGGGAGTGACTCAGTGGTAGAGTGTCACCTTGCCAAGGTGAAAGTCGCGGGTCCGAATCCCGTCTCCCGCTCCACGCGTAAGCGAATTGAACGATCCTAGCGGTCGTTCAACATATCTAGGGAGCGACAAAGACCGCAGATGCGTAATTGTCGCCGAGATATGCGTCCTTAGCTCAGTTGGTAGAGCAACTGACTCTTAATCAGTGGGTCCAGGGTTCGAGTCCCTGAGGACGCACCAGAAAAATGACAGCGCAAGCTGTTATTTTTTTGCGTCATCGGGACTTTTGCAACCGTGTTGCAACCACGCTTTGCGTGG
>QWCH01002782.1_pt1 | contig 20536 bp, 23 predicted proteins | sample 1972671 | NCBI WGS metagenome assembly QWCH01 (sample SAMN09866713, study PRJNA288562) | Human gut metagenome isolate term3_stool, whole genome shotgun sequencing... | isolation source: gut | host: Homo sapiens | place: USA: California | reverse complement strand
ATTAAATCCCAGTGTGAAAAATATTCCGGTAAAAAAATAAATACTCATCACGGATCACTCGATAATCAAATATTCACTATCCGATACTTGACTACCATTCTTTGACGTGGCAAAACAATAGGCCACAACCTTCGAGTTATCCCAACCTTTCGGAAGCGCGAAACTGGTACTGCCACTCTCGCCTCTATTTCTCAACGTGACAATCTTCAGGCGTTTCAATGCAGTCTCAAACAATACGGCATATACCCTATCATCCACTAACGAGTTAGCGTACTCGTCCTCGTTTGCCTCTTGCTCGAATTGATATTTACTTGTATCCGCACTATACGTCACCGAAATCTCCGGTACCTCAAGCCATCCTTCTGCCACCTTCATCCGCTCGAACTCCATCGTGGCAACGTGTCCTTCAGTCACGCTCACGGCTCCCATGTTTGCTTTCACGAAAGCGTTCGAAGTCGTTCCTCCTCCCACTCCCTTGAATCCTTTACGGATAACCGCTAACAAACGACGGGCCAACTGTATCAACACTTTCATCCGTGCCCGCTGATCCAGAATCTCCGGCGTCGGATTATCTTTCCTCTTGAATACTTTCGCTTTCGCGACATTCTTCTTATTCGTGTAACACATCGTCACGTTCCCGACGGACTTCGTTACCTTTCCCAACAAATTTGAATCAAATATTGCCATAACAACAAAATTTAAATAATTAATAAATAAAAAACTCACTCTCCCGATTGAAGCGTGCGCACCACCCCAATCAAAAATTAAAAATCACTCTATCGTAATTCGTAAATCACTAAATCATAATTCGTAAATCATAAATCTAAAATTGTAACGCCGGTCCCGGATCCACCTTCCTCGCCGTTACATCCGAATGCCCTACCACGTACTTTATCGGGTAACGCTTCTTCAACAACCGGCACACCTCCCGCAACACGTCCATCTGTACCCTCGTGTACTTGTGCCAGTAAGTAAGTTCTCTCCCGGAATCATCCGTGTATACCTCCTTGAAAGGCACCTCCCGTCCACATTCCGCCACAAACTTTCCCCCTTCCATCCGTAATTGTCCCAAGTTATCCAACTCGATCCCGATAGAATAATGATTCAACTCCTCTCGTCCGGCATACCAACTTCTCCCGGCATGCCAAGCCTCGATATTAAACGGCACCAACTGAACCACTTCCCCCGCTCTCCCGATTACCAGATGAGCCGAAGCCGCCACATCCGGTCGAGTCAGATAATGAGCCGATGACATACAATTACTCCCTGCCGTGTAATGTAAAATAATCATGTCCACCCCGACAATAGCTCGTGTATTCTTCACGCAATCCAGATAAATCACCCCGTGACCTACCAACCGATCGTTCACAATTGAAAATTGAGAATTGAAAATTGAAAATGTCATAACAAAAATCTTTAAATTAATACTCGTAACTCATAAATCGTAAATCTAAAATTTAAAATCAGCGCCGCTTTCGTGCGATAGCCCCCAACATTTTCTCCCCGCTCCGCCCGATCACGTACCCACCCAATCCGATTTCCAACAAATCCCAAAACCGGGAAGAATCCGCCAAGATTGGCAAACTCGTGAAAGTCCCCACCAGAATGATCACCGCGAATGTCAGCATCACCAACGGTCTCCACGACCTCTGCAACCAATTCCCCGTCGCTTCCGCTTGAATCACGTTTGCTTGGACCTCCGCGATCTCACGTTCATATTCGTACATCAACTTCATGATCTCTGCTTCCAATTCCTTTTTCTCCCTCGCCGGGAGTGTCAACCGACCGACTAACTCTCCGATCGCATTCACCATATTCACTACCGGTTTCATTCTTCCTCTTGCAAACAGATATACTGGCTCGGCGACAACACTTTTCCGTTAGGGGAAATAAAATAACAATACACGTGTACTTTTTTCCCTTTCTTGCGGAACACCCTAAAATGAGCTTCCCGTTCCTTTCGACAAACCGTCAATTCATCAATTACCTCCGGGGAAAATGCCCTATCCTCGCGCAACACCATTACCCCCAACCGATCTTTCCCTTCCGTCAACGTCCCGATCAAACTATTCATCCATTTCAACGTCACCTGTCCTTCCTTATCCACCCATCCTTCCAAGTTAAACACCTTCTGTCGTTTCCCGGCAGCAAACTGCAATTGTGAATAATCCTTGATCCTCCCGTCCGGACCAAACGCCTTCAAATTCTCCTTCATGAAAAAAGCATAACCGCTAACACAGATCCCTTGGGCTGCAATATCCAGCACCTCATCCAAAGGCGTTTCCTTCAATTTCTGGTAAAACCGGACTGCCGTCCGAAACCTTGCCCGCACCGCCCGTTGTTCCTCCGTATTGGAGTCATTCCGCTTTGCCCGTTTTCTCAGAAACGTTTTACCCCCTAACCGGTAGAGAACAAAATCACCCACTCGTCCTCTGATTCCCAAACAATTTTTTACTTCTGCCATAAGCTCTCGTTTTAATAAATACCAACGTTTACATCTCTCTCGTTTTTCTGAATGCAAAAGTACATCCCCTGCCAAACTCCATCACTACACGCGTGCCCCGCGTGTAGTGATTTTATTTTCAATGCATTGATTATCAATAGCGATTTTTTTGAAAAATCCACAAACTAACTCTACCCCACATCATTTAATGCCTCCGGGCATCCTTCTCATCTTTGGCCTGCTCTATCAAAAACACCAACTGTTTCGAAAACACCGCTACATCCTTCAGTCTTCCAAAAATATCCCGCTTCAGATCCCGGTAATTCGAAAGTTTCATCCCGAAAACCCGCTCCACCAGCTTGATAATCTCGTCATACCCCATCAACTTGCCCCTCGGCGACCACAACACCTTCGCTAGACAAATCCCCAATGCCAATTCCGCCATTTCCATTTTCGGATTTTCCGACTTCCAAATTGCCAGCGGTCCGTCATCCAGATGCCCGGCAAACCATTCCGGTTTTTCCAATCGCTCCCGTACCAACCGGATCTCGTGCTCCACCCGCATCAATACGGCATGAAGACACAAACTCACCGTGATCTTTTTTTCCAGTCCCGTCACAAATTTGATACACCTCGTCCCAAACCTGCAACCGGATACGGATACCTTCCAAACCTCGAGCCACCTCACTATAATCTCGCACCTCCTCACTCCATTTCACCAAATCGTTCACGAACTCCTGAACAATCACCTCTATTTGTTCACCCGACATCTCTTGAGCACCTTCTTTTAACCAAGAGAACAACCTCCCTTTCAATAAATGTTCCATAATCACATTTTTTAATTTATAAAAAAAGCCCCGGGAACTCTTCTCCCGAGGCATATCTTCAATCACCGCATCGTCTAACCGGCAATCCCTTTACCCATAAATCCTTTCATCAATCGTAAATCATGGAACGAACAAGAAATTCCTTCAATCTAAAATTTAAAATCGTAAATTAGTCAGGTTTTTCGCCTCTCCCGATCTCAAAAACTTCTCCCAAAGCTCCACTTGCTTGATCGAATGAATATCTCCCGAAACATGATCGATCAAACCTGCCGCTGCCAGAGCCTTCGCCCCGTGTTGAGCCTCCTTTCCGTAAAATCCGACAAACGATAACAGATTCACCTGCATCCGACATCCCCTGTGCTTCAAATCCTCAGCACGTTCTTCCAAATGCCCCGCGTAAAACGGGTAACGTTCCGGGTGTGCCAATACCGGCGTGTAGCCCTTGTCCTGCAATCGAAAAACCACCTCCTCGAAAGAAGGCGATGCCGCCACGAAACTATGCTCCACCAGCACTTTTCCCCCGTCAAACGAGGCAATATCCCCCTGCTTGATCAAATCTATCATGTACTCCCCGACTTTGTACTCCGCTCCCGCGTCAGCGTCTATATCAATCCCCTCCTTTGCCAAACACGTTCTCAATACCTCCAACTTCTCTAAAATCCCACCTCGCGTGTTCAAAGGCGACGGGAAAGATATATGAGGGGTAAAAGAAAACCTCTTCACCCCCAGTGCCAACATTTTCTTCACGATCACCACCGAATCCTCCATCTTCCTCACCCCGTCATCCAATCCCGGCAAGATATGAGAATGCACGTCATGCTCGTAAAAGAAGTATTGTTTATTCTCCCTTCGAAACCAACTCATCACTTTGTCGATTTACGTTTTTTCCCCTTTTTCTCACCGGCATCCTGCCCGTAGCCATAACCATAACCATAACCATAACCATAACCATAGCCATAACCGTACCCGTAACCACCGGAACGACTCATCTTTATACCGTTCACCACGATTCCTAAATTCTCCATACGTTTCCCTTTCTCCAGATCGGTAATCACCCGCAATCCCTTCTTGTCAAGCACATTTGCCCGAACCACGTAAACACAGGCATCCGCGTACCCGCTCAAGGAGAATCCATCCGCCAGTATCCCCAACGGCGGTATATCAAGAATAATAACAGAAAAATCTTTTTTCAAGCATTCCAACAATTCGCCCATCCGGGGACTCGCTATCAACTGTGTCGGGTTCGGCGGTACAGTACCCCCGAATATCACGTGAAAGTTATCATCCACCTTCTCGATAATCGAACCCGGGTCATCCACCATCCCTGCCAAATACGCGGACAGCCCTTTCTTGTTCTCTCTCTTGAAATACTCGTTCAATTTCGGGTTTCGCAAGTCACAACCGATCACGATCACTTTCTTACCTGCCTTGGCATAAGCGTTAGCCAGATGTGCGGCAACCAGCGATTTTCCCTCCCTTGGTATAGTGGAAGAAACCATGATCACCGGCACTCCCTTTTGCTTGATCAAGTAATTCAAATTTTCCCGAATCAAATGCATCGATTCCGACATCAGGAAATCTTCTTGGGAAACAGACGTTTTATCCTCGGGTAATTGCGGCAAAGTTCCCAGCAAAGGTGAACTCACAACCTTTTCTATCTCGGAAGCATCTCTCACCTTCGTGTCCCACATGTCTGCCACGAACATAATCCCCACGGGTAAAACGACACCGATAAACATTCCGAATAATAAAATAAGCATTTTTCTGGGGGCTACCGGATGCTCCCCCGGGTCCGGGTTCTCGATAATTTTGGCCATCGGCACGTACATCAGCTTGGCGATCTCCGCCTCCTCCCGTTTCTGCATCAGGAACAAGAAAAGATTCTCCTTTAATTCCTGTTCGCGGGCAATGGAACGGTATTGTTTTTCTTGCGTGGGAACGGATATCAATTTCTCTTCCACCAGTTGACTCTCACGCTCCAGACTCTTAATCTTAATATCCAACCCCTTCTCCACATTCGCAATTGCCGAGCGGATACTACTTTTCAATTCCCGGAGCTGCATTTCCAACCCCGTGATAATCGGGTTACTCTCGCGGGCAGACTGTAATAACTTTCCCCTTCGCAACACCATCTCGTTATACTTACTGATCCCGCTGTTTAATGTCTCGTCCGTAAGCCCGAGCCGTTCCGGCAAAATCCTGAACTCCTCACCTTGCCTATCCTCAAGGTAAGAGCGCACGCTCTTTACCACGTCCATTTCCGTCGCCAACTTCAACAACTCCGCATCGGTCACCTTCTTCTGCTCCATCACCAAAGCCGCATCCGAAGTCAAGTTCGTCAACTGGTTCCTTTTCTTGAACGATTCTGCATCATTCTCTATATCACCCAACTCTTGGTTGATCACCCGCAAACGCTCATTGATAAACTCCACTGTCTTTTCCGACACGAGTTGTTTATCATCAATCCCGTTTTCATTGTAACGCCGGATCATCGTGTAAAGAAAATCCATGCCTTTTATCGGGTTCGTTTCTTTCAACGAAACCCCCACCGCACTCGTGTTCTTCTCCAGTAAATTTATTTCCAGCCGCTTGTGGAAATCCGTGGCGGCTTTCCCGTAAGATAACAGATCCACGCGTATTTCATCTCCAGCCCGTAACGACGAATCACTTCTCTCCACCGTCATCCGATAATCACCCATCGGGATCGCCCGGGAAAACTCCCCCTCGAACATGATATTCCTGTCCGCATCAAGTACCTCAATCCGGTTCATCTCTCTTGCTATCACGTAAAGCGTCGTATCTTTAATATTCTCCGGCAAATCTACCAAAACCCGCACGGGAGAGTCCTTATACAACTTCTCGTCCCTCAATACTTTCTCCCGCGTATAATCCACGTTCAATTCCAGTTCCTTTACCACATCCAGAATCAAATTCTTGGATTTCAATTCCACGATCTCGTTCTCCACCATCATGTTCCCCTGAAACAAACCCAACTCTTTCAACATCGGGTTCACCCCGACTTCCCCCTTCTTCGAGTCACTAATCATCACCTTCGCCCCCACTTTATACACCGGCGTCGAACTAAAACAAACGTACAAAGCTATGCCTGCACACAACGGAATACTGATGGCAAACCACCACCAACGAGCCAAAATTTTAAAGAAAAAAGCTCTCAGGTCAAAATACTCTTCTTCTTCTGCCTGAATCAAATTACTATCTTGGTTGGTCATCTTCATAAATTAATTCTTCCGAAACTATTTAGTCAAGGTTATAAGTGCCACGATCGTCGATAAACTCGACAATATATAAGGCAAGAAAGTACTCACGCTTCCCCCGGCTATACGCCCCTTGTTTGGCTCCACGTAAACCACATCATTCTGTTGCAGGTAGAAAAAGGGGGAATCTATAAAATCACTCGATGTTAAATCTATCCGTGCGAAGATTTTCTCGCCGCCCTGTTCTCGCATCACCAGCACGTTCTTCCGTTTCCCGTTAATCTGCAAATCTCCCGCCATACCCAAGGCATCCAACAAAGACACTCGCTCGCTGACCACTTTATAACTACCGGGACTTTTCACCTCTCCCAATATCGTCACCTTGAAATTTTGGAATTGTATCGTCACGATCGGATTCTTCAAGTAAACAGATAATTTTTCTTTCAACATCTCTGCCAAGTCATTTCGCGAGATTCCCTCCACTTTCAATTTCCCGAGTACCGGGAAATCTATTTCTCCGTTCTTGTCCACGAGGTATCCCCTTGGAATCTGTTGTGTCGAAGTCGTGCTTACCTCCCGCCCCAACCCAATCATCGGCGTGTTAAAGGGTAACGCAGATTCCAGATCATCACACGACACGATGATGGATAACAGATCATCCGTGTGGATCACAGTCTTGTACTCACTCTCCGCTTTTATCCGTTTATTAACATCCACATCCTGCAAATACACCACTTTCTTGCTCGAGGCACAGGAGGCCAACAATCCCCCGGTCAACAACAACACGATCACGTTTTTTATCAAACACATAGATTTAGATTATTTCTTGATACAATTTTTTATCTCTCTCGTGATATACGCCACATCCTCATCCGTCACGCGAGGACCGGCAGGGATACACAAACCCCTCTCGAATAACTTTTCCGAAGTACCATCCACGTAACAAGGATTCCCCGCGAAAACCGGCTGCAGGTGCATAGGCTTCCACAACGGTCGGGTTTCAATTCCTTTAGCGTCCAAAGCCACACGCACCTCCTCGTGATCTACCCCTGTCACCGCTTTGTCGATCAAAATCGTACACAACCAGTAATTCGCATTAAACCGGTTATCGGGATTCGACATCAACTCTATTCCATCCACATCGGCGAATGCCCGCTCGTATAATTCATGCACGTGGCGGTGATGAGCCACATGCTCGTCCAATACTGTCATCTGTCCCAAACCGATCCCGGCACAGATATTACTCATCCGGTAATTGTAACCGATCTTCTCGTGCTGGTAATAAGGATACGGTTCCCGTGCCTGCGTGGCGTAGAACATCACCTTCTTCTTTGACTCCTCGTCCGGACAAACCAATGCTCCTCCTCCCGAGGTTGTTATCATCTTGTTCCCGTTAAAACTCAACGCCCCGTACAACCCGAAAGTCCCGCACTTTTGTCCCTTATATTCCGAACCCAATGCCTCGGCAGCATCTTCCAGTACCGGAATGTCATATTTCCCGGCCACCGCACAAATCTCGTCCATCTTCGCCGGCATCCCGTACAGGTGCACCGGAATAATTGCTTTCGGCTTCCGTCCCGTTTTAGCGATCCGGTCTTGTATAGCTCTCTCCAACAACACGGGACTCATGTTCCACGTCTCTTCCTCCGAGTCTACGAAAACAGCCGTCGCCCCTTGATATGTCACCGGGTTGGCAGAAGCGCAAAAAGTGAAACTCTGGCATATCACCTCGTCACCCGCCTGTACCCCCAACAATATCAACCCCAAGTGCAAGGCCGCCGTCCCCGCACTCAATGCCACCACCTGCTTCCCTTCATTTTCAACTCTCAACTTTCCATTTTCAATTGCTTGTTCTCCACTTCCAATCAAAAAATCCCGCAGTGATTTTTCAAAAGCGTTCACGTTTGGTCCCAAGGGCACTACCCAATTCGTGTCAAACGCTTCTTTAATAAAATCCTGTTCCTTGCCGCTCATGTGCGCCAAACAAAGATAAATTCGTTCCCTTTTCATGCAAAAATCTCTTGAACACACCCTTCCGGTCAAGACATAACAACCACGTCTTCACTCCCGCGAGTGCCCTATTGATAAATAAAACTTATGATTATACTACGAAATATTCAATTCCCCAACAAGACCTCTCCATGACCGGGATATAAATCCCGCCCCTCCGCGACTTTCAAAATCGCCTCCACGGATCGGGCTGCATCTTGTTTGTTGCTACGTGGGAAAGTAGTTATTACCTTCACTTCCGGTATAAAAGAATCGCCCGTGAATATCTCTCCCCTCGTGTAATAAGTCAAGCAACTCTTGTCATGCCCGGGCGTCTCCAGTACTTTCAAAAATTCCCCGGGAAACAACTCAATTTCATCTCGGTCATGTAAAATTTGAACATTGTCACCCGTGAACACGACGGGGTCATCATGATACCTCGAGAAGTTCAACTTGTCCGAGTATAAACCCTCTTTCCCCGCCTCTGACGTGTAAACTACACATTCCGGGTAGAGTCCCACGATCCGATTAATCCCGTACAAGTGATCATAATGCGTATGCGTGAGAAATATTCCTCGAACCGCCATCCCCGCAGAAATAACCTCCAACATGGGTTCCACGTCCCCTATGTCTACCAACCAACACCAAGCCATCCCTTCCTCTTGCAACATGTACGTGTTAGAACTAAAAATAGTATTTACAACTCGAACAATATTCATGTATGACAAATATCCCTCTAATAACGAACACATTCATTCTTTCACTCTCGACCTCTCAATTCGTCCCGTCAAAAGGAACTGTTGTTACTTCCCCTTCTTTCGATATCCCTTCCCTCACGAAAACTTTTTTCACCGTCAAAAACAAAATCTTCAAGTCCAACCAAAACGAAACATGATCCACGTACCAAACGTCATATTCAAACTTTTTTGTCCACGATATATTATTCCTCCCATTAATTTGTGCCCAACCAGTAATACCAGGCCGCACCTCATGACGTCGAAACTGTTCTTCAGAATATAACGGTAAATATTTTGGTAACAAGGGACGTGGGCCTACAAAGGCCATATCCCCTTTCAATACGTTTATCAATTGCGGTAGCTCATCAATAGACAGGGAACGCACTACTCTTCCAACCCTCGTCAAGCGTTTGTCATCTGGTAGTAATTTCCCCTCTTTGTCTCGTTCATCCGTCATCGTTTTGAATTTTATAACATCAAAAATCTTTGCATCTTTGCCAGGACGTTTCTGTATAAAGAATATTCCCGCACCTCTATTGACTAACAATAAAATTAACGACACACATAACAAAAATGGAATAAATATCAATAATAGGCAGAATGCACATATTAAATCAATCAAACGTTTCCCTAAATTACGATACATACAAATTATACTGCTCTTGCCAAATTAAATCCCTACTAAAATTCTTTACCCATGCTCTCCCATTCTCTCCGTAACATTTTCTTAATTTTTCATCTTCATAGAATAGTAACATCATTGTTTTTAAAGCTTCAACGTTTTCTACTGGTACAAGACGACCATTATAATAGTCTTTAATGGCATCACGACTCCCTGTAGCATCTGTTGTTATTACAGGTATTCCCAATGCAGCCGCTTCGATCAACACATTTCCAAAACCTTCCCTTTTCGTTGGTAAAACAAATACATCAAATAACGACATATATGTTGGTAATTCCATCTTAGGAAATGTACCCAAATAAATTATCCCCGGATGCTCTTTAATTGTATTAAGTAATGATTTTTCTTTCAAATTATCTGAATTTACTTTTCCCACAATAATTAACCGAAGATTATTATTTTGCAAATAAAGCTGATCAAATGCTTGATATAATTCAGACACACCTTTATCATTACAAATTCGCCCAACAAATCCATATACAAAAGTATGATCCAAATGATACTTAATGGTTATTTCTCTCTTTTTCTCAATTTCTACAGTATGTGTTGAAAACAAATTGAGATTTATCCCATTACTACTACCTTTATTTATTATTAAAACTTTTGAAGATGAAAATATATTTTCCCGAATTGCCATATCTTTCAATGAAGAACTTATACAAATTATTCTATTGGCACATTTCCCAACAATTTTTTCTATTAATAGAAGAACTTTCTTTTTAAAACCATACTCTCGCTCAAAACGAAAACCTCTACAAGTATAAATTCGACGTTCTACTCTTAATAAACAAGCAGCAAGCATTCCAAGTAATCCCATTTTTGGAGTCCCAAAATTTACAACATCTGGTTTTATTCTATAAATAATTCGCAATATTAAAAAGAAAGCTTTTATATCTTCCCAAAGAGATATTTCTCTTCTCATAAAAACGGGAACGAATGTACACATTTCTTTCTCGCAAAACAATTTTGCCGCATCGGAATATCCTGTTATAAAATAAACATCAAAACCACGTTCATGAAGAAATTTTAATTGTCCTTCCAACAATATACAACTTTCTGGGACAGTTACTCCAAGTATGATTTTTTTCATAAAGGGACCTAATTATAATCGACCATCAACCATTTCTTTATCCAGAAATGACTTCACGTCATATACCACTCCATTCTCATTTTGGAGCAATTGTCGGATATTACAATCACTAAATTGTTTATGAGCAACGCCTAAAATTATTGCATCATACTTTTTCTCCAACAAAAATGGATTATCTTGTAGTAAATGTACATCATATTCTCGTTCTAAAACTTGAACATCCGCCCAAGGATCATACACATCTATATTTTCTGTATATTCTTTCAACAAATTATATACATCTACTATCTTAGTATTCCTAATATCAGGACAATTTTCTTTAAACGTCACACCTAGTATTAGAATCTTAGAATCCTTCACTAAAACTCCTTTTTTATTCATCAGCCTAATCACCTGATTTGCAACATATTCCCCCATACCATCATTTAATCGACGAGCTGTTGACATCACTCGCGGCAATATGCCATACACTTGAGCTTTCTGTATTAAATAATATGGATCTACACTTATACAATGCCCTCCAACTAACCCTGGTGTCAATTTTATGAAATTCCATTTTGTTGCAGCAGCCTCCAAAACCTCCATGGTGTCTATACCCATTGCATTAAAAATTTTAGCTAATTCGTTTACAAAAGCAATATTTACATCTCGTTGGCTATTCTCTATAATTTTTGAAGCTTCCGCAACTTTTATAGAAGAGGCTTTAAAAGTTCCATTTATCAACACGGAGTTATAAACATTATCTATAATCTCTGCTATTTCAGGCGTTGAACCTGATGTTACCTTTTTAATGCGTTCCACAGTATGTTCCTTGTCTCCAGGATTAATGCGTTCCGGTGAATACCCTGCAAAAAAATCAACATTAAACTTGAGTCCCGAAATTTGCTCTATTACAGGCAGGCACTCCTCTTCTGTCATTCCTGGATATACTGTTGATTCATAAACGACAATATCTCCTTTAGAAATCACTTTACCAATAGTTGTACTTGCACTAATTAAAGGGTATAAATCAGGACGATTATTTGAATCGACAGGAGTTGGGACTGCAACTATATAAAAATTACAAGATTTTATCTTCTCTATATTTGCAGTGCATTTAAACCCATTTTTTATCGCCACTTGTAATAAATCATCTGTAATTTCACAAGTCAAATCATGACCTGCATTCAAAGCATTCACACGTTCTTCATTTAAATCAAATCCTATGGTCTCATATTTAGTAGAAAACAGACGAGCCAAAGGTAAACCCACATAACCTAATCCCACTACACAAACTTTGATATTTTCCATATATTCACTAATAATATTCAATTAATTTTACAAGCTTAAATTTTTATAATAACCATTACAGCGAGCTGTTTCTATACTAATATTAATTTTGATATTACCATCGGACTTGTTCTCATCCACATCGTTCCCCAAGTCAATCCTAAACCAAAAGACGACATTAATAAACTTTTCCCCTCTGTCATCAACTGTTCCCGCATACGGGTCACCATTAACGAGGGGATTGAAGCTCCACCTAGATTCCCGAATTCCTCCAAGTTATAAGGGACTTTTTCCAAGGGTAACTTCAATTTCTTTACGATCCGGTCCACAATCATCTTGTTCGCCTGATGAATCAAAAAATAATCCACATCATACTCCTTATCAATACTATAATCTGCCATAAAAGTCTCTATCGACTTGGGCGGTTTGGAAATCGCAAAAGAAAACACATTCATCCCATTTATCAACGTGTGTATGGGAGCTCGAACAATTCCATTCCCGAAATCTTCATACTCGAAAGACTCTTTCGTGACCGGGTGACGAAATCCCCCGTGTGGAGTCATCAACGCCTCGTACCCTTTCCCGTGCGTGTGAAAGTCGACCACGATATCATTCGCTGTCGGATCATATTCCAAAGCCATCGCCGTTCCGCAATCCCCGAATAACGGAACTCTACTCTTATCCTTCATGGAGCCCATCCGCAAAGCCGTATCCCCGACAAGTAACAACGCCCGCTTCACGCTACCGGAAGACAACAAATTTCCTCCTGTTGTGATTGCATACATACACCCGCAACATCCCATAGGAATATCCATCGAAAAACAATCTTCCGAAAGTTCCAACCGATCTTGCAACAAACAAGAAGTTGGAGGAGTTTTATAATCACCCGTTACTGATTCGAATATCAAAACATCAACGCTCTCCCGCTCCCATTTAAGGTCTGCCAATAGTCGTTCCGCTGCGGCAAAACACAAATCAGACGCACAAACATCATCGGGGGCAATATGCCTCTGCTTAATACCGACAGTATTATTAAACACCTCAGCCTCTTCCGGGGTAAAAAACTCAAAATCCGTCGTGTGAACCACGTTCCGGGGAATAGCAGCAGCCACTCCCGCCACCTTCACGTTTTTAATTTCCCACCTTGCCATAAGTTCTAACGTGTTTAAATTTCAACCCCGTATTTGCACAATATCTCTTTACCCGCCTTGTAAGACGTGAATCCCATGATATCTTCCGGCTCGAACATGACATCAAACAATTCTTCCAATAAAGCGACTATATTTAACTGATGAACCGAATCCCATTCTTTCACATTGTCTTTAGAAAAATCATCATTTAAAACACTTTCTGTCACGCCAAATACTTCCACAAACACCTTGTTATATTTTTGCTCCATTTTTTACTTATTGGTTATTCAATTGACTATATAAAACTTTCCCCACTCTATTTCGGGGTATCTCAGATATAATTCGCACTTCAAAAGCTGATGCCACAATACCAGTTTTTTCAACCAACTCCCCTTTCACCAACCCAGCTAACTGCGCATTTGTGATATAAACTATCATCTTTGCATCCGTTCCCACGCATGCACATTCAACCGGGAATGCAACTCTTACGATTTGCTCACATTCATCAAGCCCAACCCGCATCCCATAAAGTTTTAAGAATCGTCCCGTACGCCCCACGATATAATAAAACCCATCATCATCCCGATAGGCCAAATCTCCCGTCTTCAAACATCCCTTTCGTTCATCACCCAACGCCAAATCCGCCTTGCACAAGGCATACCCCAAAGTTACATTCCTCCCTCGATAACACAACTCCCCTTCTTTGTGACTTTCCTTAACTAATTGTCCTTCCGAATCTATTAAAAATAACTCCCCGTTAGGTACCGCTTTCCCGATACTCCCACATTTCGACAAGGCATATTCCGGTGGCAAATAAGCCATCCTAGCCGTCCCTTCCGTTTGCCCGTAAGTAGCAATCCATCGTTTTCCCGTTTGTTGTGCGTATTCCACGAATTGGAGATTCAATTCCTTCGACAACTTACCTCCCCCTTGCGTCAACAACTCCAAATCAGGTAAATCCATTTTGAAAAAACGCATCATTCGCAAAATCTCGAAACTATAAGGCACTCCGGTGAAACTCGTTGCTTTTCGCTCTTTCAAAAAAGTCCAAAACTCTCTTTGTGTCATACTCAAATCCGTCGCAAGAACCGTCGCCCCCACGTATAGATGACTGAATACAACCGACAAGCCCATGGTATAATACAGGGGCAAAACAAGCACGGGGCGATCCTCGCTCTTCAGTTCAAAAAAAGTCGAAATATTTAAAGCCGAGGCTTCCACGTTTTCATAACTGTGACGCACGAGTTTCGGGCTACCCGTGGATCCTGATGTGGGAAGAAGATGTGATAATTGCTCATAAAGAGGGTAATTCTTTTTACCTGTTTCCAACAGGGAATACCCCCAACGACACAATTCCCGTTCAACACCAACCCCTCCTAAATCCCCATTTGAAAGACATATATACCCAGGCTGATAAATATCCTCTAATTTTTGTAATAGCTCCTTGTCTATCTTCGGACTTAACAACAAAGGAATAATCCCCGCCCCAATCAATCCAACGCTCCAAGCTATTCCCCCCACGTCATTACCTGCAAGAACGAACACGAGAGAACGATTTCGTACTAGTTCTTTTAACTCATTGACAAATTCCGTCAATTCACCATATTTCAACATGTCTCCGGCTGAATCTATTACAGCCAAAGAATCTCTTTCATGCTTATTAATATTCAGTATCATAACTTCTAAATCGAAGCACAACCGTCAACTCCCAATATCTGTCCTGAAATATATGAAGCTCTCTCGGAAGCTAAAAAGGAACATGCATTAGCTACATCTTCGGGAGTCCCCAACCTGCCCAAAGCAATCCGGTTTATCCTCTCGTCTATTTTATCCCCGGAAGATTCATACAACTCTGCAAAACGCTCTGTTTCCACTATTCCCGGAGCCACCGCATTCACGCGTATTCCTTGCGGAGCAAGTTCTTTCGCTGCCGATTTGGTCAATGAAATTATCGCCCCTTTCGTGGCAGAGTAGGCAACCTGTCCCGAGGAACCCAATACGGCTGTAACGGACGCAATATTCACAATCGTCCCACGTTTATTTCTAGCCATAAAACGAGCCACCAACTGCATTAATTCCAATACGGCAATCACATTCACACGAAACATCAACTCCGTTTCCTCTCGTATGATCATCCCAATCTTCCGATTAAAAACAACTCCGGCATTATTCACTAGTACATCTATTTTTCCCTCTTGCTTGTGTATCGACATTAAAACATTTTTCACTCCAGTACTATCTGTTATATCGCAACAAACGGGAATTATTCTCACATCATAACGTTCTGAACAATCCTTCGCCCATTGCTCCATTACTCCCGTTTGCCGGTCAAAAGCATAGACAATACCTCCATCTGCGGCAAAACGCTCCACGATTGCCTTCCCAATTCCTTGAGCGGCTCCCGTAACAATACAAACCTTGCCATGTAATAATTTTTTCATCTTTAATACAAAGTTTTCCCCCCATCAATAATTAACGTGTGTCCGGTAACAAACGAGGAAGCATCCGATAACAAGTAAACAATCCCCAATGCGACCTCTCGAGGTTCCCCGTATCGCTTCATCGGATAGGTTTTCATATCCCGCTCCCTATCATCTTGCGAATACTGTTTACCTGCCACTAAATTAGTATCCACCATCCCCGGATTTACACTATTACACCGAATCCCTGTAGAAGCTAACTCTAAAGCTGCATTTTTCATGAATACATGTAAAGCACCCTTAGAAACACCATACATCGCATTACCCGGAGCCACTGTATAAACTCCGCCGATTGAAACAGTGAAAACAAGAGATGCTCCTTTCTTCAACTTCTTCTTTTTCAATAATTTTTGTGTTAAATATATCGGAGCAAGTGCATTCACCGAAAGTATTTTTTCAATATCTCCACGGTTTATAAATTTCACCGGCAATGGTTTTGTGATCCCCGCATTATTTACCATCCCGTCCAACATGGGAAGAAACGACACCATTCTCTCCAAATCAGCATCTTCCGTTAAATCACAAGTGATCATTCGATGCTCTCTATTCTCTCCACACAATAAATGCAAGGTTTCCGTCAATCCGTTTTCACGGATATCCGTGATAATCACTGAAGCTCCCATTTTAGAACACTCTATTGCGGTAGCCCTCCCGATACCGGACGCCGCCCCTGTAACCAAAATGACTTTACCGCAAAGCGAAAACGGATTATATAACATCTCCATTACTGCTTAGCTTTCACGTTATCGAAAAGATCTGCTATTGTGTTAGCATTTCGAATATCCTCTCCTTGAATAGTTATCCCATATTCTTCATCCACCATCGCAATAACAGAAAGAGCCATCAAAGAAGACCATTCCTCCAACTTTTTAAATTCTGTCTCTTTAGTAAACACGTTTACATCCGTCTCGTCAAACAACTCTGCAAATAACTCGATAAACTTAAAAATCTCCATAACTAAATATTTTATATAACTAACTTACTTTAAATTTCAATCCTTTTAGCAGGATTTCCCATCACGGTCGTTCCTGCTTTCACTTTTTTAATCACAAAACTACACGCCCCAACCTTTGCACCAGTTTCAACGACCACCTTATGATTGATAACCACAGAGGTATGAATCATCGTTTCGTTCTCAATTCTTATTCCCCCCACGCAAGTCACATGCGTATCTATTCGGTTCCAATTTCCGATAACAGCATCATGCCCGACAACACTATAACTCTGGAGCAGATTATGATCCCCAATTCTAACATCCGCCCCTAACGCCACATAAGCCCCAACTACATTCCCTAAACCCAATTTCACGTTCGTACCAACACGAGCCGTTGAATGAATAATATTTACAAATACCCCACCTTTGCTTAAAATTTTCTCACAACATATCTTCTTGGCTCTTCCTCCCATTGAACAAGTAAACACATCATCTTTTTCTGGAACGTACTCGTTAATAGGACCTAACATCGGAGGATATCCTTCAAAACCATCCAATGCATTAACATTGTCATCAATAAAACCTTTTATCACAAACAACTCCCCATACCCTACACTTTCTCTCACCCAGTCATAGAATGTTCGCCCCATTCCTCCGGCACCAATGATTATTAATTTTTTCATCATCAAGAATTTAAGAATAAAAATGATATGTCATCAACATTATTATCAACCGACAAACTACGAATCACATCCTAACAAATTCAAGAACCCCTCTTTGTCGAATGGTGAATATATCTGACTCATTTTTTCTTTTTGAGACTCGTTCAATTCAGTCTTCAAGAAAAGACCGAATTCCTCTATATTATGAACATAATAGAATCCATCATCATAATTATCAATTAACGACTTGGGATGCAAATCAGCAAAACATATTTTAGCAACCTTTTTACCCAAACTCATCGCTTCATATAGAACAGTTGAATGTTCACCCGCAACATAATCATACTGCATAAGTGCTACGAACGAGCCAATTTTATTATCCACAACCCTAACATTGGGAATAGTTTCAATTATCGCATTTTGCCCTGACTTAAATCGCTCCTGCGGATGAAGACGGATATCAAAAAAATAATCGGGAAAAGCCTTTGCTAATTCAGTAACGGCTGATATTATCTTGTCTGATATTTCAGGTTCTGATGCAAATAATATATATTTTTCCTTTTTTGATATGGCAGCAAGTGTTTTACGAAGATAGTCCCGATAGGCCCATCCTATTACTTTTATTCTTTCACAATTAATCCCAAATTGAGCTCCGACCCACATCTTACCAAAAGCCAAAAAATAGTCAGGAACAAACATTTCATCAACAGAACCAGAATAAAGAACCGTCTCACCCACCGTTATTCCATGCTGAAACTCGAACACTGGAATGCCGAGTTCCTTACATGCCACCATTTCTGGATAAAAGCCCGATCTAGCAACTCCCAATAAATATTTAACATGCTTTCTTCTAAAAACATTCTTGAATATTCTCCTTTTGATATCAAATCTAGCGAACAAGCGAACAATTTGCCAGAAATCTTTCCGCCGCATGAAAAATGAATTTTGGGCAGCATTAAAAAGTCCCAAATAAACTTTCCTATACCTCAAATAATAAAAAGGGGAAACTAGAATCTCCAATAAATTAACTGAAAAATCTATCACTTCCGTGTATACAATTGAATTTTGATGCAAACGAGGCTTCCGGTGTACACCAGAATTTCCTCGTTCGAAACATATATAATTACTTAGTCCTAATTCATCAATGATAGGATCTATAAATTTATCCAACCAAATCCCATTCGCACAATCCAATCGCGTAAAATTTAAAAACCATATATCGACTTGTTTTCGTTTTAATAAAAAATGAATAAACTGCCTCAATGATACAAAAAATGTCAATAATAACCTCTTGAAATTAAAATGAGCATGATTTGACATCGAAGCAATACCACAAATCTTTTCAAGACGAAGTTGTCTATACCTTCTCCTTACTATAGTCCATACGGATATTCCATATATCTTATATTTATACAGCAACTTTTCATCCTCAATAATACGCAGTAATTCTTCTTCTCCCCTTGATAACTGTGTCATATCTTTCGTTAAATCTCGTTTATCATTTTTTTAACTAATCGTGCTTAAATACTTCTCTAACAAACTTATCATTTCTCAACCTTTTATTGTATATAAAATTGGTCGTTCATCAATCACATAATCTACAAATCAACAATCTCAGGTTTATAAAAAATTCTCTTGAACGAATGAAAAATCTCTTTTATTGTCGTTCCATTTAAAGCGATATAAATAACCAAAGGTATACACAACAAATACGTTATATTACAAAGAATTAGGATAATTGCTACAATAAATGGAAGTAATAACCGCAATGGAAAACAGTCTTTAAAAACATTCATGATACTTCGATTCAATTTTAATTCTTTCCGACCATAATATACACATAAATAAGCATATATAAAATAAGTCAAAAGTGTTGGTAATATCGTATATTGATAATTTACTTGTAAAACGTTCACACAAAACACACCCAGTAAAACATTTATTCCCAAAGAAAATATTGCAATAAAAGCTAGTACTCTTTCTTTATTTCTTGCCATAAGAAATGTAGAGTAACCAAAGGAATTTGTGAAAAGTAACATTGTCAAACAAGCCAAATTAATCATTAATAATGTGCCTTCGTATTTGGGCACAAAACGAATAAATACAGGAAAAACAATCATTGCCAAATACATAATCCCATGAAACAAGGCAACATAATTTACCCTTATCAGTCGAATGGTTGAAGAAACAACTTCTGTATCAGAAGAACGATATCTATTTAATAACTTTGCAGAGATCAAATAAGAAAAAGCCTCTAATAATTGTAAAACAGCATGTCCTAACAAATAGGCAAATGTAAAATAACCAAATTCCGTTACAGTATAATTGATACTAACTATTGTTTTAGTAGAAATCATAATAAAATAGAAACCAGAGTTATATAAAAATAGAAAGAATCCCTTATTAATTATTTTTTTGCAATCATAAAATCGAAATTCTCCTTTTAAAGTAATTCCTCCCCGAAATGAATAAAATAAAAAAATAACGAAATAAGCAATAACATATGCACCCAACATCCATTGTAATAATGGATAACCTTCTTTCCAAAAAACCACCACAAAAGTCAACAACACAACGAAAGTTTGATGAAAAGCTATTTCCAGCAATTTATTTTTAACCCGATAGACTTTACTATAATACAGATTAAAATAATTTATTATACCACATAAACAAATCCAATAAAATAAATTCCCAAGTTCATATTTTTCAAAAAAAGCTATTCCGACAATTCTTTCATACAATGCAAAACAGATAACACCAACTCCCAATACTCCGGTCAACACAAATCCACTCTTTTCAAAAGCATCTCGCCGACTTAAGTTTTCTCTATTCTGAATTTGAAGCACTTGAGCAGCTTGAGGTATTCCAAAATTAATTAAATTAAAATAATTCAATAGTAATATCAAATATCCCCAAATACCATAATAGTAAGGTCCCATTCGATTAGCAGCATACATTGATACAAAAAAACTCATCCCATATGTAACATATCGCGTCAACATATAAAGCATCACTTTATTTTTCAGTACTAACTTTATCCCTCTTAAAATTTCTATATTGTTTGCCGAGTTGGTTGCT
>QWCH01002777.1_pt1 | contig 20573 bp, 12 predicted proteins | sample 1972671 | NCBI WGS metagenome assembly QWCH01 (sample SAMN09866713, study PRJNA288562) | Human gut metagenome isolate term3_stool, whole genome shotgun sequencing... | isolation source: gut | host: Homo sapiens | place: USA: California | reverse complement strand
TGCAAAATGGAGTAGATTGTGAACTTCATCTCTTTGAAGGTGCCGGGCATCCGATCTTCTTATATAGAAAACCGCTTACGGATGATTATTATAAAATCCGGAAATTGACGGATAACTTTTTGAGAAGGTATGGATTTTTATAGGTCTCAAAATATATTTAAATTTTAGTTATTTAGTAGGAGTAATAAGAGCGGAAGATAATCTTTCAATTCTTTTTTTAGAATTTCAAGAGCTTTGTTTCGATAGCGTTCGACTGTGCGAATAGAAACACCCATTATTTCAGCTATTTCCTCCATACTTCTTTGTTCCATCCGGCTCATTTCAAAAGCCATTCTATATTCTGGAGGTAATTTTTCCAGAGTTTTGGCTAATAAAGCTTCCAATTCATTTAGTGTGTATAAATCTTCTTCTCCGTTTGAGTATAGGGGAGGATTTTCAATGATTTTATTTTGGTATTCCTGTATATAGCTTTGTTTCCTCAAATAATTCAGACTTAAATTTTTTACGCTGGTGACTAAATAATTCCGGGCGGAAATATTCGCAGTTATAGATTTTCTCTTTTCCCAAATATTGAAAAAGACATCCTGCACAATGTCTTCTCGTACGTCTCGGTCCTCGATGTAACGTTTGGCAAATAGACAGAGAGCTGCATAATAATGTTCAAATAGAGAACGATATGCTGCTTCGTCATCATTTACGGATATGCTCCATAAGAGATGATCGACATTGGGTGTGTTAACATTTTTCATAATTATTCATAATATTCCTTTTCCTTTGTAATGGACAAATGTAGTAAAATTGAAGAAAGATAAAAATTTTTTCTTTGAAAAATATAAAAAGTGTGTCGGGTTAGTGTAGTTCGTGTGTCTATTATTAAAAGAGAATAAAATGACAGAGCATATAGATAATATAAAAGCTACTATTCGTATTGCTAAGGCAATAGATGAAGACATTCGCGAATACAAATCGTTTGATGTTCAGGCTGCATATCTAAAGAATAGAAAGAAATTGGGTATGATTCGGGAAAAATATACTTTTACTTATTATGTGCTACGGATTGCGGCTGTTTTATTGCTGCCATTGATGATTTCAACAGGGGTGTTGTCTTATTTATATATCCGGCAATTGAAGCAGATTGATACGATTTCTTATTTGGAAGCATCGTCTGCTCCAGGCATTGTAACCCAAATATTGTTGCCGGATAGTTCCCGGGTTTGGTTAAATGCAGGTAGTACGCTTCGATATCCTTCCCGTTTTTCGGAAAAGGATAGAAATGTCCAATTGAGTGGTGAGGGATATTTTGAGGTGCAGTCTAATAGAGAACATCCGTTTTATGTATCTTTATATAATGGTATTCGAGTAATGGCTCACGGCACCAAATTTAATGTAAACGCATATGAAAATGATTCTATTATGGAAACAACTTTGGAAACAGGCCGAGTGGATGTTTTGTCCGGTTCTTCTCGTACTGTGACCTTAAAGCCAAATGAACTGGTTACTTATAATAAAAAAGAGAAACGATTTACTATAAAGACAGTCAATATAGAAGAAAAAATTGCTTGGAAAGATGGCCGCTTGATTTTTCGTAATGAATCTTTAGATGGGGTTCTTAAGCAATTATCCAGGCGATATAATATTGATATTGTTTTGCATAAAGAGAGTACGAAAGATTATAAGTTTAGGGCTACTTTTTCAACAGAAGATATCACACAAATATTAAATTATTTGCGTTTGGCTGCCCCTATAGAGTGGGCTGTTACTAAACCGGAACAACAAAAAGATATGACTTATCCAAGGCAACGGATAGATGTTTGGTTGAAGTAGCAAGTAATTAATAACTGAAAATTTGTTAACTAAAAAAGAAAGGAGAATGTATATGGTATAGACTAAATGTGAAATAAAAAATGACAGGTATACGGGTTTAGTTATACCTGTCTTGTGGAAAAATAAATTAAGATCTATATTGATAGGACTTAATCATATTAAATTAAAAATCCAAGTACAAAGTTATGAAAATTCTAAAATTATCCACGAATGAGGATTTTCCTCATTATTTACTTAAATCGATGCGTATTATGAAAGTTGGTTTATTTCTGTTATTCATCGTGATTGCTCAACTACATGCAGCAACTTCTTATTCACAAAATGTAGTAATCAATCTGTCTTTGAAAAATGTGACAGTCGAGCAAGTCTTGGACCAGATAGAGAGTAGCACAGAATTTTCTTTTTTATTTACAGATAAGTCTGTAGATATAAAACGGAAAGTAGACATTGATATAACTGCAAAGAATATCAATGAGACATTGACTGTGTTATTTAAAGGTACAGATGTTCAATTTAATATTGTTGACAAACAAGTAATCTTGTCAAACAAAAGTTTTAAGCAAGGAGATGTTTCTCAAGAAAAGGCTTTAACAGGTGTGATTGTTGATGTAAATGGTGAACCGATTATTGGAGCAAATATAGTTGAGAAGGGCACATCTAATGGTACTATTACAGATGCGGAAGGGAGGTTCTCCCTTAATGTGGCGTCAGACGCCACATTAATAATATCCTATATAGGATATGTAACGATCGAGGTTCCGACAGTGGGAAAAAAAGCTATAACTATAACAATGAAGGAAGATTCAGAAGCTTTAGATGAAGTCATTGTTGTTGGATACGGAACTCAGAAAAAAGCTAATTTAACAGGATCCGTTGAAGCTGTGAAAGGACAGGATTTAACAAAACGTCCTGTGATGAGTACTAGCTTAGCTTTACAAGGATTGGCATCAGGTGTGACTGTCACATCCAGTTCTGGCCAACCAGGTAAAGAAGGTGAAGCAATCCGTATCAGAGGTATTGGAACCATGAATAATAATGATCCATTGGTATTGGTGGATGGTGTTGCCAGTTCGGTTAATGCAGTTAATCCTAACGATATTGAAAGTATTTCAATTTTGAAAGATGCAGCTTCTTCTGCAATCTATGGTTCCCGTGCTTCCAATGGGGTGATTCTTATTACGACAAAAAGAGCAAAAACGAATGATTTTGCAATCAATTTTAGTGCGAATGTCGGGCTTCAAACTCCAGTTGATTTACCAAAGTTCTTAGGAGCAATTGATTATCTGGAATTATATGATTTGGCTTCTGCCAATGATAACAGGAATGATGATGGTACCCCGGGAGGAGTTGTTTATGGCAATGATTACATAAATAACTATAAAGCAAATATGGCTACAGATCCTTATCGTTATCCTAATACAGATTGGGCAAAAGTTACTTATAAGACTCCGGCTGTTCAACAGTCTTATAATTTAAGTATGAGTGGCGGTACTGATAAATTGAAAGCCTTTGTTTCTATGAATGTACAGGACCAGGAAGGTATTTTCCCAGATACAAAACTGGATCGCTATAGCTTGCGTGTGAATACGGATTATAAGTTCTCAGAGAAGTTTTCAGCAGGAATTGACTTCTCAGGGCGCTATTCAAATGTAGAAGAACCATATGGTGCTGATTTTGCGATGGGAGAGGTTCGTCGAACAGCTCCAATTTATGGGACTGTAAATGAATTTGGCCAATTAGCATATCCTAAATTAGGAACGAATACCTATGCGACCAGTCGAAAAGAATTTGCCGGATATAATAAAGATCGCTATCATGAAGGTCTTGTTAATTTCAAAGCTTCCTACAAACCATTTGATTTTTTAAGTTTTGACTTGTCTTATGCTCCTAAATTTAATTGGAAGACAACAAAGAAGCATCAAAAGACAATTGATTATTATGATGCAGATGGAAATGCCGCATTTACATATCCAACAAAACAAACGCTTGATTTGATAAATGAATATTCACTAAATCAGGATGTTAAGTTCTTGATAAATTTCCAAAAAAGTTTTGGTATGCATAACTTGACTGCATTAGCCGGTTTCCAGCAAATTACAAATTATTGGGAAAATGAAAAGGGATATCGTGAAGGAAGTAAATTCTCATATGACCAGTTAAATGCATTTCCGGTATTAAATCAGAGAGGAGAAGGAGAAGCTAATGAATGGGCACTGCAATCATATTTTGGTCGAATTAACTATGACTTTAAAGGGAAGTATCTGTTAGAAGCGAATGTTCGCTATGATGGATCTTCAAGATTTGCATCAGGGCATAAGTGGGGAGTTTTCCCCTCATTCTCTGCTGGATGGCGTTTCTCTGAAGAACACTTTATGGAAAATATGAAATGGCTTAATAATGCTAAATTACGTGGGTCTTGGGGTACTTTAGGTAACCAGGAAGGCTTGGGAAGCAATTATCCATTCTCTATGGATATAAATCTTAATCAGCAAATTGTTTTTAATCAGTTAGTAGCTGAAGGATATGCTGCTACCGATTATGCAATGAGAGATATAACCTGGGAAACTACGGAAATGGCTGATATCGGGTTGGATTTGGGATTCTTAAATAATAGGTTGAATGTTGTATTTGATTATTATATTAAGACTACTCGTGATATTTTGATGAGTATGGATATTCCGGCTGTAATGGGTTATGGTAATCAACCGAAGCAGAATGCTGGAAAAGTTCGGAATAAAGGTTGGGATTTGAATTTAACCTGGAACGACCAGGTTGGTGATTTTTATTACCGTGTAGCAGCTTCTCTTTCTGATGTAAAAAATGAGGTTCTTGATATGAAAGGAATTGTGAAGAATTTTGATAATATTTTTACAAATCGTGAGGGATATCCATTGAATTCATTATGGGGATTGCAGGCTGATGGTTTATTTCCAACGTTTGAAGATGCAAGGAATTATGGAATTACCCAATATGGAAAATTGCAAGGAGGGGATGTTAAATACATAGACCAACCGACCATTGATACTAATGGTGATGGAATTCCCGATACAGGTGATGGTGTTATCACTGGTGATGATTATGTTGTAATGGGAAATACCATACCTCGCTATACATATAGTTTGGATTTGACTATGCAGTATAAGGGATTTGATTTGGGACTATTCTTCCAGGGAGTAGGGAAACGGGATTCTTATATTCGTGATGATTTGGCGTGGGCGTTTAATAATGCAGGAAATGTACAGGAATGGCAAAAAGAGGGAATGTGGCAGGAAGGTATGACGAATGCTGCTTATCCTCGTATGTTTATTGCCAGTGCTAATAACGTAAAACCATCTACCTACTGGAAACAGAATGGTGCATATTTGCGCTTAAAGAATATTCAATTAGGATATACTCTACCACAGAGTTTACTGGGTAATGTCTTTATTAAAGGCGCAAGATTTTATGTCTCATGTCAGAATTTATTAACTTTTGATCATATGATATCTGGTTATGATCCTGAACAAAAAGAAAATGGGGCCCGTAATACAATGCCTTTGGTTAAAACATATTCATTTGGTTTTAATTTGAATTTCTAAATGCATAAAAGTAAATAATATGAAAAAATCGATAATTATAATATTGAGTATTGCAGCATTGACAATGGAAGGATGCGATGTCCTGGATAAATATCCATTGGATAAACCGTCTCAGGAAACCTTTTATACAAATGCTCAGGAAATAAACGGAGGAATTAATGCTTGTTATAAATTTTTACAGGAAACAGATGAAGGTTCCTATGTTTTTCCGATTGTTCTGGATTGTATGTCGGATATCGGTTTTCCCCGACAAGATAATGATTTTAAAACAATAGCAAAAGGGGAGCAGGATGACAAAAACGGAACTGTTGGTAAAACATGGAAGAGGGCTTATCAAGGAATAGGCAGATGTAATAGTATGCTACAAGTTATTGATGAAAAAAGTTCACTTCTCACGGAAAGCGAAATAAAACAATTTAAGGGTGAGGCTCTTTTCTTACGGGCATATTATTATACTCATTTAGTAACTTATTTTGGTGATGTACCCTTGATTTTAAAACCGGTAGTATCTGTTGATGAAGGGTTAAGCGTGACGCGTACTCCCAAAGATCAGGTTATTGATCAGATTTTTGCTGATTATGAGGAAGCGGCTCAATTATTACCTGCGACTTATAGTAAAGCTGCTGATAAAGGGCGTGCAACAAGCGGAACTGCTAATGCTTATAAGGCAAGGGCTGCTTTGTATTTTGCAAAGTGGGATGTCGCAGCTACTGCGGCTCAAGCTGTCATTTCTTCCGGTGTCTATAAGTTATATCCAAAATATGGTGATTTATTCTTGCCGGTAGGATTATGGGATCCTTCAAATCAGGAAATTATCTTGATGAAAGAATATAGTTCGGAGTTGAATCAGTACCATTCCTTACCTCAATATCTTTTGTCCCGTAATGTTTCCGGTTGGGCTTGTTTGGTTCCATCACAAAGTTTGATAGATTCTTATCAGTGTATTGATGGTAAGAATATAGCAGAGTCTCCGTTGTTTGACAAAAAAGCACCGTTTGAACATCGTGACCCCCGTTTGAAATTGAGTTTTGTAATGCCTGGAGATCGTTTTGGCGATTATCGTTTTGAAAGTCATGTAGATAGTACGACTTGTTACAATTATGTAACAGATTCATGGGTGACAAATAATGATTGTTATTTTGTCAATCAATATACTTCTTATACCGGGTATTATCCAAGGAAATATGCGGATATGGATTATAAAGATAAAAGAACTCAGGGGGATTATCCTCTTATCCTGTGTCGGTATGCTGAAGTTCTTTTGACTTATGCAGAAGCAAAGATTGAAATGAATCAAATCGATCAGTCTGTAGTGGATGCCATTAATGAATTAAGAACCGCTCGTGAAGATGTCAAGATGCCAGCATTTTCATTAAGTGATTTTGCAAATCAGAATGATGCTCGTTTGAAAGTTCGGTTGGAGCGCAAGATAGAACTTGCCTTTGAAGGATTCCGGTTTACAGATTTACGTCGTTGGGGATGGGCAAATATTTATGGAAACCGTCCGGTTTTAGGAAGGCCATTTAAGGGGGCCATCGCAGAATGGCCTGATGTGTCGTTTGACGAAAATGGAGAGCCGGAATATAAAGGATGGCAAAATTATGCTCCGCACCCATCAACCGATTATCGTATTGTAGAGAATCGTTTGTTTACTCAAGGTAGAGATGAACTATGGCCGATTCCGGAAAGTGAACGGAATTTGAATCCTGGTTTGGCACAGAATCCTGGATATTAATCTTTTAGAAAGGGACACATGTGCGTGTTGAATGTGTGTCCCTTTTCAATTCTTAAATCTATAATCCATGAAAAAGTATATATGTATTGTTAGTATCCTGTTTTTTGTATATAATTCGGGTATTAATGCTCAAAAAGTAATTAACCCTGAGAATAAGGAAAATTGGGAATTAATATGGTCTGATGAGTTTGATTATCTGGATCGTAATGAGTTATTATTGGTTTGGGAAGCTCAAAATGCCCCTAATAGCCATATCTTGTGTAGTAGATGGGAAGAAAATGTTGAAGTGGTTGATGGTATGGTCCGACTGGTCAATCGTAAAGAAAACCGGGGCGGTCAGGAATGGACATCTGGTAGTATATGGACAAGGCGTAATTTTAAATATGGTTATTTTGAGTGCAGATACAAGTATGCCAGCGAAACCGGGACAAATAATTCATTTTGGCTGATGACTCGTCAGAATGATCCGGAGCCAAACCAGGGAAAGCGCTTTGAAATAGATATTAATGAAGGACATTATCCCAATGAGGTTAATACAAATATTCACAATTGGTCTGATAGTTCTGTCAACTCCAACGGGAAAACAGAGCATCCAACATCTCATAAATCTTATAATTATCCTTTAAAGGATTTTTCTCAAGACTTTCATGTTTTTGGTATGGAATGGACTGAAAATGAGATTGTATTTTATTTGGATAGGATGGAAATTCGTCGTGTGAAAAATAATTTTTGTTTTTCCCCAGCTCCAATGATGTTAAGTTTAGCCATTATAAATTGGGCTGGAGAAGTTACAGATAAAATAGATCGGACTTTTATGGAAATAGATTATGTGCGAGTATATAAAGATAAGAATTGGACACATTAAAAAGTAAAGAACATGGAAACACCTAATAGAATAAGACGACGTACTTTTTTTAAAACTTGTGGATTAGCATTTGTTGGGATGGGATTGCCTGAAAAGAGTATTGCAACAAAAAATATTGATGTAACTAATGCTTTACAGGTTGATGTTAATCGATTATCATCTCAGGAATTACCTTGTATAAAAAAACAGGTTGATTATGTAGTGGTAGGTGGTGGCGTAGCTGGTGTTTGTTCTGCTATTACAGCTGCTCGTGCCGGATTGAAGGTTGTCTTAATTCAAGATCGTCCAGTATTGGGTGGAAATGCTTCGAGTGAAGTTCGCCTTTGGGTTTTGGGGGCGACCAGCCATATGGGAAATAATAATCGTTGGGCTCGTGAAGGAGGTGTGTTAGATGAGTTAATAGTAGAGAATATCTATAGAAATAAAGAAGGGAATCCTATTTTTTTTGATGCTTTATTATTAGAAAAAGTCTGGGCGGAGCCGAATATCTCACTTTTATTGAATACGGCTGTTTATGCTATAGAAATGGATGGACCGAACCAGGTGGGAAAAGTTATTGCTTTTTGTAGTCAAAATTCAACCCAATATGAGATTGGTGCCTCATACTTTTGTGATACATCCGGCGATGGTATTGTTGGTTTCCTTGCTGGTGCTGCATTTAGAGTTGGTGCTGAAAAAGGCGATGTTTTCGGTGAAAAATTTATTCTTCCAGATGATTATGGAAAGTTGTTGGGGCATTCTATGTATTTTTATAGTAAAGATGCAGGACATCCTGTTAAATATGTAGCTCCGGCTTTTGCTTTGAAAGATATTGAAGAAAAGGTTCCCCGATATAAAGATATACAGCGCGATTCGAGTGGATGTCGTCTATGGTGGTTGGAATGGGGAGATGATTTAGATCATGTTTTTGAATCAGAAAAAATTAAGGATGAATTGTGGAGGGTTGTTTATGGCGTATGGGATTATATTAAGAATTCCGGCAAGTTTAAAGATGTGGAAAATCTGACTCTTGAATGGGTTAGTACAATTCCTGGAAAACGTGAAAGTCGTCGTTTTGAAGGTGATTATGTTTTAAAGCAACAAGATATTATCGAACAGAAAAATTTTGAAGATGCTATAGCCTACGGGGGATGGGCGATTGATCTACATCCGGGGGCAGGGGTATATAGTAATTATCCAGGGTGTACTCAATATCATAGTAAAGGTGTTTATACGATCCCATATCGTTCTATTTATAGTCGTAATATTACTAACCTATTCTTTGGTGGACGATTAATTAGTGTATCTCATATAGCGTTCGGTTCTACTCGTGTCATTGCGACTGGAACATTATGTGCACAGGCAGCAGCTTTAGCTGCTGCTATTTGTAAAAAGAATAATATTTATCCTAAAGAAGTGTATTCCAGAGGGTTTGTGAAAAAGTTGCAAATGGATTTGATGCAAACAGGGCATTATATACCATGTATTAAGCTTGAGAATGAGGATGACTTAGCATTAAAGGGGAAGATATTTTTAAATGACTTTTTACGTTTGTCTGAATTACCGGAGGATGGAACTTGGAGATCTTTGAAGAATGATATTGGTATGTTGCTTCCTTTGGGTAAAGGTAAGATTCCTGAATTTACTTTTACAGTAAAGGCAGAAGAAGCGACTACACTTGATTTTGAATTCTATGTCAGTTCTCGCCTGGGAAATTATACACCGGATATCTGTTTATCGAAAAAAAACTATAGTATTGAAAAGGGGGTTTCTTTTGTTCGGGTGAAATATGGAGTATCATTGAAAGAAGAGCAATATGGATTGGTTCTGGTAAAGAAAAAAGAGAATGTTTCAGTTGCTCAATCTAATGTGAGATTGACAGGTGTATTGTCTTTATTTCAGGGTAGGATCCAAAAGAAAGATGATAAATATGGAGTGGATGAAATACCATTCTATACTCCTGAACGTAGGCCCGGAGGTAAAAACCTGGCGATAAAAATAGCACCAGCCTTGGATCGTTTTGGATTGTCTCAATTGCAAACAGGTGTATTTCGTCCTGCAAATGGAAATGTGAATGCTTGGGTTGCCCCGTTGTATTGTAAAACGGCTAGACTTGAATGCCGTTGGAATGCTGTCCAGGTAATTAAACGAATCATATTGTGGTTTGATTTGGATTATGATCATGCTATGGAATCTTGTTTAATGGGGCATCCGGAAAGTATAATGCCGTTCTGTATCCAACATTACAAAATTAAGGATGATTCAGGACATGTCATCTATGAAGTCACCGAAAATCATCAGGCTAAAAATGAAATTTGTTTGCATAATGGTATTAGAACAAATTCTTTAACTGTTGAATTATATCAGACTAGTCCGCATATTCCTATTTCTTTATTTGGAATGCAAGTATTTAAATAATATCTATCCTATATGATAAAGTTAAGATATTTAATTCTCTGCTTATTGTTTTGTTCATTTTATTCTTGCCATCAGAATTCTTGTCCTGATGTCCCTCTTATTATATTGGATACTGATTTTGGACCAGATTATGATGATGTTGGAGCTGTTGCTTTTTTGCATTGTGCAGCTGATAAGGGGGAAGCAAGGATCTTATCAACGATTGTCTCTAATAGACATTCTTTGGCTGCTCCTTGTTTGGATATTGTAAATATGTATTATAATAGATCGGATATTCCTATTGGAGCTCCTAAAAAAGGTAATGTAAATATTGGTTCATGGGAGAACTGGCTAGATACGATTTATGCCAATTATCCACATCGTTTACTCTCAACGGAAGATGTTCCTGATGCTGTTGAAGTGTATAGAAGAATACTTTCAGAATCAAAAAATAAAAGTGTAACGATTGTGACAATTGGTTTTTTTACAAATCTTTTCCATTTATTGGAGTCATTACCAGATCAATACAGTGAGTTGTCAGGGGCGGATTTAGTTAAGTTGAAGGTCCGCAAATTAGTGAGTATGGCTGGTGAATTTCCTAATGGATATGAAACTAATATAAAAGTGGATAGTAAAGCCTCTAAATATGTCGTGGAGAATTGGCCTACAGAATTTGTTTTCAGTGGAGCTGAGATCGGGAGACATGTGAAAACAGGAGTCCGGCTAATTCAGGATACAACAATTATTAAGAGTCCAGTAAAAGATATTTATGCCTATGTAATGAGCCGGATAGAAAGAGATCGTTATGGGCGTTCCAGTTATGATCAGACTGCTGTTTTGCATGCGATTTACGGTTGTAATCCTTTTTTTGAAGAAGAAAAGGGTACATTTGTAGTTGACGAAGAAGGACATAATAGCTGGATAAAGTCTAATAACGGGAAGCATACGCGTCTAATTCTGAAATCTGATAGTGTAATTCTTGCTGCTTATATTGAAGATAAGATGATGCATAAACCTTCTAAATAGTTATTTTGAAATGAAAAATATAAGATTAATTATTTACATAATTATTTCATCATGCCTTCTTTCATGTTCTTCGGATTTGATGCAAAGTCCGAATAAGAATGTTTGTGCATCTTTATTTATAAATGAAGGGTGTTTATATTATACTGTTTCTTTTCATGGGGTCCCGGTTATTAATCCTTCCCGATTAGGAATTGCGCTTGGTTGTGATACATTAAGTGAACCTATTTCAATCAAACAAGTAGGTAAAAGGATAATTGATGAGCGATATGGGACTCGTGGATTTCATACGGAGGCAATAAATAAAGCTGTTGAGTTTACCTATGAAGTCAGTTCTCCTAAAATCTGTTTTTTATGGCAGGCACGTATTTTTGAGGATGGATTTGCTTTTCGTTATATTTTGAATGAGAATAATTTTGTAAAAGTGAGTAAAGAGCTGACTACGTTTACACCTCCCCGGCAAATACCTGTATGGTATTTTGAGCGACCAAACCATTGGAAATTGAAAAGCTATGCGGGTAATTGGATGTCTACAATGTCGGATAGTCTATATAGTGTTTCTCCGACTGGTCCGGTACAGGGGCCTGTGTTGGTTTATGAACTTCCGGAAAAAAAATATATGGCGATAACAGAAGCAGCACTTTACGATTATAGTGGAATGAGGCTAAATGCAAAATCGGATGCATCTCTTGAGGTGAATTTTACAGAAGGAGAAGATGGCTTTTTTATACAAGGAGATGGAGTGACTCCTTGGCGTGTCGTTCTTTTAGCAGATAATTTGAATGAGTTGGTGAATAGTGATTTGATTACTAATTTGAACCCGGCTCCAGACAGTGAATTATTTGAGGATTCAAGTTGGATTAAGCCAGGAAGATCTGTTTGGAGCTGGTGGTCAAATAGTGAAGGGTATATGACGATGGATTTGGAAAAACACATGATAGATTGTGCGCAGGAATTAGGATATGAGTATACATTATTGGATGAAGGTTGGGAAAAGTGGAAGGATAAATGGACTGATTTAAAACATATATGTGAATATGCTCATGAACGCAATGTTGGTGTATTTGTATGGAAACATTCTGATCAATTGAATATTCCGGCTGATGATTATCGGATAATGTCTTTATTTTTGGATAGTGTGAAGTCTGCTGGAGCATCCGGTATTAAAATTGATTTTATGAATGGAGAAAGTAAATCGTTGATTGATTTTGATGTAAAAGCCTTGCAGTTTAGTGCAAAGCGTCAGCTAATGGTCGATTTTCACGGTTGCCAGCAACCTTCGGGAGAATATCGTACTTATCCAAATGAAATAACAAGGGAGGGTATTAGAGGTTTGGAGTTGAACCGGATGAACGAACACTTAACAGGAAATCATAATGTTGCATTGGTCTTCACTCGTTGTATATTAAATAATGCAGATTATACACCAATTGGATTTTCTAATCCGGGAGAAACATCTTGGGCTCATCAATTGGCAACAGGGTTTGCTTTTACTTCTCCTTTGTTAGTAGTTGCGGAGCATCCGGATACACTCTTAATGAATGAAAAGATTACACCTATGCTCCCATTATTAAAAGCAATGCCGTCGGTATGGGATGAAACAATTGTATTACCAGAAAGTTCGATTTCTTCAATGGCTATACTGGCACGCCGTAAGGGTGATGATTGGTATTGGATTGCTTTAAATGGAGGGACTTCTAATGCAGTAAAGGTAAATACTGGTTTCTTAGGAAGAGGAACTTGGAAAAGCTACAGTATCATGGATGATATGCAGGATACCAGGAATGTGATAAAAAATGAAAAAGAAGTTGCCTCTGGAGAAGAATGGATAATCGAGATGAGGCAAAATGGGGGAGCTGTTATACAATTTGTGCGAGAACAGGAGGGAATATGAAACAAAAAATCAGTTTACTATTTATCTGTTTTATTTGGGGGTGTTTTGTTTGTGCGGATGCCCAAAGTGCATTTGATAATTTGAAAAGCCATTTTAAACATGTGCCTAATAAGTATCGTACTGCCCCATTCTGGGTTTGGAATTATAAGGTGACAAAGCCTGAAATAGATCGGATGCTGGTTGATTTCAAAGACAAGGGATTTGGTGGTGTGTTTGTCCATCCTCGCTATGGCATGATTACTGAGTATCTTTCTGATGAATGGTTTGAATTATACAATTATGCAGTTCAACAAGCTGAAAAGTTAGGTTTGGATATCTGGTTATATGATGAGAATGCTTATCCCAGTGGGTTTGCCGGTGGCTTGCTTCCTAACCAGATGCCTGAGTCATATACTCAGGGACAGGGATTACTTCCGATACAGACGACTATGCTTCCTGATGATTATGGTCAATATTTTGTAATTTTGCTGGAAGAAAATGGGAGATATCTGGATATTACTACTGTAGTCTCCAATTATTTAAATAAAAAGGGAAATTATTATCTATATAAGAAAACCTATTATCCAGATAATACACAACCCTCAAGGGCCTGGTATGCAGGTTTCTGTTATACTGATTTATTATTATCGGGAGTAACGGACAAGTTTATTGAAATAACGATGTCGGGCTATGAGAAGAATTTTTTATCGAAGTTTGGAAAAAGCGTTAAAGGTATTTTCTCTGATGAAATTAATATTCGTTCTTCCGGCGGTTTTCGTTGGACACCTGATTTATTTGAAGTTTTCAGCAAAAAGTATGGGTATGATTTGAAAGAGCATTTGCCATCCTTACATTTGGCAATCGGGGATTGGAAAAAGATTCGGTATGATTATTCCAAGCTACTACTGGATCTTTTTGTAGAGCGTTGGGCAAAGCCTTGGTATGAATACTGTGAGGAACATAATTTGATTTGGACAGGACATTATTGGGAACAAACATGGCCTGGTATAGAACAGGTACCGGATAATATGGCAATGAATGCTTGGCAACAAATGCCGGGTATTGATATGTTGTCAAATACTTTCGATGAGCAAAAGACATCTGCTATGTTTGGAAATATACGTGTGGTAAAGGAAGCGAAGAGTGTTGCAAATCAGTTGGGACGAGAGCGATTGCTATGTGAGGCGTATGGAGGTGGAGGGTGGAACATGAACTTCAAAGACTTTAAACGGCATAGCGATTGGCTGAATGTAATGGGTGTGAATTTCATAAACCAACATCTTTCCCATATGAGTTTTTTGGGCGTTCGCAAATATGACTGGCCTCCAATGTTTTCTTCGATGGCTTCTTGGTGGAATGATTATGGAGAAATGAATGAATATCTGGCAAGAATGTCGTATGTTATGACTTTGGGACAGCAAAAGAATAATGTGCTTGTTCTTGAGCCTACTACTACTACCTGGATGTATGCTCAACATATAGGAAATGACGGAAACAATACTGCAAGGAAGATTGGAGATGCTTTTCAACATTTAGTGACAGAGCTATCAAAAAAGCAGATTGAATATGATCTTGGTTGTGAACATATTATTGCACAAAATGGCAAAGTGGATGCGAATAATTTCCTTGTCGGTCAATGTTCGTATTCTACGGTTGTTATTCCTGAATATGTTGAAAATATAGATAGTTCTTGTTTTGCATTGTTGCAAAAATTTGTGCAACAAGGGGGGAGACTTATATCTTACTCCATTCCAATCTATGTGGATGGAGTAAGATCAGAAGAAGTTATAGAACTGTTTAAGGATAAGCGGGTTATTCATGCTGAAAGTCTATCGGAAAAGCAATTACAAGCACAACTGGTATCTCCCTCTATTTTGTTTACTTCACAAACCGGAGGAAATTTGTATCATCACCGAAGAGAATATCAAGATGGAGAATTATTATTATTGACTAATTCCTCTTTATCGGAAGCGGCCTCCTTTTCTATAGAAATGAAAGGACAATCTATTATTGATCTGGATGCATTTTCTGGAGAACTTTATACTTTCCCATATAAGAAACAAGGAAATCTGCTTTCTTTTTCAGGATCTTTGGAACCAGCAGGAAGTTTAATACTCTATATAAGCCACCAAGAGGTAAAAGAGGGCAAAAAGAGAAATGCATTTGTAGAGCGCAAAGTGATTGAAAGTGAAAATCAAACAGAAGTTAAGAGGTTGCGGGATAATGCATTGATTATTGATTATTTGGATTTGATACGGAATGATAGTATCTGGGATAATCAATATTTTTTGGATGCTAATTTTGATGTTTTTAGAAAGGCTGGATTCAAAGATGGAAATCCTTGGTTTAGAGCGGTTCAGTTTAAGCAAGATATTATAAATCGGGATATGTCGGAAGTTCCAGGTTTCAGTGTGATTTATTCATTTGAAATATTGAATGACTTAACTGATTTTTCATCGTTAAAAATGTTGTGCGAACGTGCCTCAATGTATGACATTTCAATAAATGGACATCTTCTTGATACGAAAGGAGTACAATATTTGGATAAAGATTTTACTTTATTTTCGATAGGTACTCATTTGCATACCGGAATAAATAAAGTTGAGATGTCAATTGATAAATTTAATGTCGAAGCAGAGATAGAACCAATCTATATTTTAGGTGATTTTGCCGTGGTTACAAATGATAATAAATGGGTGATAAGTGGTAGACAGAATAACTATCTTTTGGGATCGACAAAAGATAGGGGAGCTCCTTTTTATCCATGGGAGATGTGTTATTCAAAATCTTATCACATTGATATGAAGCAGGATTGTTATTATATTTCTGTTCCTAAATGGAAGGGGAGTCTTGTGCAAATTTGGGTGAATGGGCAGAAAGCTGGCCTTGTTTTTGCTGATCCCTATAATTTGGACATTACGGATTTTATAAAGTCCGGTAAAAATCGAATAGAAGTGAGAGTAATTGGAGGAATGGATAACTTTTTAGGTCCTCACCATAGTAGGAGTAATGGCTCAACTCCTCCTTGGGATTGGCAAAAGCATAATGGGAATGATCATGCGGATGGATATATCCTTACAGATTATGGGCTGTTTGATGATTTTGAGTTGTTTCATGCTAAATATAAATAGATATGCTGTTACGTCTATTCTTTTTATTGGTTTTATGCCCGTCTACTTTGATAGGGCAACAAATGAATTCTCCTTTAGATGGAAGAAAGTATTTTTGTCCCGGACAAATTTGGACAGACTTGAATGGTAATCCTATTAATGCCCATGGTGGGGGAATCATTTATGTAGATGGAACTTATTATTGGTATGGAGAGCATAAGTTGTTAGGGAAATCGGAAAGAGAAGGTGCAGATGGAGGTGTTCATTGTTATTCATCTACCGATCTATATAATTGGCAGGATGAAGGGATTATACTGTCTGTTGATTATCAGAATCCTCAAAGCGATATTGCTTTAGGGTGTATTTTAGAGCGTCCCAAAGTGATATATAATAAACGTACGAAATTGTATGTGATGTATTTTAAGTTATACTTGCCTGGCAGAGGCTATGATACCGGATATGTAGGTGTTGCTACGGGTACAAATCCTTCTGGTCCGTTTCAATATAGCCATAAGTTTTTAGGGGCTGGTTCGTCTAAAGGATCGGGAGACTTTTGTATGTTCCAGGATGAGGATGGCAACGTCTATCATTTAACAGTCCGTAAACCGGATAAGGCATTCTGTATAGGACGTTTGCAAGATGATTGTTTATATCCCGAAGGAACATATAAAGTTCTTTCGGATATACCGTTGCATACGGAAGCTCCGGCTATGGTCAGAAAAGATGGTATTTATTATATGATAGGATCAGGATCTTCTGGCTGGGCTCCGAATGCGGCTCGTTCTTTTTCTACTCAAAATCTGTGGAAAGGATATAAAGATTTAGGAAACCCATGTATTGGAGTGAATACTTATAACCAATTAGATGCTGAAAAAACATTTGGAGCCCAAATTTCATTTATCTTACCCGTGAAACAACGTCCGGGTTTTTATATCGCAATGTTTGATATTTGGAATCCTGAACGGGCCAGCGATGGACTTTATGTTTGGCTTCCTTTGCGAATTGAAAATGGAAAATTGATTGTCGAATGGAAGGATCAATGGAGTTTCTAATTATAATATAAATAGTAGTTAAATGAAAAAAGTATTATTTTATTCAGTATTATCTTTGTTTGTTTTTCAAACTTATGCAGATGAAAATCGACCTAATATTATAATTATTTTGGCGGATGATATGGGGTATTCTGATATTGGATGTATGGGTGGTGAAATTAAAACTCCAAATTTGGATAAATTAGCAGAAAATGGTATGCTTTTCACCCATTGTTATAACGCATCTCGGTCATGCCCTTCAAGAGCTAGCTTGTTGACGGGTTTGTATCAACATAAAGCCGGAATTGGTTTTATGGATAGTAATTTAGGAATAGCTTCATATCAGGGCTTTTTGAATGATAAATGTGTTACGATTGCAGAGGTGTTGAAAGATGCTAATTACAGGACAATCATGGTGGGTAAATGGCATGTTGGGAGTGAGAGAGATGTTTGGCCGGATAAACGTGGATTTGAACGATTTTATGGAATACCTAAGGGAGGGGGGATATATTTTTATCCATCCAAGTTTATAGATCGGACTATATATAAGGATGGAAAGAAAATTATACCAGATTCTTCAACTTTTTATACAACCGATAATTTCACAACGGAAGCTATTAATTATATCTCGGAAGCTCATTCTGATCATACTCCATTTTTTCTTTATTTATCATATATAGCTCCTCATTTCCCTTTACAAGCATGGAAAGAGGATATTTGTAAATATAAAGGAACGTACGATAAAGGTTATGATATTATTCGAAATGCTCGTTTTAAAAAGCAAAAATATTTGGGAATTGTTGCAGATCATACTGATTTGCCTAATATGGATTGTGTAAATTATCAGAATATAGATGGAAAACAAGAAGCAAGGAAAATGGAGGTTTATGCAGCACAGATTGATCGTATGGATAGCAATATAGGCCGTTTAGTATCATATTTAAAATCTATAGATCAATATGATAACACGGTTATTATTTTTTTATCAGATAATGGAGGGAGTTCTGAAGAAATCGATAAAGATTCTTCAGCCGAAATAGGATCTGCTGCTTCTTTTACTTCATATGGGAAAGCTTGGGCTAATATTAGTAATACTCCTTATCGGAAATATAAGCAGTATGAACATGAAGGAGGGATACTGACTCCATTAATTTTTCATTGGCCAAATGGGGTAAAAGTGAATGGACGGATAATAAATGATCCAATACATATTATCGATATTCTTCCTACATGTTTAGATCTGTTAAAAATTCAATATCCACTGACATATAAAAGTAGGGTTATTCATCCGGTAGATGGAGTTTCTTTAAAAAAAAAGTTATATAGTGAATCTAATGAACAGCGGATAATGTATTGGGAGCATATGGGCAATAAAGCTATACGTTGTGGAGATTGGAAGTTAGTTATGACGCATGGATCGAATTGGGAATTGTATAATCTGAGAGATGATCCTACGGAATTGGAGGATATTTCCCATCTTAACGTTGATATCGTGATACGTTTGAGTATGAAATGGAATAATTGGGCTCGTGAAAATAATGTAAAAGATTGGCCTGTAGTAAAATAATATAAATTTGGAAAGATGATCGATAGAAGAAATTTTGTAAAAAAAGCAAGTGTGATGGCTATGACTGCAGCGATGCCAAACTTTGTAAATTCAACATCACAGAACTCTCTGGAAAAGAGTTTGACCTTTAAACATTCAAAGATAAAGGTAGATGATCGATGGGATGTGATTGTTGTAGGTGGAGGACCTGCCGGGTGTACTGCTGCAATTTCTGCAGCCCGGGAAGGTGCTAAGACCTTATTGATAGAGGCTATGGGACAATTGGGGGGTATGGGAACTTCAGGAATGGTTCCTGCTTGGTGCCCGTTTTCTGATGGAGAGAAAATTATATATAGAGGTTTGGCAGAGAAAATATTTAGAGCTTCCAAAAAAGGGGTTCCTCACGAACCTGAGAATAAATTGGATTGGGTAAGTATTAATCCTGAATATTTGATGTCTATTTATGACCGGATGGTAACGAAGGCAGGGGTTAAAGTTTTGTTTTTTTCTCGTTTGGCTACTGTTGAAATGATTTCAAAAGATACAATTGATGCTATTATTGTATCGAATAAAGCAGGACTTGTGGCTTTTAAGAGTAAAGTTTATATTGATGCAACAGGCGATGGCGATTTGGCTGTTTGGGCTGGTGCCTCTTTTAAACGCGGGTATGGGGATGAAGGTGCTGTTCAAAAATCGAGTTTATGTTTTTCTTTTGCAAATATAGACTCTTATGATTATATGAATGGTCCGACATTATATGAATGGAAGAATGAAAAGACACCTCTTTATGTCGCAGTCCGTTCTGGTAAATATCCATTGGTTGATACTCATTTTTGTAATAATTTGATAGGTCCGGATGTCCTTCAATGTAATGCAGGTCATATGGATGTTGATACAACAGATCCTTGGGCAATATCTCAGGCAATGATAACTGGACGAGAGAAGGCTGTTCAATATTTGGAAGCGATGAAGGCTGTCAGACCTTCTACATTTTCAAATGCCTTTATTGTGAGAACAGCATCTTTGCTCGGAGTAAGAGACAGTCGTCGGATTGAGGGTGATTATGTTTTTACAGCGGAAGATTGGAGAGAGCGGAAATCTTTTGAGGATGAGATAGGGCGTAATTGTTATTATATAGATATTCATAGCGGCAAGCATATTCCGGAACACTATAAAAAAGGAGAATCGCATGGCATTCCTTATCGTTGTCTGACCCCTAAGGGGATTAAAAACCTATTGACGGCAGGTCGCTGTATCTCGACAGACGAAGAGGCTTTTGGGAGTACCCGAGTAATGCCATGTTGCTTGGTAACTGGGGAGGCTGCTGGTATGGCTGCTATGCATGCAATTAAACAAGCTAAAAATGATGTGCACGCGATTGATACTTCTTATTTAAGAAAAAGATTGAAAGAAGAAGGGCAATTAATTTTATAGTATAGGTCCTATATGCGTTCATCTGGAAAATATTAAAGAAGAGAAATGAAATTTATATTGTTAAGTTTTAAATATTAATATCATGAAAACTCGTGTAATTTTTACTTTATTGTTACTGATCAGCTTAGGTCATATCCGGGCTGCAGACCTGTTTGTTGAAGCCGAGAGTTTCAGCAAT
>QWCH01002766.1_pt1 | contig 20653 bp, 20 predicted proteins | sample 1972671 | NCBI WGS metagenome assembly QWCH01 (sample SAMN09866713, study PRJNA288562) | Human gut metagenome isolate term3_stool, whole genome shotgun sequencing... | isolation source: gut | host: Homo sapiens | place: USA: California | reverse complement strand
CGGATCGTGATTTTTTCGTGCTATGTATATTATCTTTAAAACCGTTAAAATACATTATCCTTTCAATCTTTTCGTTTGTAATTTTGTCGACGTTATATTTTGCTGTGAAAACGAACAATTTTCGCTTTTTCGCTTTCATTTTCTGTCAATTCGGTCTATAATCGTCTTGAAATAAACTTACACACCCAATAATAGGAGGTAGTTCAAATGACTATGATTCAAAATCCAAATGCGAAAGTAATTCTCGTCGGCGACGGTTCCGTCGGTTCTTCTTTCGCTTTCGCCATGACCCTTAAAGGTCTCGGCCGCGAACTCGGTATTATCGACGTTAACAGCAACAAAGCACGTGGCGACGCCATGGACTTAACCGCTGCTTTAACCTACAACTCGGCAAAACGTATTTACGCCGCAGAATATTCCGATTGCGCCGATGCCGACATTATCGTCATCACCGCAGGCGCTCCCCAAAAACCGGGCGAAACCCGTCTCGACTTGGTTCACAAAAACCTCGCCATCATTAAAGATGTCGTCGAACAAATTATGGAATCCGGCTTCAACGGTATCTTCCTCGTAGCTGCAAACCCGGTCGACATTTTAACCTATGCCGTCTTAAAGATTTCCGGTTTCCCGAAAGAACGTGTTATTTCTTCCGGTACCTCTTTGGACTCCGCTCGTTTCAGCGACGAAATCGCTCGTTACTTAAACCTCGATGCTCGTGACGTTTATGCCAACATCATGGGCGAACACGGCGATACTTCTTTCCCCGTTTGGTCCAACGCATCCATCGGCGGCCGCCACATCGACTTATGGTTAGCTGAAAGAACCGACGATGTAGATGCAGCTAAGGAAAAAATCTACACCGACGTTCGCGACAAAGCGTATCGCATTATCGACACCAAGGGCGCTACCTATTACGGCGTCGCTACGGTACTCGCTAAGATCTGCCGCATCATTATCGAAGATTCCCACTCCATTATCACCCTCGGTGCTTACATGGACGGCGAATACGGATGCAACGATATCTACCTCGGTACACCCTGTGTATTGAGCCGTAGCGGTATCCAAAAGATCATCGAAGTTCCTTTGACCGACGAAGAAAAAGAAAAAATGCAAATTTCTTACAAAGCCGTCAAGGAAGTTCAAGACGAAGGTATGGCTCGCTTAGGTTTCTAAGAAGCCACAGCTCATCAAAAATTCTCTTTAACAGAAAAAGCGCTCGATGCCACCGAGCGCTTTTTTGTTGCTTGTTATTCTAATAATTCACGTCGTTGCCTTTCGCCCATTCTCCGCCAACAATAATAGGCGTAGAGATCATTGGCGAGGAAGGCGACGAAGCATACCGCCACCGATGCATAGCGTACATCGTCCAATGTGGCGAAAATCCATAACACGATGAGGATCACGTCGTTAGCGGCGTAGGCAATGGAAAAATAATGGCTTCTCTTATAGGTAAGGTAGACGGCGACAAAACTCGTGGTCACCGAAAGGGTACTCGGGTAAAGATTGGCCGTGTCGAAGTAGCGGAGAACAAAGTAAAAGAAAACAGTCACCCCTACGGCCAATACCGTCATCTGCCTATATTCTCTCTTCGTCATCGTCGCCACCTCCACTTCGCGCTTATCCCCTTGGTAGGGATGGCGCATCCAGGCGACAAAGGCCAACACCGCCATGGGCATGGTCATGCCCAAATAGGTGATCATCTCGCCGTAATAGGCGTAGCTGTAAGAAATAATGCCGTATATCAAGCTGAAGATCACCATTAAAATCTGGCCGAAGGGATTGCCCTTGGCGTCGAATAAAATCGAGGTAATGCCGATTAAAGACGCGACGAGGGTAATAAAATCGCCTCCGCCCCGGGCAAAGGAAAAAATAATAGCCAGGGCAGATAAAATCCAAAGTAATTTTTCTTCTTTTGTAAAATAATGTATCATCATAACTCCGAAAAAGCATTCGATAAAAAACGTCGAATGCTTTTTATTTTATGCTTTGTCGTAGCGGCTGTTGCCTAAGAAATCTTCCGTCTTTTGAAGCTTACCCTCGTCTACGAGATCATCCAGGGCCGAAAGCAAACTTTCCCGCATGTAGCTGAAGCCTTTTTTCTCCAGTTCCGTGAGCACGGCGAGTACATTGGCCGATGCGGATATGGGGAGAAACTCGCCGACGGCGACGAGAAGGTTCTCCAGATCTTTTCCCCTGCTCTTTAAAAGTTCGTCGAAGGGATTTTCCGTGTGAGGCGACGTGGTGCGTGCCATGCGAATTCGGGCAAAGGTGGTGCGTCCCAAATGAGACGATGAAATAAACACATCCCCCGTTTGAAGATAAGGCAGCCGCGCCGATTCCTCTTTGCTAATATCCGTTTCATCGCGAATGGTGTCGATGTCCTGTGCCCTTACGGTTCTGTAAATCATCTTGCAGTTGAGCTGGGCAGTAACCGTATCGTCTAAAAGAGTGGGCCGTTGAGTGGCGAGGATTAAAAACACGCCGTACTTCCGCCCTTCCTGTGCAATCTCACGGATGACGGACTTGGACGGGGAGGGAATGCCCTTGGGAGCAAAGGTGTGGGACTCGTCGGTAATAACGAAAAAGGGCGGGAAGTATTCGCCGCTTCCCGGGCGCAGAAGTTGATCGTCTTTATACTCCCTGCGCTTTTTATAGAGATTGCGAATGAGATAAGTGGCGTACATTTGAATAGTCTTAACGGAACCTTGAATGACGGCGATTTTTCCCTGAAAGATAGTTTCTTCCACCGGTGTCGAATCGCCGTAAAAGAGGCCGTCGCGCTCCAAGCTGTTGACCCGCCACAAAATCCCCTTGAGGGATGAAATATTCGTGGAGCGGCCATAGCGCTCGAAAACTTTTTGAATGCGCTGCCATTCCTTTTGTTTAGGCCCCGCCTCCATGGTCATTTCACGGATCTTTTCGATGCCGCCGATTTCGTGGCCGGCGATTAAATCTTCGATGCGACCCTGAAAGCCCTCGAAATTATTGCCCTTTTGGAATAATAAATCCACCGTGCCCTTCATGGCCTCGGAAAGATCGGATTTTGCGTCTAAAATATTTTTTAAATCGCCACTGGACATATCCTCGAAGCGAATGCCTACATCGCTTCCGATTTGAAAACGACGATGGCTCTTTTCGTAGCTTTTGCCCCCTTGGGCAGGCTCGGTAAAATCCATTTCATAGTGGGGATCTAAAATAACGCCGGGGATTTTCTGCTCCATAAGCTCTTCTAAAATAACTCGCATACCGAACGATTTCCCACTGCCGCTGCCGCCGAAAATGCCGATGTGGGGGTATTGGTGCATGGCGCGAAGATCCAATACATAGGGCACATCTTGTTGGGGATGAGACGCCCCCTCTTCATATAAATCGTAGAGATTTTTCAGATGGTCTTCCATTTCGTCGTAAAGGTATTCGGTGTTGCGAATACTTCCAAGAACGAGGCCGTCTTTCGGCTCCGTGGGCACGAGAATATGGCGAATTTCCGAAAACTTCGGCGCCCTGCCGTCGCTTCCCGTAAGGGGCGGCTCGTTGGTTTCCCTTAAGAAGCGAACCTTGGCGATGTAAATGGTTTCGTTGTGAATGTCGTAGCCCAATTGTTTTAAAGAGGCGAGGACGTCGTCGTCGACAAAATCGCCGCCGATATCCATGGGAATAAAGCGATTATAGGTTTGGGACTCCACCACTTCCCCTAAAATCGTACCCTGCACCGGGTCGTCGATCATAATAAATTCCGCCACGCGGAAATTATGATCCCGACTCCCTACCGTAACCTCCCGGGGATTGGTTAAGCCTAATACTTTAATTTGCATCTACACTCTCCGATCTATTGTCGATTAACGGAGAACTTTCTCTCCGTTTTTTAACATTTGCGCCATTTCCGCCCGCTTCATGGGGCTCTTCGGATTGAGGCGGCCGCTCGTATCGCCGTTAATAATGCCTTTTTCTACCGCCCACGCCATGGGCTGAACGGCGTAGGCCGAAAGATCGCCTCGATCCTTAAAGCGGTCCAGATTGATCTTCATTGCAAGGGCTTCATTATTTTTCGCCGCGTAACGATACATTATGGCCACGGCATCTTGCCGGGTAATGGGATCGTTCGGCTTAAAGCTGCCGTCGCCGTATCCCGCCACGATATTATTTTCCTTGGCCCAGCTCACCGCCTTAAAGCTCCAGTGGTTTGCGGGAACATCTTTAAAGGAAGAGGGGTTCTTCGCCGACTTTCCGCCTTCCCTATTGTAAATAATCTGCGCCATTTGCGCCCGGGTTATGGACGTTTCCGGACTGAACATATCTGCACCCAAGCCCGTCATAAGCCTTTTTTCGTAGACGTAGCGAACCGCCGGATAGTACCAGCTCCTTTCCGCCACATCCCCAAAGGGAAGGCCCGTAGGTTTCGCTCCGGCGAAGTAACCGCCGGTAAAGTTGCCTACTTTCTTCGATTCTTCTCTTTTCTTTCCGTCTCCGTAGCGCAGCTTAGCGTTATCTAAGCGTCCTTCGCCCTTTAATCCGTCGGCGGTTTGGGACAGGGAGATGGTACCCGTTGCCGTTCCCTCGACGGCGTAGTAATTTTCTTCCCTTCCCTTTTTACTGTTTCGTACAAATTCCGCTTCTACACGTCCTTTTGCACTGTCTAAGGTCATGCTTCCGTCAGGTTTAAAGGCGAAAGCTATCGCTCCTTCCGCCTTGGCTTCCATGAGTTGATCTTTGTAGGAAACCATAGCGTCCACGGGCTTCGCGCCTTCAGTGGACATTAAGCAATACCCCGCCCCTTTTTCCGGGAGCGCAATGGCGTAATAGCTATCGCCTTCGCCCCCTGCGAGAACGCTCCAGGGAAGATCCGTACGGTCCATGTTCCGCGTATCGATAGTCCAGCGCTTTTTGCTTTCGAAAGATTCCAATTGAAAGACCGTTCCCGGCTTAATAAAGAGGACGCTGTCTTCATCGGCCACTTCTTTTAATTTAAAGGGATCCAATGCGTCGATGCGGGGAGCAATATCGGAGATTTTTCCCACATTTGGTGAGGCCGTCGAGGAAATAAATTGTCCGCTCTTGGAGTTGACGTAAAGCTTCGTGCTTCCTAAGGCGCCGGGATCATTGGAGTCATAATAGTCGATGACGTAATCATAACCCGTTTTATCGCTCGCTGTCATGTGGTACATAACGAGAGCGTGGCTCCAATGCTTTCCGTCCGACCCCTTATAGCCATAAGAAAAAAGTACAGGCGGCGCACCGTTCTTTTCCACATCGTGCATATATTGAACCAGCTTTTGGACACCCGTTTTATTCTTTCTTATGCGGAAGGCCTTATCCCGAGGCGCAGACCAAAATTGGGAGGATTGGTAGAGGTGGATAATATCCTTGGCACTGTCTTTTGTCGCTTTGGCGATGGTGTCGCTGTTTTTTAAGGGACGATTATCGTAATCTTTTAAGCCCAATCGTTCCTTATCCAGCTTGTTTTCATTGGCCAAAATCGATGTAAAGGCCATGCCGTAGCAATTACCGCCGGCATTGTGTTTCATTCCCTTGTCTATAAGCTTGCGCTCTTTCGGCGGCAAACTATCGTAAAGAGATTGAACATAGCTATTGGAAAAAACATGGTCTTTTAGATGTGCGAAGTTCGGGAAACTCCAGTAATTTTCTCGCAAGACCATGGAGCGAATATCCAATTGTTTTACACTGCGCTCCGGCAGATAATCGTCGTTTGTGTAAGTGAGGGTAATCTTATCACCGGGTTTCGGCATCTTGCCACGGAAGCGAATCTTCCACTGAATGTCTGAGTATTTTCCGTTTATCTTGTCGAGCTTTACCTCGCTTTCCGCACTGTATCCGGCTTCTCTATTATCTCTTACGATTTCATATCCGGCGGGGAGGCTCAGCTTGAAGCGAAGATTTTTTAGATATGCCGCCTCGGGCTTTTTCTCTACGGTGACAGACACATCGTAGGTACGGTCATTGTCGCCGCCGGATATAATGCGCTCGGAGATGGTGTAGGGGGCCGGCACGCGGGTCCGCTTATTCTCGATGATCTTCTTTTCAAATCGACGCAAGACGCTCTCAAATTCACCCACATTCGATTCTTTCATCTCGTAAAATCCTCGGTTTTGGAGACTGTGAAGAATCAGCGTGCCCATTCGCCTCTTCAGATCGAAGGTCTTTATAGTATAGGCGGCATATTCCTTCGGCCCGCCGTCGCCGCTATAAATGGGAAAGCGAATAGAATAAACTTCCTGATTTTTGCAGAAGGGCTCCGCCACTTTCATCGTATCCATAAAACCTTGGGTTACGAGATTTTCATAGCGCCCGTAGTCCGAATCACTTTTTACGAAATCAAAGGCGCGGTCGGCAGTTCTCAATATATCGCAATCGTTGTCGATAATAAGGAGTACCTTTCGGTAACTCGGGTCGTCCTTTTTTTGAAGCTCCTTTACGCGAGCGATACTGTCTTTAAAGGTGTGTTCACCGTTTCCGAAAATAAGATTCACGCGATGAGTAAATCCGCCGTAATTTCCGAAGAAATAGCCGTAGCTATCTTCCGATAATGTATCGTTTTTGACTACAACGGACACGCGGTTTTTCGGGTTCTGTCTCTTGATTCGCTCGGCAAAATCGGTAATGGACCCGGCAAAACGGGTTTCCTCGGGAAACATGGATCCGGCGTCCATTAAAATGTAGACATGCACCGGCTCATTCCCCTGCGCCCATATGGGGGCAGATGAAAACAAAATGGCGATGGCAAGTATCATAAGTAAAAATGCTCTTCTAAAACCCTTCATGTCATGCTCCTTTCATCGATGCAAATTTTTACACTCTCCGGTCCCTTTCCGATACGAAAAATCGTTCCATCATGTCTCTATCCATGCTCTCTTCCATTAAAAGCTGAAGATCCGTCGGGGATACCTTCACCCTTTTATCCACCACGTCGATCCAGAAGGGCACGCCCCGCCCTTTTTTCGGCGTCAGCGTGTAGAGAAGCCTGGCCAGGGTCATAAGCTGATCTTTTTGCTCCTCGAGGACATCGAGGCCCACCACTTCCCAGTGATCTGTAGGGCGGTAAAATCCGCTGGTAAGCCCGGCCGCCTCTTTGCTCATTTCGCCCGCCTCTTCCTTAGCGCGCTCGGAAAGAAGCAGAAGTTCGCCGCGATCCAGCTTGCCGGCTAAAATTTCTCTGTCGTAAAAGGCCCGTGCCTTTCCCATACGCTCGGCAATGTCCCGGGTCTTAATGTCTTTGATGGCGCCAACGAGAAGGATGTTTTCCGAGATACAGCGGCTCCTCAGCTCCTCCCATTTTTCCCGTGAATTGATTTTATAGCGTAGAAGGCCCCCGTCCATCATTATAATGTTTACGTCACCTTCGTCGATTATGGCAATAGCCGCTTCCAGTTCCACCTCCGCCAAGTAGCGGTCGTGAATTTTTTCCGCACTCATGGCGTCGTCTTCTGTGAGCACCGGGGTATAAACCCGCCGCACCCGCTTTTCTTCCCCTTTCAAGCTCAGTGCCAGGCCCTGAAAGAGCTCGATGTAATGAGGATGGGCGCCGCCGCTTCTGACCACAGAGCCGTCCACCCCGGCCACCGTGCCCATGTTTTTCAGCTCCTCCTCGTTTAGAGGATCTAAATGAAACAACGTGCCGATTTCTTCTGTGAGGCTTCCCTTAAAATCCTTTTTCGACATGGAGAAAAGGGGATCGTATTTTTCTTTCAACGCGCGGTTTAAGGCGCGCATCTGGTTTTGAAATTCGTAAAGATCCTCTCGATTCAAAGCTTTAAACTCTCCTTATAGACTAAATTCTTCGGCAGATTCAACGCCTTCGCCACGCTCTTTACCGCCTTGGAGGGGCTTTCGCCACCGTCCATTCGCTCCCGAAGCGCCGCGGCGATGTCGATTTCCTCTTCTTCCTCTTCCCCGGGCATGAGCACCACGGCAAATTCTCCTTTAATGGTAAAGTCCTCCATGTTTTGCAGGAAATCCGACGCCGTGGTCTCCACCCGCTCTTCGTACATTTTGGAGATCTCCCGCACAAAAATCAGAGGGCGATTGCCGAGAGCGGCCAGTACATCTTCGGCGAAACGTTGAATTCGATGAGGCGCTTCGTAAAAAATCACGGGCACGGGAATGTCCGCCAGCTCTTCCAACGTTTTCACTCGGGCGCCGTGTTTTTGCGGCAAAAAACCCCAGAAGAGGTAGCGTCCTTCGTCGAGACCGGCGATCACCGAGGCGCATACGTGGGCGGAAGGGCCGGGCAAAACTTCAAAGGGTCTGTTCTCTTTTAAAAGAGCCGAAAGGAGCACCGCCCCCGGGTCGGAAACGCCGGGCATACCTGCGTCGCTGATAAGGGCAATGTCCTTCCCCTCATCCAGCCTTTTTAAAATGCCCTCGATTTTTTCCTCTTCGTTGAATTTATGATAACTCTCCAAAGGGGTGTGGATGTCGTAGTGTTTTAAAAGGGGCATGGAATGGCGAGTATCTTCCGCCAAAATCAGATCCGCTTCCTTCATCACCCTGAGCGCCCTGAGCGTTATATCTTCCAAATTGCCAATAGGTGTCGGGCAAAAATAAACCTTACCTGCCATAATATCCTGCCACCTCCTCGGTGTAATCTTCGTCGTCGTAAATATAGAGAGGGCGTGCCATATGTAAAAAACTGCCGCCGCCCTTAACCGCCGTAAATAAAATGCGCCGCGCCTCTTCCCCTTCTCGCCAATAGACCGGGCGGAGATGGGTTAAGGTCATGTCCCCTTCCTTTAAATCTACGAGAATATCTTGAAAGTGCGCCACGTCGACGACGGCGTAAAGGGCGCCTTTAGGTTTTAAAAGTTTCGATGCTTCGTAAAACCAACGCATGTCCTCGTCTAAATGTTTCGCCCGCGCCACGGCGACGTTTTTATTTTGAAGAGATGATTTATAAAACGGGGGATTGGTCCAGATCGTGTCGTACGTTCCCAGATCCAAGGCTCTGAAATCGCCGCAGCGAATCACGATAGACATGCCGTTTTCCCCTGCACTTTTTTCCAAAAGCTCTACGGCTTTAGGCTCTATATCCACCGCCGTAACGGACGTCGCATCGTCGTAAGCCGCCATGGCCAAAAATCCGCTGCCACATCCCAGATCCAGCATATCCCCTTTCGCCTTTCCGTAGGCGGCGAGAAGGACGGAATCCATGCTGAAGGCGAAAATGCCCTTTTCCTGATAAATGGTTTTCTTGCTCTTCGGCATATAATCTTTTCCCACACTATCTCCTCTCGCTATAAGACTGATTACCCGTCGATCTCTTTCTTTCTTCTTCGCTTTTTATTTTGCAATAGAATCCACACAACGGCCGCCGAAAGTATAAGGGCGAATAAGGCGATCCAGCCCGGTTGTAAAAAGCCCGGATCCACTGCGCCGTAAAGTTTGCTCATGCCGAAGAATAGAAAAAGGGCGGCGGCGAGGTAGCTGACCGCCACTTTCGGAATGTTTTTCCCTACGTATTTTCCGACGAGGATCCCCATAGAGGACACCACGATCATAGATGAGACGGTGGCACAGAAAATTAGGAAAGGGTGGGCGCTGCTCATGGCCAATGTCATGGCCATCAGTTGGGTTTTATCGCCCAGTTCGCCGATAAAAAAGGCGAAGGCGATGGTCATCACAGGGCCCCACGACGTGGCCTTTACTTCCTCTTCCTCATCCTCGTACTGAATGGAGAGAGTGGAAAGGCCGAAAAAGAGAAACAATACCCCCGCCACAATTTGTAAAAACCCCACATCTTTAAAGATGCCGGCGATCAACATGGCCGTCAAAATGGCCAACCCGTGATTGATGCCGATACCTAAGCCTACGCCTGAAAGTACGGTTCTCATTGGGTATTGGGTGGCGAAGGCCAACGCCAAAAACTGTGACTTGTCCCCCATTTCGCCGACGAATACCATACCAAAAGCTTCTAAAAATTCGCGCAAATAAAGCTTCCTTCCTAATTCTTCCTTATTTCTTCTCGAGCAAGATCAACATGCTCACGCCGTCACCGGATGGTACCGTGCCCTCGTGTGAAATAAATGCGGTTTTATCGAAATACACTTTGCAACGGTAGCGGCTGTTTTCTCCGGTAAGGGCCAGATCCTCCGGAGCCACGGTTTCTTTTTCTCTCTTTAAAATATGAATCTTTTCCCGAAGATCGCGGAGATCTACCGAAAGAACGGGATCCTCACTTCCCGGGCAGAGAATATCTACAATGCCTTTATGGCGACGGATGCGAAGGCCTTCCCTGGCGATTTCCTCATCGTCATAGGTTTCCACCATGTACATTCGGTCGTATCCCTTAATGTGGAAGCTGTGGTCCTCACCGAAATTTAAACTTAAATCCTCCGAATCTACGGCCTCGTCCAATACGTTATCTATAACGTCTTCACTCGCCCCTTGAAAATAAGAAATTCCAGAGACGTCGTGGTTCAATCGCAGATAATCTACGATGTTTTGAATCTCCATACGATCCGCCTTTGAAATCTTATCCGGCTCTACGATCTTACCGCCCTTGAGCATGCGGTTTTCAAGGAGAAGATCTTCGAGCCTCCCCTTTTGAGAGCGGAAGGAGACACTTTGCGCCCCGATGGGTCCGCCAAAGACGGCAGCGAGAAAAATCAGCGTCAGCGTCATGGGGAGTACCATATGCATCTCCCGCTTCTCCACCATAAAGTGAATCATGGCGAAGGTAAGCCATAGCCCTATGGAGAAGACCATGTAGCGGCTTTCCGTCATGCCATATTGGCTCACCCGCAGAAACCATGCGTAATACATAAGTGCCAAAAGGGGAATTGATGCCGGCGGCATGTATTTTCTGAAATAGTAAATCGCAGTGTGTTCCCTATCGTGATCGACGACAAAGAGCACGAGTACGCCGAGGGCCAGGGGCCAGAGAATTAAATTGACCACACTCGTCGTCGGCAGTTCCCGAAGGGCGATGATCTTGACGATGTAAAGGTAGAGAAGCGCGACGTAGGCCGACAAGACCGGCACGAGGATATTTCCAAACACATTGTCCACAAGGGAAAGGACGCCTTTGTGTTTTTCCCTGTTTCCGTCACCGATGCGCGCCAAGAAGAATAGAGCCATCAGGGGCAGGAAACACACACTTACCACATAGAATAGTGCATCTGAGAAAACGACGAGGCCGAAGAGAAGATCGGCGCCTGCAAGTAAGAGACTGATCCCTAAAAATACCACGAAGGCGTAAAGGTAACTGATTAAAATATTCACCGCCATGGTGATAACGTGGACTCTGAAATCCCGCTCCCGATGAATCACTCCCGCAAAAAAGACCGTGAGCCCCACCGCTGCCAGAAGAAGCAGGAATTGCCACGATAAATAGATGGCGGTGCCGATTGTTTGAAGCTCCGCCAGCCGAATATAACACGCCAAAAGGGTGGCTGCGGTAAATAAACCGCCGAAGAGTTTCCATTTTCTATCCTCAGTTTCTCTTTGCGAATCTGCAAAAAGCGTGGCCGACAGGCTGATAAAAAAGCCTAAAATGGCCAAGCCGCTCAAAAGAAGGGGTTGCTGACCAAAAATAGTCTTGACCGTACCGGTCTTGAACCAATAGCACTGAAAAACACAGGCCAAGAGGGCAAAAATAAAACTGAAGGGATAGTGGCGAAAGGCACTTTTTGCACGAAAAGTCAATTCATTAAATCGCCTGTTCATAACATCCTCCTACATCATGGGCGCCAACACGCGCAACACGCGGCCTGCGGCCCGCTGCCAAAAAGTGAAATCATTGCACATTTCCCGGGTAAAGAGAGTGGATACCTCGAGGGTATCTCGAAAATCCTCTTCCACTTTCGCCGCCATGTCTTTGTCGTAAAAATAGGCGCCGCACTCGAAATGTAAAAAGAGGGAGCGGTAATCACAGTTAATGGTTCCTACAACAGCTTTCGTGCCGTCGGACACTACGTTTTTCGCGTGGATAAAGCCGGGGGTATACTCGTAAATTTTGACGCCGTTGTCGATCAAATCTTTATAATAGCTCCTGGTCACAAGGAACACCATTTTTTTATCGGGGATATGGGGGGTGAGGATCTTCACATCCACCCCGGTGTGGGCCAAGTGAATAATATCGCTCTTGGTCTCGTCGTCTAAAATCAAATAGGGCGTGGTAATATGCAAATATCGCGTCGCCTGATTGACGATGTCGTTATAAACTTCTTTCCCAACGCGGTTCACACCGTAAGGATCGTCGCCGAAGGGCACGACATAGCCTGTGTGGCGTCCGCGATATTCGTATTCCGCGGGAATCAAATAGGGCTCGAAGTTTTCCGGCATGTTTTCCGACACACCCCACATGGAGAGAAACATATTGGTAAAGGAGCGCGCCGCCGATCCGTATAGGGCGACCCCCGTATCTTTCCAATGGCCGAAAAGTTCCCGCTCGTTAATGTATTCGTCGGCTAAATTCACGCCGCCGGTAAAGGCGACCTGATTGTCGATGACGAGGATCTTTCGGTGATCCCTGTGGTTTTGGTACAAACTCAATAGAGGGAGAATGGGCTTGAAAATTTTTGTCTTAATACCCAGTTTTTCCATCTCTTTATGGTAGGTAAAGGGAACCTTCGTAAGGGCCGTGGTGCCGTCGTACATTAAACGCACTTCCACGCCGCTATCCGCCTTTTCCTTTAAAATTTCCAAAATGTCGTCCCACATTTTGCCCTGCTCGATAATGAAGTATTCCATAAAGATAAAGCGCTTGGCTTTTTTCAACTCGTCGAGCATGCGATGCCAATAGTCTTCCCCTAAGGGAAAATAGTCACATTCCCCATTGCGATACACCGGGTAATCTTCTTCATTCCATAAAAACCGCGCCGTGTTGTAAAAGAGGGGATCTTCCATGCGCGTTTCTTCCATGACTTCCGGGTCTTGTCTGAAATAGCTGATGTTACTCTTTTTGGTAAACTCGAATTTTTCCGAAAACCATAGGCGGAACACATCCCATTTGCTCCCTATGTAAAGAAAGGCGCCGAACACCGGCAAGACGATAATCGTAAAGAGAAAGGCGACTTTGTACACCGGGTCGTTTCGTCTGTCGTTTACAATATGTAAACCGACGAAAAGATCCAGAACAAAAATGCCCGCCTGGAGCACTTCCCGATGTTCGCTGAAAAAGCGACTGACAAATAATATAATGGCAAATTGCACGAATAATAAAACGCCGTAGACGATCATGCGCGCCAATATGCTCACTAGGGAATTTTTTATATGAAAGCGTGTGTGTTTCATGTTGACCTCCTGGCTAATCTAAGCCCTCAAAATATTAGGGACTATCCTACTACTTCTATCGCCCTTTATTGTATCATGCTACGGATTGTGTTTGGGCGCTCCGTTAAAAATTGCAGCTTGCGGCACAAAAAAAGAACACGCGTAAACGTGTTCTTTCTTTAGCGACGTCTTCCGTGTCGCAAGCGAGCCAGCGCACGGTAAAGGGCGAGTTGTGCTTCTTTTATTCTCTCCTTGCTTTCCGTCGCTTTTAATTCTTCCTCTGCTCGCTTCTTTGCCGCTTCGGCCCGTTCCCTATCGATATCGTCGGTCCACTCGAAAGCGGTGGTGGCAATGGTGCAGACATCGTTTTGCATGGAAACGTAGCCGCCGTGAACGACGGCTTTTTTCTCTTGGCCGTTTTCGAAAATACGAACGGCATCGTAAGCCAAAGGCGTGACGATGGGGGCGGTGCCTTTCATAAGCATCATATCCCCCATAATGCCGCGGACGATAATTTTATCGACTTGTTGCTCGAAACCGTCCGCATAGGGTGTTACGAGGCGTAAATCGATCATGCCTTCGCTCCTTCTTCACTTTCCAACTTCTTCGCTTTTTCCAACACTTCGTCGATGGAGCCGGCGAATAAGAAGGCGGATTCGGGAATGTCGTCATGAACGCCGTCTAAAATTTCCTTAAAGCCCCGTACCGTGTCACCGATGGGCACGTACTTGCCGTCGATGCCTGTAAATTGGCTGGCGACGCTAAAGGGTTGGGAAAGGAAACGTTGAATCTTGCGAGCGCGGGCGACGGTGGTCCGTTGTTCTTCGGAAAGTTCTTCAAGACCCAATACGGCGATAATATCTTGAAGATCTTTGTATTCTTGCAATACTTCCTGTACGCGGCGCGCCGTTTGATAATGTTCTTCCCCGACGACGTTCGGGTCTAAAATACGGCTGGTGGAATCCAAGGGGTCTACCGCCGGGTAAATACCCATACTCGCAATGTCACGAGACAAGACGGTAGTGGCATCCAAGTGGTTAAAGGTCGTGGCCGGTGCCGGGTCGGTTAAGTCGTCGGCAGGGACGTAAACCGCTTGTACCGATGTGATGGATCCCTTCTTCGTCGAGGTAATGCGCTCTTGCAAGGCGCCCATTTCCGTGGCAAGGGTGGGCTGATAGCCTACCGCCGAGGGCATGCGGCCGAGAAGGGCCGATACCTCACTGCCCGCTTGAGTAAAGCGGTAAATGTTGTCGATAAAGAGGAGCACGTCTTGCCCCGCTTCGTCTCTAAAATATTCCGCCATGGTAAGACCCGTCAAGGCGACGCGCATACGGCTTCCCGGCGGCTCGTTCATTTGACCGAACACGAGGGCGGTCTTGTCGATAACGCCGGATTCGATCATTTCGTAATAAAGGTCGTTCCCTTCACGGGTACGTTCCCCGACCCCTGTAAAGACGGAAATGCCGCCGTGTTCTTGAGCGATGTTGTGAATAAGCTCTTGAATCAATACGGTTTTGCCGACGCCGGCGCCGCCGAAGAGGCCGATCTTTCCGCCCTTAGCGTAGGGGCATAAAAGGTCGATAACTTTAATCCCCGTTTCGTACACTTCATTGCCCGTGTCCTGCTCGTCAAATGCCGGAGCTTTTCTGTGAATGGGCATGTGTTCCGCATCGGAAGGAACGGGTTTGCTGTCGATGGGCTCGCCTAAAACATTAAACATTCTCCCGAGGGTCGCTTTTCCTACGGGAACGGTAATGGCGCCGCCGGTATCCAGGGCTTCCATGCCCCTTCTCAAACCGTCGGTAGCGCCGAGGGCGATGCAGCGCACCACATCGTCGCCGATATGCTGAGCCACTTCCACCGTAAGTTGTTCGTCGCCATTTTGGATGGTAATGGCGTTTAAAAGACTCGGTAAGCGTTCCGGGTCAAATTCAATATCTACCACCGGTCCGATGACCTGGCAGATTTTTCCTATATTCTCTTGCATACAGACCTTCTTCCTATTGTACTGCGTCCGCAGCTGAGACGATTTCGGTGATTTCACTGGTAATCGCAGCTTGTCTTGCGCGGTTATAGTTCGTTTCAAGATCATCGATCATATCGTTGGCATTGTCCGACGCGTTTTCCATGGACATTCGACGGGAACCTTGTTCCGATGCCGCCGCTTCAATGAGGGCGCCGAAGATGGCCGTTTCCACATACATGGGAATCAGGTAATCCAATACGGATTCGGGAGACGGTTCAAATTCGATGCTGCTCTTTGTAACGGGCCCCTCTTTGGCTTTTAAATCCTCTGAAGGGAGAAGTTGCAATACTTTCGGCTTATAGCTAATCGTCGATTCAAATTCCGTATAGACCATGCGTATGGAATCCACTTCGCCGCTTCTGTAAAGTTCCACGGCTTGTAAAGCCAAGCTCCGCGCGTCGTTATAGGTGGGCTCGTCGCTCAATCCTATATAGGCGCCTACAATATCATAATCTCTGCGTTCAAAATAATCTCGCGCCTTCGTACCTACGACCATCAGTTTAGAATCCGAGGGGGCGTCCGCCATGATTTTTTCGGCCAAGCGTTGAATGTTGGCATTGTATCCCCCTGCCAAACCTTTGTCCGATGTAATGACGATGTAAAGCGCCGTCTTTTCGTCCCGCTTTTTAAGCAGGGGATGGCCGTCGCCTACGATGGCGAGAATGTTTTGGATATCGTCTACCACGGTTTGAAAATAAGGTCTTGTCCTTTCGAGGCGAACCCGCGCGCGGCGGAGTTTCGCCGTCGATACCATTTCCATGGCTTTCGTTATCTGTAAAATATTATTAATTCCGCGTATACGCCGCTTGATCTCTCTCGTAGATGCCATTGGAAAACCTCCTATTTCGTCTTCTTAAATTCGACGAGACTTTCCTTAATGGCCTCTTCAATCTCCGGCGTTAAGTCTTTTTCTTTTTCCAATTGTTCCACGATGTGGTGATAGTTGTTTTCCACAAAGAGGATATAATCTTTTTCAAATTCGGAAACTTTTTCCACGTCCACATCGAGCATATAACCTTTGGTCACCGCGTACAGCACGAGCACTTGATGTTCGAGCTTCATCGGTTGGTATTGAGGTTGACGCAAGACGCGCATCATCCGTTCCCCTTGAGCCAATGTGCGGCGGGTTTCTTTATCGAGCTCCGAGCCGAATTGGGCGAAGGATGCCAGGTCGCGGTACTGTGCCAAATCCAATTTCATAGAACTTGAAATTTTCTTAATGGCTTTTGTTTGCGCCGCGCCGCCGACACGGGATACGGAAAGGCCGGTGTTAATGGCCGGGCGTTGCCCTGCAAAGAACATATCCGTTTCCAGGAAGATTTGCCCGTCGGTAAAGGAAATGACGTTGGTGGGAATATAGGCGGAAATGTCCCCTGCCTGTGTTTCGATAATGGGCAGGGCCGTAATGGATCCGCCGCCGTATTCCTTGCTCATACGGGCTGCACGCTCGAGGAGTCTCGAGTGCAGATAGAATACGTCGCCGGGGAAAGCTTCACGTCCCGGCGGACGACGTAAAAGAAGACTCATGGTTCTGTAGGCAACGGCGTGTTTGGATAAATCGTCGTAGACGATGAGCACGTCTTTACCCTGTGCCATAAATTCTTCCGCCATGGTAACGCCGGCGTAGGGGGCGATGTATTGAATAGGCGAAAGTTCCGCCGCCGTCGCCGCTACGACGATGGTGTGATCCATGGCGTCGTGTTGTTCTAATGTGTCGACGATTTGCGCCACTGTCGACGTCTTTTGACCGATGGCCACGTAAATACAAATGACGTCGGTATCTTTTTGATTGATAATGGCGTCGATGGCGATGGCCGTTTTACCTGTTTGGCGGTCGCCGATAATCAACTCCCGTTGACCCCGACCGATGGGGAATAAAGCGTCGATGGCTTTGGTCCCCGTTTGAAGGGGCACATTAACCGATTCTCTCGTAATAACGCCGGGGGCGATTTTTTCGATGGGCATGGTCTTGACGTAAGGGTAATCCCCTTTGCCGTCGATAGGCGCGCCCAAAGCGTTGACGACCCGCCCTAAAAGGCCTTCGCCGACGGGAACTTGTACTACTTTACCCGTAGCTTTAACTTCGTCCCCTTCTTTAATGTCGGCATCACCTAATAAGACGACACCCACATTGCCTACTTCAAGGTTTTGCACCATGCCGTAGATTCCTCCGGGGAATTCGATGAGTTCTCCGGCCTTTGCGTTTTGCAGTCCGAAAATACGGGCGATGCCGTCGCCGACTTCGATGACGGTGCCCACATCTTCCATGACCAAATCTACATTATAATTCTTGATCTGCTCCCGAATCACGGAGCTGATCTCTTTTGATCTCAGATTCATATCTCACCTCTCTATGCATTGTGTTTAAGGGTTCGCTTAAGATCGTTAAGCTGTCTATGAATCGAGCGGTCGATGACGCCGTGATCGGTAACGAGTTTCACTCCGCCGATCAGGTTTTTATCGATTCTCTGACGCACTTCCACTTCTCCGCCTCTGGCGCCTTTATAGGCATCTCCTATGGCGCGGAGTTTGTCTTCTGTAAGTTCAAAAGGCGTTAAGACGAGGATGCGCTCGATGTTTCTCTCCTCGTAACAAAGATCTTCATAGGCATTTAAAATATCGGCGACGAGATGGCTTCTCCTGTTGTCCGAAAGGACGTAGAGAAAGTTTAAAAGGGTCGCCGGAATATCTTTTGCGAAAATACCTTCGATGATTTCGCGCTTTCTTTCGTTGGAAATTCGCGGATGCATAAGGGCGAGTCGTAAATCGCCGTTTTCATAAGCTGTGCGAATCGTATCCAAATCGTCGAGCATAAAATCATCTTGTTCCAATGCCACTTCATAGAGGGCGACACTGTATTTGGTAATCGCTTCATCAAACATGGCGCTTCTCCAAATCTTGGATCAAGCCATTGATCAGTTCGTCGTTATGCTTTTCATCGATGGTGTCGTTTAAGAGTTTTTCAGCGATCATGACGGCGAGATCCGATGTTTCATTTTGCACATCTTGACGCGCCTTCGCCTTTTCCCGTTCGATATCGGCCTTGGCCTTTTCGATCATGGCCGTCGCACGGGTCTGCGCTTCTTCCGAAGCGGACTTTTCAAGTTCGCGGCCCCGTTCCCGGGATCTTTCGATGATTTCGGCACCTTCTTCTTTGGCGTCTCTCAATTTTTGTTCATAATCGGACTTTAAGCGTTCCGCTTCCACGCGTTCTTTTTGCGCCTCTTCGATTTCCGAGGCGATGGACGCTTGCCGCTTCGCCAAAAAATCGTTCATCGGTTGATAGACGAAATGGCGAATGACGAGAAACAGGATGAGGGTGGCGCCCCATTGTGCCAAGACATTCCATAGATCCGGCACGACAAAAATTTCCATAGGGACAACTCCTTTCGTGTGATTCTGTTTCCCGAGCTTATCCTAATAAGGGTTTTACAAATAATAAGATAATGGCAATAACCAAACCGTAAATACCGGTGGTTTCGGCGACGGCTTGACCGAGCAACATGGTTTGAACGATGTCACCTTTCGCTTCCGGTTGACGACCGACGGCTGCTGCCGCTTGACCTGCCGCGTAACCTTGACCGATACCGGGGCCGATACCGGCAATAACTGCTAAGCCCGCGCCAATGGCGGAACAACCTAAAATGAACGCTTCACTTGTGATTTGCATAATGTTTCCTCCCTATGCTGTTTTATTTATAATTACGACCGCTTCGCCGCTTGTCGTGCGGCAATTTCTTCAGGATCCGCCATATTGGAGTTGATATAAGTCATCGACAACATGACGAAAATGAATGTTTGCAATAATCCGCTGAATACGTCGAAGTAACCGTGCAGTGGCCATGCGACGACGGGGATTAAAAATTGAGAAATCAAACCCAGACCTTGGTATACCAAACCCATAATCAACACACCGCTTAAAATATTGCCGAACAGACGGAAGCTCAATGAAATGGGGTTGGCGAGCTCCCCTAAAATATTGATCGGCGTTAAAATGGCGATGGGTTCGGCGTATTGTTTTAAATAACCTCCGATTCCCTTCGTCTTAACGGAGAAAAAGTGGATCAGGACAAAGGTAATAAGCGCAAGGGCCAAGGTGACATTGTAATCGCTCGTAGGCGGTACAAAACCTAAAAGGCCGGATAAGTTTGCGCAAAATAAAAAGGTGGCCAAGGTGAGCATATAAGGCGCAAAGCCTAAATTGTGCTCGCCCATGGTTTGCGTCGTCAAGCCGTTAATGGCGTCGACGGCGATTTCCACAATGTGCAAAATACCCGTGGGCTTGTCGTGAATATCGGCTTTTTTGATTTTTGAGTGAATATACAGGCTCAGAATCGTAAGCACTGCGACGATAACAAAGGTCGTGAACAGCGATTCGTGGAGCCAGATGTCCTGCCCTCCTGCATGGAAGACAATACCACGTTTCAAAAGCGCCCTCCTTTCTTACTGCGAAGATAGTCGAACATGTTCCTAATTAAGATCACGTATTTTATGGACAACAGACCGAAGAAAGTCGTCGCCAAACTTAAATACTCCGCCTTCGCCGAAACGGCGAGGACGACGGCGTAAAGTGTGAGACGTAAAAAATAGTGCACGCCGACAAAAACGGACGCACCTCTTTCCGTCTTCTCCACCGCCCGAGAGAACGTGAAAAACATTAATTTGAACATCGCCATGGCGATGAGACAGCCGAAGACCCAGCCCCCTACATAGGGTTTCCAGTTCTTTATAAGCAAGATCATCATCCCCGAGGCGAAAAGCATGACGCCGAAGGCGATGGCAATGTATTCGTTCGTAAATCGGTCCTTCATAGGTTTTTTCCGAGTTTAAGAATATTGCCGATGCCGGCGGCGATGCCGATTAAAGTAAAGACGATTAAAAGGATGCCGCGGCTGTTGAATTTTTTCTCGAGCCAAAGACCGAACAGCATACAGCCTAAAATAGGAATCAACACATTGAGTCCTACTTGCGTAATCAAGGCCAAACCCGTGTACGGCGACTTTTTCATGAGCACCCTCCTTTCATCCCACTATTCTTCTATTTTAGCGGAGTATCATGATAGATTCAATGAATTCAATCTATTTTATACCCTGTTATTCAATAGATAATCCTTTCCCTAACGTTGATAGCCGTGGGGCAACGTAACGATATCGGTGGTGAGGCGGGGCATTTTCGTATCTTCCAAAAGCCCTAAGAAGGTAACGGCGCCGTCGCCGTAGCGGGCTTTGATGCCGTGAAGAGCTTTATCCAATGCCTCTTCTTTTTTCTGCTTGTCGTAATCGGAAAACATATCCCTTTGAATGGCATGCTTTTCCGGCACGAGACGAATGGCCCGAAGGGTTATGGCGCGAATAGGCAGGCGGCCATCGTAACGGGAGCGGTATAAATCGAAGGCGCCGTCCC
>QWCH01002992.1_pt1 | contig 20702 bp, 19 predicted proteins | sample 1972671 | NCBI WGS metagenome assembly QWCH01 (sample SAMN09866713, study PRJNA288562) | Human gut metagenome isolate term3_stool, whole genome shotgun sequencing... | isolation source: gut | host: Homo sapiens | place: USA: California | reverse complement strand
CTACGCCACCGCCGCCGAGGCACAGGCCGCCGCTGACAAGCGCGAGGCCGCTTACGCCGCCGCTGTGGCCGCGTTCCAGAAGCAGATCGACGCGCAGAATGCCGCCTACCTGGCCGCGCTGGGCAAGTAATTTGACCCTTCCCATATAAAACACCCCACCCCCGCACCGCATTGTACTAGGCTTCGGACAATGTGTGCGGGGGTGGGGTGTTTTTTGGGTAATTAAGGCAAAACGGTAGGGGCCGGGCACGGGAGGGATAAATTTCTCCCCTACTTATTATAGGTCATACGCATACATCCGGCTCCAGCCTTCCACGGCGGTCTGGGGGATGAGGACGTCGGCCTGCCAGATGTTGTTGTCCTGGGTGGCCTCATACACGCCGTTGTAGCGGTGGGCCACGGCTTCCACCTGGCGCAGGCCAATGCCGTGTTCCTGGCCGTCGTTTTTGGGCGGCAGAGCACCCGCCGGGGGCAGCGGGTTTTCGCAGCGGATGCGGCAGAAGTTGCCCGCCGGGCCGATCGTAAACTTAATGCTGCGCAGATTCTGGGGCAAAACGCTGTTGGCGCGGATGGCGTTATCCCACAAATTGCCCACGACCGTGCAGCAGTCGATCTCGTCCATCAGGCGGGCGGGCAGCTCCAGCCGCAGGCTGACCTTGCAGCCGGCGGCGGTGGCTTCCTCGATTTTGGCGTTCAGGATACCGTCCAGCGCGGTGTTGCCGCTTTGTATCACAAAGGTGTCGCGCTCCAGGCGGTCGGCGGCACCCTCCAGGTAGGCTTTCGCATCGTCGATGTGCCCGCTTTCCAGCATGGAGCTTGCGGTCAGCAGGTGGTTTTTCATATCGTGTTTCCAGCCGCGGGTGGCGTCGTGCTGCTGGATCAGCCGGTGGTACTGCTCGACCTTATAGGCTTCGATGCGGGCCTGGGCTTTCTCCTGCGCCAGGGCGTAGGCATTTTCCGAGACGTGCAGCAGCTGGCGGTAGGCAAACACGTTGATGACCAAAATCAGCACGCCGATGACCACGGCGGGCACCTGCCCCAGACTGCCCCACACACTCTCCGACATCACAAACATATTTGCCACAATGCTGAGGACCGGGATGATTGCAAAATTAAGCCAATCTTTTTCCGTCAGCGTGGTGGACAGCCTGCGGTGGGCGATAAACACATCGACCGCCAGAATGATAAAGCGTGTCATGAGCGCATACAGGTAAAAAACCAGCGGCCCTCCCTGCGTTATCAGTTCATACGTAGAACGGTGAAGGCAGGTTTCCAAAATTGCCTTACTCACCGTAAGGTCGATGGCAAACGGTATCACCTGCGCCACACAGAACCACAATATGCGATACCGCATTTTATCCCGGAAGAGCGCCAGCACTGTGGCCAGCATAAAAAGTAGTGTGACCACCATGCCCCCAACCGTAGTGAAATAGTGGTTATACACAAAAATGACCGCCGCAATAGGCAGCGCAAACAGGTAGTACACCCATGTGCGCTTGATGCGGCATTCTTTTAGCATGCTGCGGCAGAGATAGAGCAGTGCAAAACCGTCCAACATATCGATGCCAATATCCAACAGAGTCTCTAAAATTTCCATTTTGCAACCCCCCTTATGCTTTCAGCGCCAGCAGGGCGCGTTGTATGGCGGTGCTGTATGTCGGGGTCGTGGGCGCTTTACCACCCCCCGCCAGCAATAATGCGTCTTTTTCCACGGCCGTGACCTTGGTGGTGTTTACGATATAGCTGCGGTGGCAGCGCACAAACGGCGGCTGGGGCAGGTTTTCCAGCGCCTGTGTCAGCGAGAGATTGTATTTTTGCCGGGTCTGGGGCGTGACCACTACAATGTTGTGGAGCCGGGCCTCGATATAAAGGATATCGTCGTAGTAATAGCGGTCGCAGGCTGTGCCGCGCTTGAAGGTCACGCAGGCGTCCGCCCGGCGGCTGATGGAGCGCTTTGCCAGGAAGTCCAGTGTCTCCCACAGCTGCTTTTGCTCCACCGGCTTGGGCAGAAAGCCCGCCGCGTGGACCGAGAAGCCATCCATGACCAGATCCGTGTGGCAGGTGACAAAGATGATATCGATGCGGCTGTTGCAGGCGCGCAGGCGGCGGGCAAAGGCCATGCCGTCGATGCCGGGGGTCTCGATATCCAGCAGCACGGCGTCGTACCCCTGGAACGCCTGCATGGTATCGGCAGTGATGCAGCTTTCCGCGCGGATGCCCAGGGGTTGGTTTTGTTCTTCCCACCCGTGCAGCAGGTTTAACAGTTCCTGCATATCGCGCGGGTTATCTTCCACGACTAATAGATTCATAGCGGCCTCTTTTTTGTCATTTTGTCGGGTACATTTTGCACATTAGCCCTTATTATAGTACAATATCCCGCCGCACCCTGCAAGCGACTCCGCACGAAACGTTGAATTTTACGCACGAAATTGTTGGAATGGGCGGAAATGGGGGTATAATTGGGCAATAGCCCCCACGTCCCATAGTTGTAGGGGGCGGCGTCCTCGACGCCCCGCGCGTTTACCACCGGCCGCCGTTTCGGGTAATTACCAGGCTCTCTCCCTCGCAAAGGGCGGTAAACACGGCGGACCTGCATTTCATCCCAATTCACCGTCGTTTCATCCCGCTTTGCCTGCAAAATCTCCCCCTTTGCGGTACACTGAAACCAACACAGGGGGCCACCCCCACCGAATCACAAAGGAGAATGCAGCTATGAAAAACACGAAATCGGTTCATCCCCACAAGCTGGCCGCCGCGGCGGTCATCCTTGCCTGTATGCTGGGTGCCGGGCTGACCGGCTGCAGCACCACCACCAAGCGGGCGGCCCCGCAGCGCACTGCCGCCAGTGAAGCCGCCACGCCGGAAACCGCCCCCACTGCCACGCCTGCCCCCACCGCGGCGGCCACCCCGGCCCCGACGGAAGCGCCCATCGTGCCCACCAGCGTGACGCTGGAACAGGAGGGCGGCATTTTGAACAAAGGCATGACCTGGACGCTGCACGCCACCGTCCTGCCCGAGGACGCCGCCGACAAGACCCTGCACTGGACGTCCAGCGACGAGGGCGTTGCCATCATCGACGACAACGGCATTATCACGGCGCTGGCCCCGGGCCAGACGACCATCACCGCCGCCAGCACGGCGGGCGAGGCGTCCACCACCTACAACCTCGTCGTGCAGGAGGTCGTCAAGTGCAGCTACTGCGGCCTGACCGGCCACACCGCCGACAACTGCACCGCCGCCAGGCAGGCCGCCATTGTGCAGCAGCAGGCCGCCGCACAGGCAGCCGCCGAGCAAGCCGCCGCTCAGCCGGCGGAGGCAGCCCAGCATGCCGCCGAACAGCCCGCTGCAGCAGCCCCCGCCCAGGACTACGCCGTGACCGCCAAGGGCGACCGCATCTACCCCGAGGGCAGCCCCGACATCCCCGAGGGCGGCGTGGTGCAGCGCCCCGACGGCTCGTTCTATGTGAAAGGCCCCCGCAATGTGATCTTTGGCTACGAGGAAGGCGACCCCGACCCCAATATGCCAGCATGGACCGGCCTGTGCGTGTTCTGCGGCGACGACGACCACGACGTCTACCACTGCCCCATCCTGGACGCCCAGGAAAACCCTGACGCGTTCTTGATCGAAGATTGGGAGAAGTAATGCGTTTTTTATAAGCCTTCCCCCTGGGGGGGAGGTGGCCGAAGGCCGGATGAGGGGCGGACTTGCCACGTCAACCCAGTCATGGGCAATCATGGCAAAGCCGCCCCTCATCAGTCCGCTTCGCGGACAGCTTCTCCCGAGGGAGAAGCCATTTTCTTATTGATACACGATCGCGGTCTTTACCTTATTCGCCGCATCGGCCCCGGCCAGCGTCCGGGCCAAGGCCAGGGCAAAGGGGATCGCCGCGCCCAGGGCTTCACCGGTGATGATGTTGCCGTCGATGGTGATGGGCAGGCCGGTGTAGCTGGCCCCGGCGGCGGTCAGGTCGGCGTCCATGCCCGGGTAGACCGTGGCTTTTTTGCCGCCCAGCACGCCAAACGCCGCCAGCGCCGTGGGCGCGGCGCAGATGGCCGCCACGATTTTGCCCTGCGCGGCAAAGTCGGTGCAAACCTTGCGCACCGTGGCGTCAGCTTTCAGGTTCGGCACGCCGGGGATGCCGCCGGGCAGGATGCAGGCGTCAAACGCCGCGTAGTCCAGTTCCTCGGCCAGGGCGTCCGCCACAACGTTGACCTGCCGGGCGCTCTTGACGATGCGCTCCCCGCCCACCGCCGCGATGGTCACTTCGACCCCCGCGCGGCGCAGGATATCAACGCAGAGCAGCCCCTCGCACTCTTCCAGCCCCGGGGCAAAAAAGATGACAGCTTTAGACATAATACACACTCCTTGTTTAAGTAAACGGGTGAAACGACTTTGTGATGCGCCAGATCAGCGGCAGCGGGGTTTGCAGGCCGCGCAGGGTCTGCACCAGCCCGACGAGGGACAGGGCATCTACCAGCAGCGTCAGCGTCAGGCCCAGCTCGCTGCAATGGGGCAGAAAGCCAACGCAGGCGCAGACTGTGGCCAGCGCCAGCACCACAAGGCCCTGGTTCAGGTGGAACTTTACAAAGGCATCGTGCCGCTGTTTGCAACAAGCGGGTATCAGGATCAATACATTTAAATAGCACAGCGCCGCCAGCAGCCGGGTCTTGCGCGGCGGGGTATCTGGCGCGGGGGCGGGCCTGGCCGCCGGGGCGGCGGGCGCAGGGGGCGCGGGGCGCTTTTTCTTTTTGTGTGATTTTGCCACGGGTTACCTCCATCCAAACAGGAATTTGAAGCAGCGGCCCAGCTGCCGCCGCCAGTCGGCCTCGCAGTGCCTGCCGTCCAGCTGGCAGTAGGGGTAGACCGCCGCGCCCTGCGCAGTCAGCAGGTTGGTGACTTTCAACGCTTTGGACGTGTACTGGGCCAGCGCGTGGCGGCCTTTGCCCTCGCGCTCGCCCCAGCTGATGTAGACCCGCGTGCCGGGGGCCAGCTTTGCCTTTTTGATGTCGGCCTTGACTTCGGTAAAGCTGAACCGCACCGACGGTGACAGGCAGGCCGCGCGGCTGAACGTCGCGTTGTGGGCCGTGACGCCGTACAGGCTCATCAGCCCGCCCATACTCGACCCGCCGATGGCCGTGTTGCCGCGGTCGGGCAGCGTGGGGTATTTCGCGTCGATGAGGGGTTTCAGCTCGTTGACCATCCAGTCCAGATACGCCTTGCCCCGACCGTGGATGGCGTTTTCCTGCCAGGTGAAGTCGTAGGGGCTGTACTCTTCCAGCCGGGCGTTGCCCTCGTGGTTGCACTCGGGCGCGACGATGATGGCCTCGCCGTGGGCGTCCATGTATTCTTTCAGCCCCCAGCAGGTGCCGTAGGTGGCCGTGGAATCAAAAAACAGGTTATGCCCATCAAACATATAGACGACCGGGTAGCGCTTGCCGGAGGTCTGCCAGCCGTCGGGCAGGTAGACGAAGGTGTTGCGATCCAGCCCGAAGGGTGTGATGTGGGCGGTGAAAGTTTCGACCATAGGGTATCTCCCCTTTTACACAAATTTTCTATTATTGTAGCGCATTTGCCCGGCTTTTTCAACAAAAATTGTGCGGGGTGGTTGTATTCTGCGCGGCAAAATGTTACTCTTCTTTTAACAAAAGAAGAGGAGTGTGTAAAATGGAAAATATCCGCGCATTTTTAAAGCGCAAAGACGTTATTATCTCGGCGCACCGCTACGGCATCGACGCCATGGGCGCGATGGCGCAGGGGCTGTTCGCCAGCCTGCTGATCGGCACCATCATCAAGACGCTGGGCCAGCAGACCGGCATTGCATTCTTGGTCACGGCGGGCGGCTATGCGGCGGCGGTCGCAGGCCCGGCCATGGCCGCATCCATCGGCTACGCGCTGCACGCGCCGCAGCTGGTTTTATTCAGCCTGATTGCCGTCGGCGGTGCCGCCAATGAGCTGGGCGGCGCAGGCGGCCCGCTTGCCGTCTACCTGATTGCCATTGCGGCGGCGGAGATCGGCAAGCTGGTCAGCAAGGAGACAAAGGTCGATATCCTCGTCACCCCGGCTGTGACGATTTTGGTCGGCGTAGGTCTGAGCGCACTGTGTGCCCCGGCCATCGGCGCGGCGGCATCCGCCGTGGGTAGCGTCATCATGTGGGCGACCGAATTGCAGCCGTTGCTGATGGGCATTCTCGTCTCGGTCCTCGTCGGCATGGCGCTGACGCTGCCGATTTCCAGCGCGGCCATCTGCGCGGCGCTGGGCCTGACCGGCCTTGCGGGCGGTGCGGCCGTAGCCGGCTGCTGCGCCCAGATGGTGGGCTTTGCCGTGATGAGCTATAAAGAAAACGGCATCGGCGGCCTGGTCAGCCAGGGCCTGGGCACCAGCATGCTGCAGATGCCCAACATCCTGCGCAACCCCCGCACCTGGATCCCGCCGACGCTGGCAGCGGCCATCACCGGCCCCATTGCTACCTGCCTGTTCCACCTGGAAATGAACGGCCCGGCCGTGTCCAGCGGCATGGGCACCTGTGGCCTGGTCGGTCAGATCGGCGTGTACACCGGCTGGGTCGAGAGCGGCAAGGTCATCACCGCCTTTGACTGGGCCGGCATGGTGCTGGTCTGCTTCATTCTGCCCGCTGTGCTCAGCGTCATCTTCTGCGAGGTGCTGCGGAAGAAGGGCTGGATCAAAGAGGGCGATCTGAAATTGTAAGTAAAGAGGCTTCCCCCGAGGGGGAAGCTGTCTGCGAAGCAGACTGATGAGGGGCGGGTTTGCCATTATTGCCCATAAACGGGTTGTAACGGCAGGCCCGCCCCTCATCCGGCCTACGGCCACCTTCCCCCAAGAGGGGGGAAGGCTTTTTACACGAAACCGCGCCAGGTCTGCTCGGCCTCGCTTTGGAAGCAGCCCAGTTCATGGCAGAGCTGCATGGCCCCGGGGCTGGCTGTGGGGTAGTCTTTCTCGGCGCGCTTGCAGTCCAGCACGCCCTGGCCGCTGCCCTCGGCCAGCATTGTGGCCAGGTTGCGGGTCGATTTGTCCATCATCGTCCGGGTGCGGATGCCCATGCTCACGCTCATCCTGGCAGCAGCGCTCTGGCCGTGGGCCTCGGCCCCGATGGCATCCAGCGCCGTGTGCGCCGCCTGGTTGAAGCGCCGGTACTCCCGCTTCTGGCGCATCATCTCATCCTTCAGTTTCTGGTCGTGGGTCAGGCCCATCAGCTCATCCAGCGTGTTCTTGCCCATCTCGGTGTTCTGGACAATTTCCTGCAGCATTTTTTCATTATCGGTCTGCATAACAAAATCCCCCTTGTGTACGTTTGGCGGTCAATGCCAGTATGTACACAAGGGGGATCGTTTATTCAGTTACAGGCGCTGCTGTGCCAGCGAAAGGGTCATGTCCCAGGACGCCGTCTCGCCCCACTCGGCGGAGGCGATCTCCACCGTGAAGCTGCCGCGGCGGGACAGCGAAATGTTGAACTCCCGGCGGGAATCGTTCATCGCCTCGCGCACGGTCTGGGCCATCCTGGCGGCGGGCGTGCCAATGGTGACGATAGCGAAGAAACCGTCGTTCAGGCGCGCCAGCACGGCCTTGTCGTGGTCAGGGCCGACAGCCAGCTGTAGGATACCCGCCGCCATGTTCAGGCAGCAGTTGGCGGCGGAGTCGCTTTCATGCTCGCGCAGTTGCCAATACTCGTTGACGCGGACCATCACGACGCCGACCGGCGTGCCGCTCATGGCAGCGCGCTCGGCAATGGGGCGGTACTGCTCGTTCAGGTAGACTGCGTTGTACACGCCGGTCACGTAGTCGCGGCGCAGGTCGTCCTGCATCTGGCTCAGGGTGCGGATGAAGGAATCCTCCGCCCCTTCGGCCTGCAGGCTGCGGGGCAGCGGCATCTGCATCAGCAGCACACAGGGGGTGCCCGCCACGTTGATGCCCTGGGCCAGCACGGTTTCCAGGCCGTCCTTACCCTTCACGATCTGCATACCGCGGCCGGTGCTGTCCAGCGCAGGCACAGTGGCCACCTTGTTCAGCGGCTGCAGGGTGGTGGGGTCCAACAGGCCCATACGCGGGTCTGCCAGCGTAACATTGTCAAAAACCTGCTGCAGGGCGGTCATTTCTGCCTGCAATTCGGCAATGATGTAGTCCTGTTTCATTTTGTTTCCTTCTGCCGTGTGTTCCGGCATTGTGGCCTATACAGCTTCTCTCTCGTAACTTATATAGTTTACCACAATGCCGATAATTTTCCTAGCCTTGCATTGCACAAAGATTTTTCGGCCAGGCGAAAAATACCATGCGAACTACACAAATTATTTATCGGTATGACGGAAGTACCGCACCGCCATGGTGCGCATTTCCTTTGCCAGCGCGGGGGTCAGCTTTTTGGCGTCGGCGCGCCACTGCCAGTTGCCCTGGGCCATGCCCGGGGTGTTCATGCGGCTGGCAGCGGGTTCCTCCAGCCAGTCGGCCATCGGGATAATCGCCAGCGCCGCCGTGCTGGCCTGCACGCCGCGCAGCATACCGCGCACAATGCCCTCCTGCCTGGTCAGGACGAAGTATTCCTCCACCTGCTTGCGCTGGGCAGGGGTCAGTTCCTCGCCGAACCAGCCGGAGAGGGTGTTGTTGTCGTGGGTGCCGGGGTAGGCCACGCAGTTGCGCGGGTAGTTGTGGGGCAGATCCACGCTGTCCTCGCCGGTAAAGGCGAACTGCAATACTTTCATGCCGGGGAAGCCACTCTCCGCCAGCAGCTGGCGGACCGAGTCGAACATCTCACCCAGGTCCTCGGCCACGATGGGCAGGCTGCCCAGGGCGTTGTGCAGCGCACGGAACAGCTCCATGCGGGGGCCCTGCTCCCAGCGGCCGTTGCGGGCGGTCGTCTCCCCTGCCGGAATAGCCCAGTAGGTGTCGAACCCGCGGAAGTGGTCGATGCGCAGGATGTCATAGATGGACAGTGCATGACGGATGCGGCGGATCCACCAGGCATAGCCTGTGCTGCGGTGGTAGTTCCAGTCGTAGAGCGGGTTGCCCCACAGCTGGCCGTCGGCGGCAAAGTAGTCCGGCGGGCAGCCTGCCACGCGGCGGGGCTTGCCCTCGGCGTCAGTCTCGAACAGCTCGCGGCCTGCCCAGGCATCGGCGGAATCCGCTGCGACGTAGATGGGGATATCGCCCATGATGGCAATGCCCTTGGATTTTGCATAGGCGTGCAGGCTGCGCCACTGGCGGTCGAACTCGTACTGCAAAAATGCCCAGAACTCGATTTCCTCGGCGTGCTCGGCCCTGAACCGGGCCAGGGCTTCCGGCTCACGGACGCGCAGGGCGCGGGGCCACTGTTGCCAGTCCACCATGCCGTTGTCCTCTTTGATCGCCATGTACAGGCAGTAATCGGGCAGCCAATCGCTGCTCAAAAACTGGAAACGGTACCAATCGTCCGGGTAAGGGGTGTCATAGCCGGGGACCGGGCGCTGCCGCATAAAGTTGTGGTAGGCCTTGCGCAGCACGGTAAAGCGCTTTTCATACAGGGTGCCGTAATCGACCTTGGCTGCATCGCCGCCCCAGTTGATGTTCGCGTAGTCTTTTTTAGTCAGCATGCCGTCGGCGGCCAGCAGATCCAGATCGATAAAATAGGGGTTGCCCGCAAAGGCCGAGCAGCTCTGGTAGGGGCTGTCAGCGTAGCCCGTGGGGCCGACCGGCAGAATCTGCCAGATCGTTTGCCCCGCCTTAGCGAGAAAATCCACAAAATCACGGGCCGGTTTGCCCATGCTGCCAATGCCATACCCTCCGGGCAGGCTGGAAATCGGCATCAAAATACCACTGCAACGTTTAAATTCCATGATGTTCCTCTTTTCCTTCGATAAAGGCTTCCCTCTTGGGGGAAGGCATGGGGTTTATTACTCCGCCGTCTCCCCTGCCCCCAGCGCTGCCAGCGCCGCCTTTACAAACGTTGTGCGCTCGGCTTTGGTGCGGCTCTCGTTGCCTTGCAGGGCCAGTTCATTGGCGGTCAGGGCGTCGGCAGTTGCGGCGTCTAGCGCGGTGCCGGGCAAAATGCCGATGCCCGCCTGCTCCACCTGCATGGCCCCCAGCGCCGTTGCATCCGACGCCGTGTTCCAGGGGGTGATGACCCCCAGCGTCTCAGTCAGGGCGTCCTCGCCCTCGCCGTTGGAGTAGAGCCACAGCGCGGCACTCTTGGCGGCTTTCAGGCCGTCGGCGCTGGTACCTGCGTTGATGGCAATGCAGCCAACGTCAGCCAGCACCGGGTAATCCAGCAGACCATCCAGGTTGTACTCCTCGGTGGTCAGATCGCTCTCGTCAAAATTGCACTTGAACGGCACCAGCACCATGCCCTGGCAGGCGTCGCTGCCGTACTCGGCCAGCAGGTCGGTCAGTTTGGCGCGGCGGAACACCGCATTGGTCTCGCTGTCGGCCATGTTGTCCCATTCCAGCGCCACGGCGCTGTACACACCGTTCAGCGGGCCTGTCAGGGCGTCGGCAGTGTAGGTGCCGTCGGCAGCCAGGATGGCGGCGCTGTACCCGGCGGCGCGGTCGGCAGGCTGGGCAAACACGCCGGTGGCTTTCACGGCGTCTGGCTTTGTCTCGGGCAGGGTGTAGTCCTGGCCGGAGAGCGTTACCACAGCAGTTTTCGGCGCAGCCAGCCAGGCGGAGAGTGTCTCGACGAAGTCGCTCCACTCGTCCCAGGTCGCCCCCTGCAGCGCCGTCACGGCGTCATCGCCCAGCAGGGCGGTCAGCGCGTCCTTGCTGGCCCAGTAGCCGTACAGGCTGCGGCCCAGCGGCAGGGTGTTGGCGTTGTCAGTGATGTCAGCCCGGGCGGCAGCTGCGGCCAACAGCGTGTCGCTGGTCACATCCAGCAGGCTGCCGCCGGAGGCGTGATCTACCAGCAGCAGGTCGGCCGCGCCGGCGTCGTCCGTCTCGGTCAGCGCTACCCCCTGGGCATCGGCGTAGGCCCTGGCCGCCGGGGCCAGCGACGCCGACGCATAGACAGTCAGCGATTGCGGCGCGGCGGTGGGAGCCGTCTCAATGGTCGCGGTATTTTCGGCGGGTAGCACGGCGGCCTGTACGTCGGCCAGCGAGCACCCCGCCAGCAGCAGCGCGGGCAATGCCAGCGCCACAGCAGTTTTCCTAGTTTGCATTACGCAGTTTTCCCTCATAAATGGTTGTAAAATTTCAGGCTATCCTTTATTATATAGGATAAGATAACTTTTTTCCACACCTGTTTTATGTTATAATAAAAAAAATCGCAAAATTTTGAAAGGTTCTGCCTATCGTGACGCAAAAATTATACGAAACAGATTCCTATGTGCAAACGTTCACCGCGCAGGTGCTGGCCTGTACCCCGGTGCAGGGCGGCTTTGCGGTCGTGCTGGACCAGACAGCCTTCTTCCCCGAGGGCGGCGGCCAGCCCTGCGACACCGGCACATTGGGCGCAGCGCGTGTGCTGGCCGTGCATACCGACGGTACCACCATCACCCACACCACCGATGCCCCGCTGACTGTGGGCGGCACCGTGGAGGGTTGCATCGACTGGCCCGCACGGCTGGACGCGATGCAGCAGCACACCGGTGAGCATATTTTAAGCGGTACGCTGCACCGATTGTTCGGGGCCGAGAACGTCGGGTTCCACATCGGCACGCCCTATGTGCGGATGGACACGAGCATTCCGCTCACCGCCGCGCAGCTGGCCCAGGCCGAGGCTGAAGCCAACGCCGCTGTGCGTGCCGACACCCCGGTGCGCTGCTGGGTACCCGACCCGGAAACGCTGGCCCACACCGAGTACCGCAGCAAAAAAGCGCTGGACGGCGACGTGCGGCTGGTGGAGGCCGGCGGCGACTGCTGCGCCTGCTGCGGCACGCACCTGGCCCGCACCGGCGAGGTCGGGCTGATCAAAATTATCTCGTATGCCCACTACAAATCCGGTATGCGGTTGGCCGTGGCCTGCGGGCAGCGCGCCTATGACGCCGTTGCAGGCATCTGGGCCGACACCGAGGCCGCCGGGAGGCTGCTAAGTTCGCCCGTTGGCTCCCTGGCTCCGGCACTTGAACGGCTGCAAAACGGTGAGGCAGCACTGAAAGTCCGCCTGGCCGCGCTGCAAAACACGCTGGCAGACGCTTACGCCGCCGCAGCGGAACCGGGCCAGCCCGCCGTGCTGTGGGTGGACGGTGCCGACGGCGACGGCCTGCGCCGGGTGGCAATGTGCATCACAGCCAAGACCGGCGCGGCCTGTTGCACTTTGGCCCCCGGCGGGCAGGGCCTTGCCTATGCGCTGGCCTCTGCCCCGGGCGGCGATCTGCGCGAGACCTGCAAGGCGCTGAACGCAGCCTACCAGGGCCGCGGCGGCGGCAAACCAGGCTTTTGCCAAGGCAGCCTGGCGAGCGGCAGTTTTGAACAAGTGAAAGATTTTTTGTTGAATACATTGTAAGGAGACACCCCACCATGCGAATGCGTTTTAAACCCTATGCCCGGCCGGAGCTGCTGGCCTGCGATTTCCACGTTCACGAGCCGCTGACCCACGGCGGCCACTGGCACGAGTTGTACGCCCGGCCCGACCAGCCCTGGCACCTGGAGCTGGGCTGCGGCAAGGGCGGATTTTTGGCCCAGATCGCCCCGGCCCACCCGGATATCAATTACCTCGGCATCGACATTACCGACAAGGTGCTGATCCTCGCCAAGCGCAAGGTCGAGGCCGCCTACGCAGAGCGCGGTATTCCCGCCGACAACGTGAAAATTGCCAGCCTGGACATTGAGCGCCTGGGCAATGCCTTCACACCAGACGACCGTGTTTCGCGCATCTACATCAATTTCTGCAACCCGTGGAGCAAGAACGCCGGCAGCAATAAGCACCGCCTGACCCACCCGCGCCAGCTTTTGCAGTACCGCAGCCTGATGGATGAGGGCGCGGAGATTTGGTTCAAGACCGACGACGACGACCTGTTCCGGGACAGTCTCTCTTACTTCCCCGCCGCCGGGTTTGAAATTACCTGGCAGACCTTTGACCTGCACAAAAACGAGCCGGACTGGAATCTGCGCACCGAGCACGAGGGCATGTTCAGCGAGCAGGGCATCCCCATCAAGGCGCTGATTGCCCGCAAAGGCCCCGACAGCGCCGTGACCTGGGTGGAGCCGAAAGCTCTTGCCAAACAGCAGGAGGGCGAAGATGCCGCCGAGTGAATTTGTCGTTAAGACCGTCTACTGGTTTTTCCTGTACGGCTGCATCGGCTGGGGCGTCGAGGTCGTTTACGCCGCTATCAAAGAGCACAAGCTCGTCAACCGCGGGTTCCTCTGCGGGCCGATCTGCCCGATTTACGGCTTCGGCATGGTGGGGCTGGTGTACAGCGTCAGCCTGATCCCGATGCCAAGCAGCGGCAGCATGAGCGCCGTTGCCATCTTCTTTATCGGCATGATTCTGACCACCGCCATTGAGCTGGTGGGCGGCTGGGCACTGTTCAAAGTCTACCGCATCCGCTGGTGGGACTACTCTAACATGAAGTTCAACCTGGGCGGCTACATCTGCCCGCAATTCTCGCTTTTGTGGGGGCTGGGCAGCGTGCTGATGATCAAAGTCGTACACCCGCTGCTGGCCCGCGCCTCCAACCCGATGCCGTTCAAGGCCATGCTGATTTTGGACATTGTGCTGTTCATTTTCTTTGTGGTGGATGTCATTGTTTCCACCGCCGCCGCCATCGGCCTGAACAAGTACCTGCGGGAAATCGATGAGCTGCGTGCCCGCCTGCGTGTGACCAGCGACAAGCTGACCACCGTGCTGGGCACCAGTGCCATGACCGCAGACACGATTCTGGACGAACAGAAATTGCAGCTGGCCCTTGCCAAGCTGGAGGGCCGCGAGAACGCCGCCGAGCTGCGGGCCGAAATCACTGCCCGCGTGGGCGAACTGCGGGAGAAGCTGACCGCCGCCGACCACGACTTTATCGGTGCGCACCGTCTGCTGCGGGCTTTCCCGGATATGAAGAGCCTGAACTACGCCGACACGCTGGCCGCGACCCGCGCCGCCACCCAGCGCCTGCGTGAGCTGGCCGCTGCTGCAAAGGCCGCCGCCAAAGAGACCGCTGCGAATGCTGCGGGGAAAATCAAAAAGGCATAATTTTCAACAAATACGCCCCGAGCTGTTAAAAGCTCGGGGCGTTGGTTTATGCGTGAATGCCTTCCCCCGTGGGGGCGAGGCTCCGACCGAGGCCGGATCAAGGGCATCGCAGCCTCTATTACCCGTTAAAGGGTTACTGCCTCAAAGCTCCCCCCTCATCAGTCACCTTCGGTGACAGCTTCCCCCACAGGGGAAGCCTTTTGGCTTTTATGCCTTCTTCCTGTCGAACGCGATCTGCAATACCAGCCAGGCCGCTACAAGGCAGACTACCGAAATCAACCCCAGCATCTGCCAGGAGTGGGTCAGGTTTTCAACAGTCGCGTCGTACATCGGGCCATCCAGCCCGGCTTGCAGCCAGGCCATGCGGCTGTTCAGGTCGGTGGATGCGCCCAACGCACCCATGCCCCAGCGGCAGACGATGATGTTGGAAATCGTCGCCGCCGCACCGGTCACAGTGAACATAACATTGCTGAACACGACCTGCCCAATCATCAGCACCAGCACAGCCAGGATCGCGCTTTCACCGTTGGTGAACAGCGCCGAAATCAGCAGGCCAACGCAGCTAGACGAGAACATCGTCAGCAGCAGCGTGACAAAAATCTCCATGTCGGTTTCCAGCAGCAGGTGGTTCTGCGGCACATGGACGATGGACACAAACCCCAGCGCCAGAATGGCCGCCTGGGCAATTTCCACCAGCAGCAGCACCGCCGCCTTGCTCAAAACAACGGCCTGCAGGCTGACGCCGACCGAGGCTTCGCGCAGGATGATCTCCCGCTCCTTACAAATTTCGCGGTAGGAGTTCAGCGTGCCCATAAACGTCGCCATGGCGGCCAGAATGAACAGCGCCGTGCGGCTGCCGATGTTGACAAGGTTCGAGGTAAAGCAGTTGGGGTCCGCCGTCAGCTTGACGACCAGCACCATAAACGGCGATTGCAGCGCCAGGCTTGCCAGCAGCAGCTTGTCGTTCCAAATCAGCTGCAGATTGCGCTGGATCAGCACCCCAAGCTGGCGCAGGAACTTCAAAAATTTTACTGGCTGCATCGTTTATCCGCCTCCTGCGCTGCCTCCGGGCAGGCCGCCAGCAGGCGGTTGAACTCGGGGGTCGTGTAATATTTTTCGCGGTACAGTTCAATTTGCTCCGGATCGCGCAGCTTTTCAAAGATATCGCTGGTCATTTCCACATCAAAATAGTCGTTCAGCTTCTCGGGCGCACCGTAGTAGCACAGCACGCCGCCCACGCCCAGAAATGCGATTTTGTCACATAGGTTGATGTTGGACATATTGTGTGTGACCATCAGCACTGTGCAGTTCTGGTGGCTCAAACGGCGGCACAGCTCCATCATGCTGCGGTCCAAATCAGGGGAAAGGCCGCTCGTCGGCTCGTCCAGAATCAGCAGCCGCGGGTTGGCCAGCAGCTCCATCGCAATCGAGACACGCTTTTTCTGGCCGCCAGACAGGCGGGAGATAAACGTTTTCTCGCGGCCCTGCAAATCGACCGCCTCGATGGCGTGGGCCACAGCGGCGGCGATTTCGGCGCTGGTCGCGTCGTGGGCAATGCGCAGCTTGGCCGTGTAGGTCAGGCTTTGCTCCACGGTCAGGTTGTCATGCATGATGTCCTTTTGCGGCACATAGCCCAGCGCGGCCTCAAAGGCGTTGCGGTTGGAACGGGTGTCCAGCCCATCAAACCGCACGCTGCCCGCCGTACAGGGGGCTGTGCCGGTGATGCAGGTCAGCAGGCTGGATTTGCCCGTGCCGGACCCGCCCACCAGCACCACAAAGCTGTTCGGCTCCACCTGAAAGCTCGTTCCGTCCACGATGTTCAGCGGGCGGCCTGTGTTGGCATTTTTTACCGTTTTGTACACATTTACAAGTTGGATACTAATGCCGCTCTGGTGCGCGTGGTAGTGCAGCATCCCGCCGGTAAAGGCGAAAACCTGCGCAGGAACGTTGATGACCGCGCCGTTGCGCAGCACCGTGCGGGTCACACGCACGCCGTCCACATAGGTGCCGTTGGTCGAGCCGAGGTCGTGCAGTTCGTAGTGACCGTCTTTGTACAAAATCTCGCAGTGATGGCGGGAGACGCGGTCGCTGACGAGCTTGATGTCGCAGTCATCGCCGCGGCCGATGAGTACCCGCTTCTTGCGGCGGACGTCCACCTCCCGCAGGACGGCGTCGGAGGTCTGTTCTTTTATCGGGGCCGCGCCGTCGCCCTGCACGTTGGTGATTTCTTCCACGCGGAAGGTGATTTCCTGCGTGTCGGCGTCGCCGTCGGTGTTCAAACCGATGACATCGCCGCTCTGCAGGACGCTCGTCTCACCGGAGTCCAAATAGCGATTGTTGAACCAGGTGCGGTAGTCGCTGCCGTCGTCGGTGACGACCCACCGGCCGTTCTCGAAGGAGACGGTGAACTGGTTATCGCCCACACTGTTGCGGCGCAGCACGTACTCGCACTGGGCGCTGCGGCCAAAGCGGTAGCTGCCCGCAGGCAGTGTGATACGCTGTTTGTTGCGCAGTTCCGTAATTAAAATGACGATCTCACTTGTCATGGCGCAGCCCCCTTACCAATGGAAGTCTGCACCGCAAAACGGCACAAATTGCAGCGCGGCACCGCCCAGGCGCAGCACTTCCCCGCCGGTCAGCGGCTGGGGTTCCAGCAGGGCATCCTCACCCAGGTAGCAGAGTTCCTGGGAGGAACCGGGTAGCAGCGTGAAGGCGTTCTTCTCGGCGTCGTAGACCACGGCGGCCTGGCGGGCGCTCAAGGGCGCGTCGGCGCTTAAGGTAACCGGCGTGCCGTCGGCGTCCAACCCCAGAAAGCTGCGGCCGATGCCCAGCCGCAGGTCACGGCCCTTGGCCACGCCGTCCAGCACCACCAGCCAGCCGGCCACCGGCCCCGCCGGGGCCGCCTTGTCCACGGCGGCGGGCTGCTCGGCCTCGCCCTCATGGACGATGGAATGGTCTTTCAGCAGTTCGGTGTTGCAATAGGGGCATTCGGGGTATTTGTCGCTGTCGTAAAAATGGCCGCTTTCGCATTTGGATAGCTTCATAAGAAGGCTCCTTTGTGTGGTTTTTCGATGCAGGGGGGGCAGCGCTCTCGACGTCCCGCGGAGAGAGCAAGCCTCCCTACAAAACTAACCTGATCGTCGTCTTGCCGATGCGCAGGGTATCGTTATTTTGCAGGCGGTGTTCGCCCTCAATGCGTTCACCGTTCACGTACACCTTGGCCCGGTCGGTCAGCGTCTGCACCAGCAGCGAGTCTCCCTGGGCCGCCAGCGCGCAATGCTGCGGCGAGAGCTTGCGATCCGGGATGCACAAATCGCACTGAGCTGCATCGCTGCCGATGATAAGGCTGCTCTCCACCATGCCGGCCCAGCGGCTCTCGGCGATGGAGGGTCGCTGGCTCCAGAACAGCGTGACCCAGCGGCGCGGCAGGGCGTTCGGCTCCCCCGCCCCGGCCAACAGGTGTTCGGCCTCGGCCTCTTTTTCGGCAGCGCGGTCACGGCGGCGCACGCCGTACCAGCTGCCGAACAGCGCCAGCAGCAGCACGGTGGCCAGCAACAGCGGCACCCGGAACCGCGCAAAATAAAATTCCTTATCTCGCGGCCAGACGACCACTTTAAACGTCGCCGTCTGCCGGTTGCTGCTGACGTTGGCTGCGCTCATCTTGCTGGAGACCCGGTTCAGCGCCACGGTGTATTCGCCCTTGTACAGCGGCTCGATCTCCAGTGTTGCGGTGCGGCCATCCTCGGCAATTTCTACCGATTTGACCTGCACGCGCCAGTTCCAGATATCCTTGGAGCGTATCTCGTAGAGTTGTATCTTGTCGGCATTCTCGTGGATGGGCTGGTTGAAGGTCAGGCGCAGCTTGTCGCGCCGCAGCGTCTCCACGTTCGTGACCTGGGGTTTTGTGAGTTTGTAGCCCATGTAAACGGTCTGGCTGTTCTTGATGGCACTGCCCAACTGGGGCATGGCCAGCGTCAGCGTTTCCAATCGCTCGCCGTACATGCTCTCGGGGACCTCGGTGCGGATTTCCAGTGCTGTGGCAAAATAGGCCTGCTTTTTCTTCAGTTCATCCCCCAGCGTCGATGCTTCACACAGCACCAGCTTACCGTCTGCCGCCTGTGCCAATGTTTCAAAAAACTTCGGTTCTTCGGTCATCAGGTAGACGTAGGCCGCCATGCCGATCTGGTCGCCGACATCGCTGGCCAGCGTGCCGAACAGCGCCATATTGGACAGCACCTGCCCGGCATCGGTCACGATCATAGCCGCTTTACGGGGGGCCAGCGCCTGGTAGTCGCTCTGTATCTCACTGTATACGGCCGAGACAAGCTGCGCTGTATCCATACTGCCCTCAGCCTGCTGGATATGTGCCAGTGCCTTGTACATCAGGTCTTTGTCCGATGTGGCGGGCAGCACGCATTCGGTCGCCCCCGCCGTCGTGTACAGCATCAGCTGGTCATTCTCGCCCATCACCGCGATGAGCTTGCGTACGCCGCCCAGCATTGTGTAAAAGTCTGCTGTGCTGATGCCGCTGCTGTTATCCAGCGCGACGATATAGCAGATTGGGTCATTGGCAACGCCTACTGACCGTACCTCGAGCTTGCGGTCGCCCAACGTCAGTTCCGGCCCGGCGGCCTGCACCTGGATGGAGGAATAGGGGTCGCCGTCGCCGTTCAGTGCGTAGAAATACACATCCAGCTCCGGCACGTTGACGTAGGCCTGTTCCATTTTAAAGGTGCCCGCGCCGGTAACGCCAACGGTGGTATCCGCCGCCGCGCCAAAGGCGCACAGTGCCGCCAGGGCCAGCACAGCCAGCAGGCAACACCAGAGTTTATGCAGTCTCATGGGCATCCCTCTTTTCTGATTGACAGCGCCTATACGCCAAGTTTTTTATGTAAGGCACGCAGCGCCATGATAGCCTTGCGGCGGCGTTTGGTCTGGGGGCGTCCTCATCGTCGTCCGCCAGCGTAAAGCTGGGCATGACCGGCTTGTGGGGCACTGGTGCGGGGGGCGCACCCTCGTCCAGAATCGGCTCGCCCTGCTGGCGCAAAATCGGATAGGAGAAAATTGCGCCGGGTATCTCAACTTCCTCGTTGGGGTCGCCGGGCTGGGCTTTCGGCTCGGTGTCAAAATAGTCGGGCGACGGCGTCACAACGGTGTTCGTGCGCGGCTCATCGTCGTCCATGCCGGGGGCCACCACGCGGTTCGTCGTCTCGTTAGCGGCGGCGGGCCGGGCCGGGGCATCGGGTTCCGGCTCGCTGTCCCGCAGGGCCGAGGCCGCCGCATCCACCTTGAGGGCCGACAAATCGAGCTGCGGCTCGGCATCGGCCTCCTCCAAATCCTCTTTGTGGACGATCAGCGGCGCGGTGCGGCTGGCGTAGTCCTGGGCCTTCTGCAGATCTCCAATGACTTTGGCCAGGTAGTCCATCATCTCACCGCGGGCTTTCTCCATCTCGGTGATGCGGCTCTTCAGGTCTTGCAGCCTCAGGCGGTGGGCGTTCTGTATCTCCCGCGTTTCATCGGTGGCGGACTGCACCATCTGGCGCGCCTGGGCAATGGCCTGTTCCCGGGCCAGCTGGTCGATGGCCTCGGCTTTCAGGTTCGTGTCCTTGATGATCTTGTCAGCGTCATCCTTGGCCTGCTGACGGATGCGGGCGGCCTCGGTCTCGGCATCAGAGATGACCTTGTCGCGGTCGGCCAACACCTGCTGGCGGGCCTGGTCATGGGCGCGGCCCTTGACCCGCAGGGCGGAGTTTGCCTCCTCGCACTGCTCGGTCAGTTCCTTATTTTCCCGCACAAGGTCGCTGTTTTTCAGCCGCAGCATATCCACCTGATTTGTCAGCGAGTGGTTGCGCTCTTTGACAGTGGAAAACTGGGTTTCCAGGTTGGCGCGGTAGCTTTGCAGCTTGTCTACCTGCCCGGCCAGCGTTGCGTTCTGGCCAGAAAGCGTCTGGTTCTGCATCATCAGGTTTTGGGCATGGCGGCGCAGGGCATCGTTCTCCTGCCGGGCGGCACGGGCCTCGGCGGCAGCTGCTGCCAGGTGCTGCTCATAATCGGCGCAGAGGTCCAGCATGGCCTGGCGCACATCCTCCGGCTCATAGCCGCCGAACCGCGCCTTGCGCATACCGCTCTGTTCTATGTAGTTGTCGATGTCAATTTTGGGCATTGGTAGTTTCTCCCAAGGTAAATTTACACATACTCGATTTTATTATAGAACATGATATGCTGTAAAGCAAGTAAAACACACAAAAAAGCCGCCCTTTCCTTGCGGAAAGGGCGGCGAAAAGCCTAATGGTTCAGTTCAAATCAAGCGTTGGCCTGAGAAGCAGCAACAGCGCAGGCGACGGTCATACCGACCATCGGGTTGTTGCCGGCGCCGATCAGACCCATCATCTCGACGTGAGCCGGGACGGAGGAAGAACCAGCGAACTGGGCATCACCGTGCATACGGCCCATGGAGTCGGTCAGACCGTAGGAAGCGGGGCCTGCAGCGACGTTGTCCGGGTGCAGGGTACGGCCCGTGCCGCCGCCGGAAGCGACGGAGAAGTACTTCTTGCCGTTCTCGATGGCCCACTTCTTGTAGGTGCCGGCAACCAGATGCTGG
>QWCH01002747.1_pt1 | contig 20824 bp, 11 predicted proteins | sample 1972671 | NCBI WGS metagenome assembly QWCH01 (sample SAMN09866713, study PRJNA288562) | Human gut metagenome isolate term3_stool, whole genome shotgun sequencing... | isolation source: gut | host: Homo sapiens | place: USA: California | reverse complement strand
ATATCAATTCGAGAAAGCATTTGCCGAAGTACACGATATTACAATCAACGAGGCCATGCTGCTCTGCTGCCTGAAAGACGGTGAGACAAAATCGGCGGGGATGATCAGCGAATACATCGGCCTGTCGAACTCACGCGTCTCGAAAGTGATAACAGCCGTTGAGAACAAAGGCTATATCCGCCGCAATATCAATAAAAACGATAAACGGCAGATGTTCTTCTCCCTCACTCCTGACGGGAAAGAAAAAATACGGCAAATGATGAACGCGGAGTTACGCTTCGACGGACTGTTCGGGAAACTGAAAGCTTGTATGGAAAAGGGTTGATCCCTTTTTTTACCCAAATATTTTCTATTAGCAAATATGTATAATAAACATAAACAATCATAACAACATGAAGTACTTAATTATCGGAGGTGTAGCCGGAGGTGCTACCGTAGCAGCACGCCTGCGCAGAATGGACGAAAAGGCCAATATCATCCTGTTTGAACGAGGTAAATATGTATCGTATGCAAACTGTGGACTACCTTATTACATAGGTGGCACGATCAACAGCCGTGAGAAACTATTCGTGCAGACGGTAAAAGGCTTTACAAACCGTTTCCGCATCGACATCCGCACCGAACAGGAAGTGACTGCCATCCGTCCGGACAAAAAAGAGGTCGAAGTGAAGAACCTATCCACCGGCGAAACCTATACGGAAAGTTACGACAAGCTGGTTCTCTCGCCGGGTGCCGAACCGCTCCGCCCGGGCATCGAAGGAATCGGAAGCAAAAAGATATTCACCCTCCGCAACGTGCCTGACACAGACACGATCAAGGCATACGTCAATGAAGAAAAGCCCAAACGCGCCGTTGTAGTGGGCGGCGGATTCATAGGCTTAGAGATGGCAGAGAACCTGCATGAACAGGGAATCCACGTCGATGTAGTGGAAATGGCAAACCAGGTGATGGCTCCGTTAGACTTCTCGATGGCAGCAATCGTACACCAGCAACTGACAGACAAAGGAGTCGGCCTGCATCTTGAGGATGGCGTCAGCCGATTCGAGGAAAAGGATGGCGGTGTGACCGTACACCTGCGTAGCGGTAAACAAATTGCGACCGACATGGTATTGCTTAGCATCGGCGTACGCCCGGAAACCAGACTGGCAAAAGAGGCCGGCCTGTCTCTCGGATCGTTGGGAGGCATTGCCGTCAATGAATATATGCAGACTTCCGCCCCGGACATCTATGCCCTTGGCGATGCCGTAGAGGTACGCCACCTCGTGACCGGCAAGCCGGCTCTCATCCCATTGGCTGGACCAGCTAACAAACAAGGCCGGATCGTAGCCGATAATATCGTATATGGAAACAAAGAAATGTATCCGGGAACGATGGGCACATCTATCGCCAAAGTGTTCGACCTGACGGTTGCCACTGCCGGCGCCAATGCCAAGTTGCTGAAACGGGAGAAGATCGCTTATCTGTCTTCCTACACACATAGCGCGTCGCATGCGGGCTACTACCCCGGCGCCATTCCGCTGTCTGTCAAGATACTGTTTGCTCCGGAAAGCGGGAAGTTGTTAGGGGCGCAAGTAGTCGGCTTCGCGGGAGTGGACAAACGGATCGAGATGCTGGCACAGGTGATCCAACGCGGTGGAACGGTCTACGACCTTATTGAATTGGAACACGCCTATGCTCCCCCCTACTCGTCTGCCAAAGACCCGGTGAATATGGCAGGGTTCGTTGCCGAGAATATACTGAAGGGAAAATCCCGGATCATCCACTGGCGCGAAATAGACGGACTATCCGCCGACACGATACGGCTCGATGTCCGTACACGCGAGGAATACAAATTAGGCACGATCCCCGGTTTTATCAATATCCCGGTAGACGAACTGCGCGAACATCTTGCCGAACTGCCAAAAGAGAAACCGATCGTCGTGACCTGTGCCGTCGGGTTGCGTGGTTACCTGGCCTATCGCATTCTGACGCAGAACGGGTTTACAAATGTGCGCAACCTGTCCGGAGGTTACAAGACATGGAGCATAGCGACCGCCCCTGTTAAAGAGATAGACGATTGCCCGGCTAACTCGTCGCAGGCTGCAAACTGCGGCTGTGCGGCGTCTCAAGCCACCACCCTGAAAGTAGACGCCTGCGGACTGATGTGCCCGGGGCCCGTGATGCAACTAAAGAAGAACTATGCGACACTCGGCGCAGGCGAACAGCTCCTGATTACAGCCACCGACCAGGCTTTTGGCAAAGATGTAGCCTCCTGGTGCAAAATGACCGGTGCCGAACTGGTATCGTTAGAAAATAAAAACGGAGTGGTTGCCGCCACAATCCGCAAACAGGAGAAGCAGGAGGTTTGCAACCTTCCGGACAAGGCGGCCGACAACAAGACGCTGATCGTCTTTAGTGACGACCTCGACAAAGCATTGGCCTCCTTCGTCATTGCCAACGGAGCGGCATCGACAGGCCGGAAAGTGACAATGTTCTTCACCTTCTGGGGACTGGACATCATCAAGAAACACCGAAAACCAACCGTCTCAAAAGACCTTTTCGGCAAAATGTTCGGCTGGATGCTCCCGGCGCACAGCGGAAAGCTCAAACTGTCGAAAATGAATATGGGCGGCGCCGGAAGCCGGATGATGCGCCTCATCATGAAAAAGAAGCGGATCGACAGCTTGGAAAGCCTCATACAACAAGCTGTAGACAATGGCATCGAAATGATTGCCTGCACCATGAGCATGGACGTTATGGGCATACAGAAAGAGGAACTGCTGGACAACGTCACGCTGGGCGGCGTAGCTTCCTACCTCGAACGGGCGGAGGAAGCGAATGTGAACCTGTTCATCTGACAAGCATCGGTTCATATCTGACCGAAGCAACGTTGATTTCCATCTCCACAGCGGGCATTCTTTCTGCTGAAACTTTCAGTCGCATTGTTCCGCTCTTCGTGCCAGGTTGCAAAATAACCTGGCACTTTCCCTGATACGTAGTGCAGGCCGGATTGCGGAAACTCTCCATATCATCCGGCGCAGCATTACCGGAGGCAAGCAAAGTGCCCTCTCCTTCCACTGAGAACCGAAGGCGGACAGGACAATCAGGTACTACACGTCCCTCCTCATCCACGACGCGAACCTGCACGAAAGCCAGGTCATTCGGATCGGCAGCGACCGTTGTCTTCTCCTGAACCAGCACGATATGATGCGGCCGGCCGGTTGTTTGCAACGATTTACGTACGACCTCCCGCCCCTCTTTTATACCGACAGCAAGAAGTTCGCCCACAGAGAAGGGGACATCAAAGGCTACAACTAACTTACCGGTTACGGCCTTCGTCTCCAACAACTTTCCATTCAGGTACAGCCGCACCGAGTCACAGCGCGAGTAAGCACGGACATTCAGCGTTTCCCCTTCATGCCCCCGCCAGTTCCAATGAGGCTGTTCGTCCGGCCAGCCCCATTTGCTGATCACTTCGCGCTCACCTGCGGGGACAGGAGCATGGACAAGCAGTTCCAGATCACTCCTTCCCCACACCACATCACGGAAGAAAGACTGCGGTTTCTTATCTCCGTTTATATCCAGGTCACCACAGTTGGACAGATACCAGGGCCACGAACGGGTGGGCGTCGAATAGGGCCTGTCGTCACGGGTGTAACTGAAATTACCGATTCCGACCTCTCCTATATAATCCATTCCGGTCCAGACAAAATCTCCCAACACAAAGGGATAAAGATTTGCCGCCTGCCAGTTTTCAAGCGTCTCGATAGGAAAACTTTCGGTGCCGACCATTATCCGGAAAGGATGCGCCCTATTGTCGGAAAGGTAACGCCCTTTTTCGTAATTGTAGCCGCCCAAATCCAGCAGGGCATACGCAGGGGCGGATTCTTCCCACACACGCCATTTCTGTTCCCAGAAAGCGCAAATCGCCTGCGTGACGGGGCGGGTCGTATCGAGGGACTTCACAACCGAAACCAATTCGGCGGCAATCCTGAGCCCGGAGCTATCGGCACGCTCGTATATCTCGTTGCCGATACTCCAGATAATAACACTGGGATGATTGCGGTCGCGTTTCACGAACGACGCCAGGTCCCGTGCCGCATGTTCCCGGAAAAAGAGATGATAATCCTGGTCGCGCTTGGGATGTTCCCACATATCGAAAGCCTCGTCAATCACCAGCATCCCCAAACGGTCGCAGGCATCGAGAAACTGTTCGGAAGGCGGGTTATGGCTGGTGCGGATGGCATTGAAACCGTTTTCTTTCAGCAGGCGCACCTTGCGCATTTCCGCACCGTCATAAGCGGCTGCCCCTAACAGGCCGTTATCATGATGCAGACAAGCCCCTTTCAACTTAACAGGGATGCCGTTCAACAAGAGACCTTTGTCCACAGAGAAATCCAACGAACGGATGCCAAAAGCAGTCCGGTAGAAATCGGTCGTTTCACCTGAAGAGAGAATCCGAATGCGGGCTTCATACAAGGCAGGAGAGTCGACCGACCATAGTTCCGGCCGCTCCACTTCAGCTGTAAGCCGGAAAGTCTCCGACCCGTTTGCACCGATCTTACCGGGATATTCTTTCGTCTCGACGGCAGTCCCGTCGGGTTGCACAAGCGTAAGCTGCACAACCACATCCGCCTCTGCATCCGTCAGGTTCCGGACAGGAAGAGTGATGTCCACTTTTGCCTGTGCAGGCGTGATTTCGGGTGTCTGTACCTGTACCTCATCATCCGGAATAAAGAGCTTACCAGAGACAGCCAGCCTGACATGCCGGTAGATGCCCGATCCGGGATACCACCGGCTGTTATCGCCGGGATTAAAGGCGCGGACTACAATCAAGTTCTCTTTTCCGGCAGGATTCAGGAATGGAGTCAGATCGTATCCGAAAGGCATATATCCATTCGGATGGAAACCGAGGTGATGTCCGTTGATCCAGACATCCGAACGTTCCATCACGCCATCGAAACGGATGCCGACCTGTTGTCGGGAAGTCCATTCGTCCAATATGAAACGCTTGCGATACCAACCTGTACCACCCGGAATATTCCCGGTGGAGACCGAATCCTTGATCCCTTTTACAAACGGGCCAACGTGTCGGTCGTCCTTCGGATAGCGGCGTTCGATGCTGAAATCGTGCGGAAGCGTGAGTGTGCGCCAACTGGAGTCGTCGAAGGAGATACCGGAGGCATCCACCACGGAATCTTCGCAGAACTTCCAGTCTTCGTCAAACAGGCGGTCACCGTAGAGTGTCGCGGCATAAGCGGGATCGGTAGACGGAGCCTGCAGCTCAGGGTATTTAACTCCGTAATATCCCGTAACGGCGGCAAGCAGGAAATAGTAATTATCTGCCAGATAGTTATATCCAGTAGGAGCCCCTCCTTTTGTCCGCCAGTCTACACTTTGCAGATAGCCGGTGAATACGCCGGAATGGGTATATTCGCGCTCGTAAGTAGCCATCATGGTGAAAAGAATCTCGTCGGCATCACGGCGCATTCCGACGTTATATAATGCCTGAATGAAATGATAAGCCGCCTGACCGCAAAGGCCGCCATTTTCGTAGCGTCCCCAGCGAGTCATTTCCTCCCAGGTTCCCAAGTCCTCTTTGGCTACGGGAACAAGCGGGCCGGGTATGCCGTAGACATAATCATATCCCTCCTCCTTCAACTTCTTCAACATCTTTTGCAGGATTTGGCGGGCACGCTTTTCGGGCACCAAGCCTTCGTTGATTGCCATCGAACTGATAAAGGTGAACTGGTAATCGTGCACTCTCCCGTCACGGCTGATCCATCCGGCATACATTCCGGTTTCCGGATTATAGAATGTGGAATCAAAGGCCGAACGGAACTTATCGAGCTGAGTACCGACCGCCTTCGCTTCATCCGGCAGACCAAGCAGGTTTAGCACTTTCTGCATTCCGGTCAAAGCACGATAGGCGTGCAGGTTGACATAAGCGTCTTTATGCCCGAATGCAAAATCGTCCCACCAATTCAGGCTTTCGCGGTTCGGAGTCATATAATTCCCGTGGAAAGGAGATTCAAAAATACCATCTCCATCCGTATCAGTAGCCAAGACACCGCGTACGAGCCGGGAAATCTCATCCTGATAACGCCGGATAAAAGCCCAATCGTTCGTCGCTAACAGGTAGTCATAGAGGGAGATCAGCGTCACTTCGGTACTTTCCCACCCGTAACCTCCGCCAAGGCGGTTGTTTTCGCCGATCCGTTCGCGCAAGGCCACTTCGATGGAAGTACGCAGAGCGTCGCATACCGAATACGTCCCGGACAAAGCGGGCGTGAAGGGAATCATATCCGCCTTAAACGCCAAAGCCAGATGACCGACGCCTTCCAAAAGGATGTTATCGCCCATCGACTGATGGATAGGATTGACCGTAAATGTGTTCTGCCAGCAACGCTTCAAGCCGTCGAAGCGAGCGTCCGAGAAGTCACAGCCCGGAAGCTGCGGATAGTTTTCTTCGAGCACCGTAAAGGTTAATCCGGCCTCCTTCAACGGTTTCTCCGAATGGAAAGACAGGATGACCGAACCTGTGTGGACGGACTTCCGCCAGGCATGCCCTCCACGATTGAAAGGACCGAGGTTGAGCCCGGTATTGTCGTAGTCCGGCACGAAATGTTCCTGCAGATAAATGTCGGGATCGTCAGCTTCAATCTTCACCAACCCGCAGTCGGGGAAATGCAAAACGGCAGGAAGACGGAAAGAGGCTTTTACGATTTTCGGTGTATAGATAGAAACAGGAGTATCATATTGAGAAGAGGGTTCCCGCGTTGTTTTCTCCGCCCATACGGAAACCGGAGAAATATCGGGAGCAGTATGCACACGGAAAAACTCGCCTTCGATAGCATCCGACACACTCCGGACAGACAGGCTGAAACGCCTGTCACCCGAAGGTTCGACAACACAATCCAGCCGGTTCTTCCCCCCAAGAGGCACATCTTCATAAACCGTTTTCCAACCGTCGCAAACCGCAGGCGCCTGTTTGCCGAAAGAACTTTCACCCTCTCCTATCAGGCATCCGCCTTTTCCGGGACGCAGCAGCGACTTGTCCTGATAACGCCTGTTCCTTCCGCCCGATTCGACATTGAAATAAGACATCATCGGAAAATCTTTTGCCCAGGAAAGGGCATAATACGGGGAAACATAGGTGATAAAATCTCCGGAAGTGTCCACCTTTACCTGAGAAGCATCCTCCTCCGGCCGATCAACAAGGATAAAGATGGGGCGCTCACTGACATCGACTTCCACCTTGCCGGCTTTGACAGAAAGCGTTCGTTTCTCACCAAATTCTTTCTTATCCTCCAAAGAAACCTGTACAGCCTCTTTGGCAGAAGGATAGTCAAGGCGAAGCTGGTAGCGGTCTTTGTGTGTCCCGTCGCTGGTCGGACACCAGAGGGCATAAGCCAGCTTTCCGGTGTTCCGGTCTTTATAGCGATACACACAAATATCCTTATTACCCGATGCACATTCGGCATCGAACACCATACCGGCAAGGGCTGTTTTCATTGTTTTGACGTAATACCAGGATGGTTTGTATTCGCCATCCACCGTAAAGAACCCGCAACTTCCGTACACCCCCAGGGTATAGCCTTTTATGTCGTTGGCCAGAAACATCATCATGCGGTCCAGCCCGGCAGCCGAACCGGCAAGGTAAGCTCTGACAAGCCACTGCCCCTGTATCTCGTTCATGGTGATTCCGTCCGGGTAAAGCTTATGGCCTTTGGCTGCGGACTGGTAAGTGTTCGGATCGGTATCCCAACCAAATTCGGTGAGCCAGATCTCTTTGTCCGGCAGGTTGGCATTCCGCCACTTCACTAACTTTTCCAGTTTTTCCTTCAACCCGTCTTCCTCCGGACTGATCCCGTAGGCTGTTTCTTTCGGATGCTGCTTGCCACGTGTGTTACAATAATGATGCACATTGATGACATCGGCAGGAAAAGAACCGTTGCGGTAGTAATCCGACCACAGCTTCATGGCCTGGATATAACTAAGGGACAAACCGACCAAGCCGCCGAATACATACTTCATATCCGGATCGGCCTGCTTTACTCCGAAGCCTTCGCCCATTGTTCCTAAATGGCCGTCGTAGGAGGCACTGCAAAAGGCGGAAAACACATAAGGATTGAAATGCTCCCCGGGATCGCCCCATTCACGGTTTCCTTCGTTCCAGTTCTCAAAATACCGGATCAAGCCGAGTCCGCTTTTCTTCGGAGCGGCTTCTGTAGTACGCAACAAGCGGTCGGGTATCTTCCGGGAACCATAGCGTGCGACATATTGAAAAGAATAATCGGCCATGACACGGTATGTCTCGGGCTTAGCGGGATCACCTCCGAAATCAGGGATGCGCTCGGCCTGGTTTTTCGCATCCACATGGCGGTGTATGCAGGGGACGCAATCGACACCCATGTCTTTCAGTTTCCTGTAATAATCATCACTGTTGCCATCCCGCAAAGTCGCCCATGAAATAGGGGTTTGGAGATCCGTCACGCCATTCCACCCCCAAGGCCGGTATTCACGGACACAACCTACCGCTTCGTGTGCCTTATCCGGGGTATTGATATAGGAATTCATACCGATGAAAAGATCCATCGGACAAGGTTCGGGGCGCTTTCCGGCAGGCTTGGCCACAGGTTCGAGATCGCCGAGCGGCTCGCCCTCTATCAGAATCTCATTGATGGCCAGGTCGCAATTCTCCGGGTATTGCCCGTCGAGATTACACATGACGGTTGCATTCTTCTGCAACCGGATATAGCGAGTTTGCATCGGACAAGCGATCTTCACCCACTTCCCGCCATTGCGGAGGGGTTGCCTGACCGAGTCGCACCATTCGAAAGGATGCCCGCCCGAAACTTTCAGATAGCCGCCTTCCACACGATAAGACTTCGGAGCGTCGAACACATAAACGGCGTCGATGCGGTATATCCGTTTCAAATCGATCACCAACCCGGCCGGCCAGCAATTCACATTGCCGGAAGTGATCCACCGGGTAACCGGTTTTTTACTCATATCCTGCTCGTCGAACCATGACATATAGTCGCCCGAGCCGGATTCATCCGTCACCATATCTTCCGTTATCTTTATAATAGAGGCCTGTGCCCTGAGACCGGAACGGACGGCAGGGAACAATAAAGTGACAATTATCAGGAATATTCGTATATACATTGGTTTTTTCTATAATAAAATTGATTTCTATTTCTTTGCCTGTTCAGCTACATAATCGAGCACTTCAGAGAATGTTCCGACCCAGATTTCATCGGAATGGGCAGCCAGGAAGTCGACCAGCTTCTGGTGTTCGGCAGCATCGACCGTCAGATAATCGCCGCCAACGCCATGAAAGACGATGATGCCGAGTCCGTGTTTGTCGAGTGCGTCCTGTACATATTTGATCAGGTCGTCAGCCTTGCATCCGGTCAAGGCGGGAAGCGTCGGGATCAAGGCAAAATTCAGCGTCTTCGCATCTTCCACCACATGCCGCCCGGCAGCTCCACGGCAATACTTGACCAGTCCGGAGTCCAGCAAAGGCCGGGAATAATCCTCTCCCCCGGCTACGCTTTGTCCGCAAGGATAGGCGTAGGCATGTTCCTTTTTCCCGTCAATGGCATAGAGGAAACTGTTCATTATCCCGATCTCCGTCAGTATGTCTTTCACCGAATAGCATTCGAGGGAGCGGCAGAGTGAGGAAGATGATGTTTCAACAGTTCCGGCCAGGCATGGATGAAAAAGGCTGTGGTTGCCCAATTCGTGTCCGCGCCGGGCAGCTTCGCGCCATTCGGGGATGTCGCTGTCTTTCACGACCTGGCCATAGAGAAAGAAGGTTCCCCGGAAACCTTTCGCTTCCAGTTGGGGCATTACGATATCGCGCTGGGATTTCAGCCCGTCGTCGTAGGTCAATACTATGGCAGCTTTTTTATCGTCCGGCCAGGAAATCTGTGCCTGTGCACCGCAAACGGACAGGCAAACGAGTAAGAGAATTAAAACCGTTTTATTCATAATTGTAATATTTACAGGAATTTCTCCCTAAATGTAATAGGTTTATCCGAATGAGTTATCCGGAAAGCATCTTTTAACGTAAAAAAGCTGCCGGAACTTCAAAAAACTCGTTGCAAAGCTGCAACCGATTTTTAAGAATCCCGACAGCCTCTTTTTTTTATCAATCACCCAGAGCTGGGTTCAACAAGACTTCCGTATAAGGAATTGGAGCAAAATATTTGCTCTTGTCGATCGAACCTTGCGGTTTCAGGTCGTCGGCATCTTTATATTGGTTCATCTCCTCGACTTTCTCCGTGCGGACAAGATCGAACCAGCGGCAGTATTCGCCACAGAATTCCCATCCCTTCTCGTCGATCACGGCATTCCGGAAAGCTGTCTGGTTCAAGCCTGCCGGCAAATCTTCCAGTCCGGCACGACGGCGAACTTTATTTACACAATCATAAGCCATCGCATTCGGAGCCCCGTCAGCCATCGTCTGCGCCTCGGCATAAATCAGCAGGATTTCAGCGAAACGCAGGTAGTTCAGGTCGCGGCCACCCATATGGTCACTACCGCTGTAGTTCGGTTCGTTCGGAACCATCCCATCGCGATATTTAGCTAAGAACGGATGCTTGAAAGTACTTTCCTGCCAAGGCGTTTGTGCACCATCCGTACGGCTTGTGAAGAGTGTCAGGTAAGTTGCATCCTTACGCGGTCCTTCCGGGAAACGGTTAAAGAAACCAATCTCGCAAAACACCTGGTCCCATCCATTTTCCTCGCTCGGCTGTGTATTCAGGCCCGTGAACGTATTCATATTCTGATTTCCGCAATCATTAAAATTACAGAAGATAATAGCCCACAGGATTTCAGGGTTTCCGTCCGAATCCCATTTCCATAAATCAGCGAAATTCTCCAATAAATAGAAAAGACCGCTGTCGATCACATCCTTCGCTTCCTTAGCAGCCAAGGCATATTTATCCGTTTCGTTCAGCGGATAACCTGCCATCATCAGATAGACCTGTGCCAATACGCCTTTGGCCGACATCTTACACGGACGTCCGACACTGGCCGGCAATTCGTCCGGGAGATTATCGATCGCATACTGCAAATCCTCTATAATCTGCGTATAGACCTCTTTGATCGGAGACTTAGGCAAATTATAATTCATTGTGTTATCCAATTGCAATGGTATTTCACCGAAAACACGAACCATCCAGAAATAAGACCAGGCACGCAAGAACCGCGCTTCCGACTTAGCCTTCGTCTTTGCAGATTCAGCAATGGTCATATTATCGACATTATTCAACAGATTATTGGCTGCGAAAACAACCCTGAAAGGAGCTGTCCACGAAGCAGCTTTCAAACCGTCATTCGTAGACGAAGGGTTAAAGGTATCGAACTGTACATAATCAGGTTTACCAGCTTGCGAAGTCAAATCGTCCGCCCCCATCAGAGGAACCCAAATATTCGTATGCCCCAATCCGCCCCAACGGTTGGAAGCCAACTGTGCATAAACACCCGTCAACGCGGCATCCAAATCTTCTTCCGTAGAGAAATAGGAATCGGCAACCAACGTTCCCGCAGGATTCTCATCCAAACTCTGGCAACCGCCAAACAAACCCAAGAAGCAAGCACCTCCGAGAATAGATGAAACTATATATTTTAATGTATTCATATCTCAATAATTTAAAGTTGATTTATTAAAATGCAAACTTGACACCGACCATAAACGAACGGACAGCCGGATAACCGGAAGCGTCATACCCGAAAGCTGTATCGTTATTCCCGCTCATATTGGATTCCGGGTTATATCCGGAATATTTCGTAATCGTAAACAGATTCTGTGCACTTACATACAACTTAGCCTCCTGTACGAATGTATTTCTTTTCAACTGATTGAAAGTATAACCCAAAGTCAGGTTACTTAAACGTAAATAACTGCCATTCTCGAGCCAGCGATCCGATTGTGTTTCGTTCCTGTTTGAGTTGCTGAATTCCGGATAATTCGAATTTTCATTTGTCGGGCTCCAGCGATCCAATACGGCTACGTCGGTAGGAACATAGGCTGTATTCATAGTTGCACGCGTAAAATTCCAGATATCATTTCCCTGTACTCCATTGAAAAGGACATTCAAATCCCAGTTCTTATAGGAAACAGTCGTATTCCAGGAATAGGTAAACTTCGGCAGTGCATGGCCAATCACCGACATGTCTTCCCCATTGATCGTATTATCGCCGTTCAAATCGGCATATTTGCTATCACCCGGAACAGCTCCGTATTTAGCTGCTTCCGCCGCTTCACTGCTTTTCCAGGTACCCAGATACTGCAATCCGTACATCTGTCCGATCGGTTCACCTACGTGCAAGACCGAATATCCGGTATAAACACGAGAACCATAGCTCGAATTTACGAATATCTCTTCTTCTTCACCCATATTCAACACCTTATTGCGATTCAAACTAAGAGTAGCGCTTGTCTCGACAAACCAATCCTTACTATCGGCCAGAACGCCTGTCAGCATAAATTCCCATCCTTTATTCCGCATGGAACCGACATTCTTCAAAACCGAACCTCCGTACAGATAATCCGGAACAGAGACATTAAACAACAAGTCGACAGTCTTTTTGTAATAATAATCCACCGCACCGCTCAACCGTCCATTCAATACGGCAAAGTCCAGACCGACATTCGTCTGTTGCGTCGTCTCCCATTTCAAGTCCTGATTGGCAGGCGTAGACGGAGCAACACCAATCGAAGTCGATGTATTATCAAAATGATAATTCATCCCTTGGCCATTTCCGCTCGACATTTTCTGCAACGTTGCATACGGGTTGATAGCCTGGCTCCCGACATGCCCATAACTTCCGCGTAACTTCAAATTCCGGAAAATATTCAAATCCTTGATGAACGGCTCGTCCGAAAGTCTCCAAGCCACTGCACCGGAAGGAAAATATCCGTATTTATTTCCTTTAGTAAATTTGGAAGAACCGTCTATACGCATGGAAGCCGTAAACAAATAACGATCCATCAAAGTATAGTTGACACGTCCCAGATAAGACTGTAACGACCATTCCGTATAACCGCTGGAAGCTGTCTGGTTAGAACCCAGCCCTAAATTGTTCACCCCTAAAGCAATTGTCGAAAAGCCGGTCACATATGCACCTAACTGACGATTGATATATTTCTGTTGCTCATAGACCAACGTTGCATCCAATTTATGAATGCCATTAAACGTTTTACTGTATGCCAACTGGTTCGTATTCTGGTAAGAGACAACCATTCCGTCATAAGCCTGTGCAATAGCAGTTGTCACAGATGCATTTTTGTTATTCAAATCCAATGACGTGCTTTTGGTCGATATCAAGTTGGCACCACCGCTTACGGAAAGTTTCAATCCGTCGATAATCGTCCAGTTCAATTGCAGATTTGCCAACACCTTAAAGCCATATCCGTCTTCATCTCCGTTATGCAACAACCAAACGGGATTGGTTCCGACATTTCCATAAAGCCCTCCTGGAGTTTCATATTTACCATTATCATCAAAGATCCGTTCATCTGGCGGATACAGCAGGGCAGCGCTCACAGGATGACCATTGTAAGTAGCCGTGTTCAGATTCTTAGACTCGTAATAATTGCCATTCAGGTTAAACACGACATCAAAGTTATCCCTCACTTTGGAAGTAATATTGCCGGTAAAACCATATTTCTTATGGAAAGAATTTTCTACAACACCTTCCTGGTTCACATAAGAAGCAGACAGATAATATTTGATTTTACTCTGTCCGCCGCTAATCGCCAGCTGATGGTTTTGGGAAACAGCCGAACGCAACACTTCATCCTGCCAGTTGATTCCTTTTCCCTTAGCAGATAATTCCGTCTCCGAATAATAAGGATTGTTGCCAAGTGCCACCAACCGCTCATTAAATACCGTCCTGTACTGGGTTGCATCCAGCACATCCAACTTACGGAAAGGCTGATCGAAACTGACAAAACCATTATATTCGACTTTCATCTCGCCTTCTTTAGCCGACTTTGTTGTAATCAACACGACACCGTTCGAACCTTGCGATCCGTACATGGAAGTGGCTGAGGCATCTTTCAATATCGTAATCGATTCGATATCGTTCGGATTAAGCATCGAATAGTCGGCTCCCAGGAAACCGTCCACAACATAAAGCGGATCGTTGCTGCCGTTTACAGAGTTCGTTCCACGGATACGGATCCTCATATTGGAACCGGGCGCACCGTTAGTCTGTGTGATCTGGACACCCGGCGCTTTACCGCGCAATGCCTCTTCTATCCGAAGTACAGGCTGGCGGGAAACATCGTCGAGGGAAACGGAAGATACGGCGCCGGTCAGGTCTGCTTTCTTCGTCACACCGTAGCCTACAATCACGACATCAGACAGGGCGACGGCATCTTCTTTCAACACGACATTGATTGCCGTATTGCCTTTCAATGCTATTTCCTGCGATTCCATTCCAATATATGAAATCTGCAAGATCGCATTAGCCGGTACATTTGACAAGTTAAAACGTCCTTCCGCATCCGTAATAGTACCGTTTACCGTACCTTTAACCGAAACATTAGCTCCGATAACAGGCTCGTTGTTTTCATCGACCACACGGCCACGCACATTTTGTACCGGCCCTGCTTGCCGAACCTGTTTAGGCATCAGGACGATTTGACGATTATTGATTTCGAATTGCAGATTGGTCGGCTTCAACATACGGTCTACGGCCATTTCAATCTCCTGGTTGTTTACCCGAAGGCTGACTTCCTGTTTCAGATCAGTTTTATCCACATCATAAAAGAAGGTATAACCACTGACCGATTCTATTTTTTTGATTGCTTCCGATAAAGGGATTTTAGAAAAAGACACTGTTATTTTCTCGTTTGCATTATCGGCGTGCACATAGGATGAGACTAACAGCAGAAAAATAAAGGACAGAAAAGATATCCTTTTTTTCGATAACATCTTTATATTATTCATATCTTTGCGTGAATTTAAAGTTAACATTAATGAGTTCAGTATCAGACGACCAAATCAGAGATGAACTCACGTTGTTTTCTTGTTGGAGAATAAACTCCGCGTAAGGCATGGATTTCGTTCCGTGCCTTATTTGTGTCATTCAATTCGTATTACTTCATAGGCATTATCTTTTTAATGGTTTGACTTCCGATATAATTACATGTTTATCCTCCTCGAAAGAGTATTGTATCGGATTAATCCGCGACATAATCTGCAGAATTGTTTCAAGCGGTTCATCCGTTATGGTAAAAGTATAACTCGTTTGAGCAATGGCAGGATCCAGGTCAATACTTATACTATACCAACGTTCCAGATACTTACAGATATAATCCAGCGGCTTGGCTTCAAACGAGCAGGACTTGTTTGCCCAGCATGACTCAAAATGTACATCTGCCGGATTCACCCGGATTCTATCTGCTTTTCGATCAATCATAGCCAGTTCTCCCGGCTTCATATACGTTTCTTCTTTCCCCTTCTGCAAGGAAATCCTTCCTTCCAATAAAGCAACCCTCAAGTCCGGACTATCAGGATATGCCTTTACATTGAAGCGGGTCCCGTAGACATTTACGCTGAAATCTTCCGTCCGGACTGTAAACTGATGCTCCCGGTCTTTCTTAACATCAAACAGGGCTTCCCCTTCCAGCCAGACCTCACGCTTTCCCGTAAAAGAAGTTTTATAGGAAAGTGTGGAACCGATATTCAACCACACAGAACTGCCATCCGGCAAGACCATCTGCGATTTTCCATTCAAAGCCGAATAGGTCTGCGAGGCAACTTCCGGCCTTCCCGTTATCCGGCCGGCAAAAAAAGAAATTGATACAGACAGGACAAGCAATAAAGAGGCGGCAACCATTGCAATCCGGTATTTCAAAACCGGAATCGTATAGACTTTCCGTTTCACCTGCATACGGGCTTCCATCCGTTTCCAGTAGTATGACACGTCCGGATCATATTCCCCAGCTTCGGCCTGTACCTCCCTCCAAAGTGACTCCAGCTCCATAAACAAAGATTCATTCCCGTCCGAATTTCTCCATTCATTCAAGGCCGCTTCCTCTTTTTTATCTGTTTCCTGCTTCAGATAAGAAATAATTAAATCCCAGGGAATTATTTTGTCCGTCATACACTTTTCCTTTTATGTATGACACATCAAAGAGAGAGAACCCTACTCTAAAATCAAAAAAAATTAAATCTTTTTACCAGAAATAAGTATAAGAGTCTCCCAAATACGCCTTTATCAGCTTTAACGCCTTCGTGATTTGCGCCTCCACATTTTTAACGGAGACATCTAATCTCTCGGCAATCTCTTTATTGGAAAGATGTTCGGTACGGCTTTTCAGGAATATTTCGCGACATCTGTCGGGAAGGGAACAAACGGCTTCGGCAATCAGACGTTCCAACTCTTTCAACTCCAGGGAGTCGTCTATCTCAAAACGTTCGAGTAACGACCAGTCGGATACGGCTACAAAACGATCGTTATCTCTCAAATAATTCATAGCCCTGTTGCGGGCTGCTTGGAAAAGATAAGATTTCAAAGTTAATTTGATGTCCAGATTCTCCCGTTTCTCCCAAACAGAAGTAAAAACATCGAGCGCCAACTCTTCTGCAACTCCATTATCTTTTACATAGATACGGACAAAACGGCAAAGAGGGACAAAATACGTTTTGAACAGATACTCAAAGGCTTGCTGATCCCCCGCCCTGATTAATCTGACCATAAACATGTCATCTTGTATTTTTCCGGCATTACTCTCGACCATATTCCAATTCAAAGTTCAAGACGCAAACTTATATAAATCCGGTTAGATATCAATAAGAATTAACCAAAAGAAAAAGGGGATGTGTCAAAAGTAAGTTCTAACGCTTTAGCGTGTCATTGCGGGCTTGACCCGCAACCTCATACTAAACTGATTTACAGTGATTAGAATGAGATGGCGGGTCAAGCCCGCCAGGACACAGACGCTATAAATAGGACTTTTGACACATCCCGTTTTCATCGGTGCGACTCATCCGTTCGCACTTTATATAAAGCCTTTTTACTTAATCATATCAAAACCCGTGTACGGAACCAATGCTTTCGGAATCCGGATTCCTTCCGGTGTCTGGTTGTTTTCCAACAAAGCAGCAACAATACGCGGCAGGGCTAATGCGCTACCATTCAGCGTATGGCAAAGCTGTGTCTTTTTGTTTTCGTCACGATAACGACATTTCAGACGGTTTGCCTGGTAATTATCGAAGTTCGATACGGAGCTGACTTCCAGCCAACGTTTCTGTGCTTCCGAATAGACTTCGAAATCGAAACAGAGGGCAGCCGTAAAGCTCATATCGCCACCACAAAGACGCAGGATACGATACGGAAGTTCCAACTTCTGGAGCAAACCTTCCACATGGTCCAGCATTTCCTGGTGGGACTGTTTGGAATGTTCCGGTTTGTCGATACGGACAAGTTCCACTTTAGAGAACTCGTGCAGGCGGTTCAACCCGCGCACGTCTTTACCATAAGAACCGGCTTCGCGACGGAAACATTGCGTATAGGCGCAATTCTTGATCGGCAACTGTTTCTCATCGAGGATCACATCGCGGTAGATATTGGTTACCGGAACTTCGGCTGTCGGGATCAGATAGAGATCGTCCACTTCGCAATGATACATCTGACCTTCTTTATCAGGCAACTGGCCTGTGCCATAACCGGAAGCGGCGTTTACCACTGTCGGCGGCATGATTTCCATATAACCTGATTTACGGGCTTCATCGAGGAAGAAGTTGATCAGCGCACGTTGCAACTGGGCACCCTGTCCTTTATAAACCGGAAAACCGGCGCCTGTGATCTTCACACCCAAGTCAAAATCGATCAGGTCATATTTCTTCGCCAATTCCCAGTGGGGCAGCGCGTCTTTCGGCAGCTCCGTTTCCATTCCGCCCATCTTTTCCACCTTATTATCATCGGCGCCAACACCTTCGGGCACTTCATCATAGGGGACATTCGGGATCGTATAGAGCAGGTTCTGCATATCTTCAGCCGCCTGATCCATTTCTGCCTGGATCGCCTTGTTAGCCTCCTTGATCTCGGCAACACGTTGCTTGGCAGTCTCGGCCTCCTCCTTTTTACCTTCTTTCATCAGCATGCCGATGGTTTTCGAAGCGGAGTTCACCTCTGCCAGGTTCTTATCTAATTGATTTTGTGCACTACGTCTTTTATCATTCAGCTCGATCACTTTTGCAATGCATTCCTTCGCACCTTTAAAGTGTTTCTTTTCCAGACCTTGAATCACACGGTCTGTTTCTTCCGTAATTACTTTAAGCGTCAACATACTCTAATGATGTTTTTTTAATTGAGCTGCAAATATACATAGAGTTCTTAAATTAAGAATTAAGAATTAAGAATTAAAAGTCAAAATTGACGACAAGTGTACATTTATCTCACCCGTCCGCCTGTAAGCCACGCCCGGATATAATAAGGTTCACTCAGGCTGCTCACGACAACGCCGTTCGATGTGCTGGTATGGATAAACTTTCCGTTTTTCAGATAGATCCCGACATGGTTAGGCACATTCTTCTTTCCTTTCCCCGTCCGGAAAAACACCAGATCGCCTTCTTTCAAATTGGCCCGGCTGACTTTCTTGCAGTTATGTTTCAGCATATCGGCCGACGAACGTGCCAACTGCTTCCCATACACCTCGCGATACACAATCGCTACAAATCCGGAACAGTCCACTCCTTTCTTTGTCATTCCACCCATCCGGTGAGGAACACCCAACCATCTCGCCCCTTCATTATAAAGGAAAATATTATCATCCGGAGTCAAACGGACGCCATACAACCGTGAAAGCTCCTTCGGCCCCTTAAAGTCCGCCGGCAACGCAACCCGCTGCTTCCTACTGCCGCAGGAAGTAAGCGCCAGGATAAAAAGAAGCATTCCAAGAGAGGATGTGATAAAGTGTCTACGTGTCATGATGAAGACAAAGATAAGAAACATCCTGAATGTTTCGCATCCTGTTATTTGAATTTAAGAATCCTCACCACCGGATTATCATCTTCAACAAGTTTCTTCGCAACTTCATTCCCATTTCCTACCAGTCTTTTCTTTTGATAAGCCTCTATCATGGACGACGCCTGAATCATTTCGGCTGCCATATTTTTGGCGATAGACGGGGTCGATCCAGGACTCCATTCATCTAAACTGCCCCAAGGCTTCACTCCTAATTCAGCGTCTAAAATAGACAGTTTACTTATTTCACCGGTTTTAAAGTCATACATAAATGTCGGCATTGGTCCTCCTCCTTTCGAATTAAAATCCAAAAGAAACGTTCCGAACTGTATAAATTTGTCGGTTGTGAAAAAGGGCGTCCATATATTCCGAGGTTCAGAAGCATGAACCGACGGTTTACGGGTTAGGATGGGAGTCAATCCTTTATTGGGAGATAGTAGAAACAGTGTATCAGATGATATATCCATAATCACCAAGTCCTGGCCGTAATGCATGTTATGGAGATAAGAAAATTGATAAGGCCTATACATATTACCATCTTTCTGTATTATAGCGTTTGAATATCTTTTAGAAAAATGAATATCCAATACAGAAATCAGACTGCCGTCTTTCTTTGAAACAAGGCGATAAGGATCTTTTGTAGTCTCTTTTTCACGGCCCGGCACTATAGTTACATCGTCGTAAATCAGCAACGATTCATCATCAAAATTAAAAATCTTCATGCCATGCCCGAAACCATTTATTTTCAAAGTCCGCCTGTATTCTCCTTTCAACGAATACACAAAAATATATTGAGAGCATACATATATCTCCTCTTTCTTTTCATCCAAAAGCGTACCATTCTTAATCCAGGTATATTCCATGCCACTCGAACCTTTATGGTTAAAATGAGAATAAAGTTTCCCTGTCTTACGATCGAAAACAAATATATCACCTCGTTGAAATTCATGCACGAGAATATATTTGTCGGTAACAGCAGAAAGCGACGCCATTCCGCTCAACAAAATATCATCGGTCGTCTCCAACGGAACATATTCAATATCTGCGATTTCCTGAAGGCGCATCTTTGTCTGAGGATAATCTTTTGAGAAATCAAATACTGGCAAGTCTCCTGTTTTTGACTGGGAACTTACAACCTGGCTCCCCATTAAAAAGAGGAATGTTGCCAATAAAAGGAGTTTTTTTGTTTTCATAATGTTAGAACGTTTAAATATATATCACTCAATATCAGCCAACAGATACCGTAATCTACCTATTCACGATCCAATATCCGCCTTTGGCACTTCCCATACGAACAAGATATCCTTTCTTTTTCAATCCAGTAATGAGACGTTCTACCTGACGCATACTTAAAACCAACTGTTCTGCCAACATTTTTGCAGAAATACGATTATTAAGATGAATCAAGGCAAGAATCTTACCCTCGTTTACACCGACATCTTTTATAAGAGCATCTCCTTGCTCCATACGGATTGCATAACGCTCAATCTGCGCCGCAATTTCAGCTATCAGGTTGATCGCTTTTGCGCTGATGGTGAAAGGAGGTGTGTAAGTCATTACATTTCAAGTTTTAATTTGCAGTTTATACAAAGATAGGATTTTTTTCGATTACATACCTAACAACACAAGTTTAAGTGTAATAACACAATAAGTATCATCCCAACCGCAGGGGGGGGTTATTGTATAAAACGTATTTTTTAGGTCCAAAAGACATCTGAAACAAAATAAATGTTAATCCGCTTTTTTGACCTCAAAAAGGGACTTTTTCGCCTTTTTTGAGTGTTCCCAGCAATTATGACCGTCCTCTTTGCCATTACGACCGTGCTAATGTGTAGTGCACTCGGCACCT
>QWCH01003476.1_pt1 | contig 20834 bp, 20 predicted proteins | sample 1972671 | NCBI WGS metagenome assembly QWCH01 (sample SAMN09866713, study PRJNA288562) | Human gut metagenome isolate term3_stool, whole genome shotgun sequencing... | isolation source: gut | host: Homo sapiens | place: USA: California | reverse complement strand
TGCTCTCCGCTGTGACAGCCATGCTGCTGCCTACTGCCCTGGCCAGTATGATTGACATCGGAGTGGCCGGAGAAAACCGAAACACCATCCTAATCATTGTGGCGGTGATGGCAACCCTGGCCATTCTGGGCTGTCTTTTCAACATGGCAGCCACGGTGCTGTCCGCCAAGGTGTCCACTAAATTTGCCGCTGATTTGCGGCGTGAGATATTCCATCAGGTGCAAGATTTTTCCGCCGCTGAAATGGAGCGGTTTGGCACCGCTAGTCTAGTGACCCGCAGTACCTCCGATGTGACCAACATCCAAATGTTTCTCTCATTGCTGTTGCGGCTGGGGGTGACTGCACCGCTGATGGCGGTGGCTGGGCTGGTACTCTCTTCTCTGACCGGCGGCGAACTCAGTTCCGTGCTGAGCTTGGCCATTCCCGCCCTCATCATTGGCGTAGGTGTCATTCTGATTTTTGTTTCCCGCTACTCGGTGACCCTGCGGCAGCGGATTGACCGACTGAACAAGATCTTTCTGGAAACACTGGAGGGGGTACGGGTGATTCGGGCTTTCAATCGGCAAGGGAAAGAAATGGAAAGGTTTTCCCAAGCCAATGGCGAACTGGCCTCCATGACCATTCTCTCTGGGCGGGTGACCGCACTGCTGATGCCGGTGATTCAGGTGATCTTTGGTGTGACTACAGCAGCGGTCATGGGCATGGGTTCCTGGTATGTGTCCGCCGGGGAGATGGCAGTGGGTGACCTGGTGGCCAACAGCCAGTATATCAGCATGATCCTTGCCGCTATCATGATGCTGGCATTGGTCATTATGCTCTTTCCTGTGTCCTATGCCTGCGCTAAGCGCATCGCAGAAGTGCTGAATACCGAGAGTTCCATCAAGGACGGCAGATACAGTGCCGCCTTGCGCAAAGGCCGCGCCTGTGTGGCCTTTGACCATGTGACCTTTACCTATCCTGGGGCGGACGAACCAGTGCTGAAGGATGTTAGCTTCGAGTGCCGGGCCGGGGAGGTCACCGCCATTATCGGGCGCACCGGTTGCGGCAAGTCCAGCATCCTCAAGTTGATCCCGCGGCTTTACGACGCCACGGTAGGCCATGTCTATGTGGACGATATGAATGTAAAACAATATAAATTGAACGAGCTGCGGGATCTGATCGGCTATATCCCCCAGAAGAATGTACTCTTTTCCGGAGACGTGGCCTCCAACCTGCGCTTTGGAGATCAGGACAGCAGTGAGGAACAGTGGCGGCAAGCGGCCTACATCGCCTGCGCCGACGAGTTCATCGAACAAAAGCCGGACGGCTACCACGCCGAAATCGCTCAAGGCGGCACCAATTTGTCCGGCGGCCAGCGCCAACGCATGGCTATTGCTCGGGCTGTCGTAAAAAAACCAGAAATCTACCTGTTTGATGACAGCTTTTCCGCCTTGGATGTGAAAACAGATAAAACACTCCGCATGCGCCTGCGGGAGAGCATGGGGGATTCCACCATGCTCATTGTGGCTCAGCGGGTGGGTTCTATCCTGGATGCTGACCGTATCTTGGTGATGGAGGACGGACAGATCGTGGGGAGAGGCAAGCACCGGGAACTGCTACATACATGTCCGCTCTACCGGGAGATTGCTGAATTGCAGCTGGGAGAGGAGGAAGTGAAACATGAACTGGAATGCGTTTAAACGGCTGTTCCACTATCTGGGACGGTACAAGCTCCGCCTGATTCTAGTGATGATCGCCGCTGTCCTGAGTACCCTGTTTACCGTTTTGACCCCAGCGGTGATGGGCGGCATCACCTCGGAACTGTACGATGGCGTGGCAAGCGGCTCCTTCGACTGGGAAACGATCGTCTGGCTGCTCGTGACGCTGATAGCCCTTTATCTTGTGGCCCAGCTTTTCGCCATTCTCCAAAGCTTCAGCATGACTAAGCTGACCGCCTGCGTTATGGAGACTCTGCGGGGTGATATTGACCGGAAGATGCACCACCTGAAGCTGGACTATTACGACTCTCATACCCAGGGGGAAATCCTCAGCACCATCACCAACGATGTGGACACGGTGAACAACGCCCTGAGCCAGAACCTGACCCAAATCGTCACCCAGGTGGTCACCGCTGTGGGTATCCTGGTGATGATGTTCACAACCAGTCCTATACTGGCGGCCATCGCAGTGGTTATGGTGCCGGTGTCTCTGCTGGCCTCTCTAGGCGTTATGAAAACGGGAGCCATACACTACGCCCGGCAGCAGGAACTCCTGGGACAGCTCAACGGCTACATCGAGGAGGTGTACCAAGGGCAGGAGCTGGTGTCGGTGTTCAACTACACGGATCGAGCAAAAGAGGAGTTTGATCGAATCAATGGGGAACTCCAGCGTACCGCTCAGAGTGCCGAGATTGCATCTGGTAAGGTCACTCCAATCACCGACCTAGTAAATAACCTTGGCTACGCTGTCAGCGCCCTGCTGGGATGTCTGTCCGTATTGCGTGGTGAGATGCGGATCGGCGACGTGCAAGCCATGCTCCAGTATACCAAGCAGTTCTCCCAGCCCTTCACCAGCATTGCGGGGATGGCGGGCAGTTTCAGCGCAGCGTCCGCTGCCGCAGGGCGCATTTTCGCTCTGCTGGATGCCTCGGAAGAGACACCAGACCCTGTTCCCGGACTGATGCCTCAGGTCAGCACGGGCGCGGTGGAATTTCGCCATGTGTCCTTCGGTTACTCCCCGGAGCACCAGCTGATGCATGATGTGAACATCACGGTGAAGTCCGGTCAGAAAGTGGCCATCGTGGGCCCCACCGGGGCTGGCAAAACCACCCTCATCAATCTGCTCATGCGGTTCTACGATGTGGACGGCGGTAGTATTTTAGTGGACGGGGTAGACACCAAGGAAATGACCCGTCACGAGCTACGGGATCGCTTTGGCATGGTGCTCCAGGATGCCTGGCTCTTTGAAGGCAGCATCCGGGACAACATAGCTTACGCGCAGGACAATCTGCCAGAGGAAAAAATCATCGCCGCCGCACGATCCGCCAGCGTGGACAGCTTCATCAAGACCCTGCCAGGCGGTTATGATTTTGAACTTTCCACAGGGGCGGAAAATATCTCACAAGGTCAACGCCAACTGCTGACCATCGCCCGAGCGATGGCGTCTGACCCGGAAATCATGATCTTGGACGAGGCCACCAGCAACGTGGACACGCATACGGAGCAGCTTATCCAAAAAGCACTTGCAAAATTGATGCACGGACGTACTTCTTTTGTGATTGCCCATCGGCTTTCTACGATTCGGGATGCTGACATGATCCTTTACATGGAACATGGTGATATTCTTGAGCATGGCAGCCACGAAGAGTTAATGGCACAACATGGAAAATACGAAGCATTGTATATGACAGATTGCTAAATGGCTCAAACAGCAGCAAATCTTGAACCCAACCGCCTATTGCCATGCGAAAGGTCTGCCGACCAGCAACAAGCCGACAGCAGACCCGTACAAATGGACAAATGAAACGGTTTCCCGCATTTTGGAGCGCGTAGACTATCTGGGGCATACAGTAAACTTCAAGACCACAAAGAAGTCCTACAAGAGCAAGAAGAAAATCTGGAATGATCCTGAGAATTGGGTGATCTTCGAGAACACCCAGCCGCGATCATCGAAGAAAGCGTGTTCCTGATTGTTCAGAACATTCGCAAGGCGCGTCGCCGTCCTACCAAGATGGGTGAAATGGGTATGTTCTCCGGGCTTCTGTATTGCGCAGAGTGCGGCGGCAAAATGTATCAATGCCGCGCTACCAACTTTGCGGAGAACCAGAAATACTTCATCTGCTCCACCTACCGCAAGGGCAAGGATCTCTGCACGACCCATTCTATCAAGAATGTCGTGCTGCATGAAATTGTTCTGCGAAATCTGCGGGAAGCAATCTCCTATGTTTCAGAGCATGAAGCGGAGTTCATTCAGGACGCTGCCGAGAGCGATATGCGGGACAGAGATGCAGAGTTTGTTCGGAAGCGTGAAACGCTGGCAAAGGCGGACACGCGAATTGCCGAGCTTGACCGCATTATCTCCCGACTGTATGAGGACAACGTGATTGGCAAGCTGTCAGATGAACGTTTTATCAAAATGTCCCATGACTACGAGTTGGAACAAAGCAACCTGAAATCAATGGCAGAAGTCCTGCGCAAGGATCTGAAGCAGAAGGAGCAGCAAAAAACCAATGTCAAGGCGTTTATCGCTGCCGTGAAGAAGTACACGGATTTGCAGGAGCTTGACGCGGCTGTTCTCCGTGCTTTCATTGACAGGATCGAAGTTTCCCATGTTGACAAGAAACAATCGAAAATGCCCGCAACACAAGTAAAAAAGAGCAAAGAACGGCATAGCCGTTAAGCTACACCGTTCCTTGCTTCAATGTTTTCCTAAGTCACCGCCGCATCAGTCGGTGTTTTTATCTACATGGTTGCTGGATAATGGATATCGTGTATTTCTTCATTTCAAGAGTGGAATTGTCACCGAGTTGAAACTCGGTGACAATCCTCCTCCCGTAGGAAGAATCGATCCACCTAAAAATCTTGAAGGACTTCTGCTCAGCGGGTGTCTTGGAAAACTGTCAGAGTGAGGAACTGAATATGGATACCAATCGTTCTTTGAAAGCCGTCAACATCGAGTGGGATGTGGACTTGGCGGAGGATCTTGATTCGCTGCCCAAAGAGGTCCAGATACCGGATGGGATGACAGATACGGAGGAAATCTCCGATTATTTGTCCAATCTGACAGGCTTCTGCCACAGAGGTTTTGGCCTTAAAGAGACATAGCGTTATCAGGTAAAGCTGTGTTACGGTTACGAGCAAAGAATTCAAAGCACCTATCAACTTCATCAAACTCAGCGATGTACTGCTAAGGCGCACTTTCTCACTGAAGTACATCTTCGAACTCAAGGAATAGAAAATCGGGGTAGCACAAGGGTGCTGCCCCGATTTATTCGTCTAAGCCGGCAAAGAACTCGTCATAGCTGCAGTTGTAGAATTTGCGCAGCTCAATAATGACGCTTGCCTTGATGTTCAGTTCTCCAGATTCGTACTTGGCATAAGCGGTTCGACCGATATCACAGCCGCGACGCTGGAGCTCAGCGCAGAGCTTCTCTTGTGAAATGCCATACTGATCACGCAGCCGCCTGAGATTAGACCCCATGTTGCGGTCACGACGGATTTTCTGTTCCATATGATCTCTCCCTATTGACCAGTATTGGTTGCAAACATCATCATTTTACGGTACAATGAGAGAAAATGTTGACCGTGATATTGGTCAGCTTTTGAGGAGGAGCTTATGGGAGGGTGGATCAGAGGCAACTGGAGGCATCTGATGGTAGGCTTACTATGTGCTGCAATCGTAATCTCTGGTACTGCGCTTTATCTGACCTATCGCCAGCCAGAGGTGTGTTCCCTTTGTGGGAGTGGAAAGCGGGAGCGTTATCAGGCGCCGGTGATCCTCAATCTCACAACCGGTCAGAGCAATGAAATGCGGATTTACGATCCTGATTTGCCTTTTTCGGAGTATGAGATTGCGCCCATTCAGACCACTGGAACCTTTAGCTTTGCATCATGCGCCGGCTATACCGGGCGGCGCGATACCTGCTCCCACACCTGTACCGTAGATCTTCCAATAGAGACGAAGGGACTGAAGGTTTCTCACTTTTGCTTGGATTGCCGAGTTCTCTTGAAGGACCACGCCGAGAATGGTTTTGTTCTGGCTGACCTTTATGTCGAAGATGCCATTGATATCTATCCTGCTACCGTTGGAGCTGACTACACTATCCGAGATTACCGAATTACAGTGTCTGAGGCCAAAGTTCGGTCGGAGATGGAGCTTATCGTGCTAGGAATTGCGGAAGGATTGACCTTTGTAGATTAAGTAGGATGTGGGGCTTCCGCATGGCGGCCTCACATCTTTTGTTGTTTTCGGCGAGCTCTGTCCGTATTTTTGGACAGAGCCCCTGCTATGATGCGTATAGTTCCCACATTATCGTATCAAAGAGAGGAGCAAAACAGATGAGTATATTCGATTTCAATCGGGATGGTGAAGTGAGCAGCAGCGAGCAAGCATTTCGTCTTGGCGCTATTCTGGCCGCCTTATCTGAGACTGAAGCCGAGGTGAAGATAACAATCAAGGCCTCCACCGGTGGCGATGAGGACTACGAGAGCATGGATCGCGATGAGCTTGAGAGCCTTCTGGAGGAACTCCAAGAGCAACGCGAAGATCTGGAAGATGAGGAGCCGGACGATCCTTGCAGCGATGCCTACGATGAGTGGGAGGAGCGATGTGAAGAGCTCGATGAAAAGATCGAGGAAATCGAAGAATTGCTAGATGACTGACGGAGGCAACCTATGAGAGCACTGTTGAGAGATGCCGAGGATCAGACTCTGATCGCGCTGGAAGCGGAAGAGGCCGTTTATGATCCGAAGGATCAGTTGTTGCTGCTGTACGCTGCAAGTGGAACCAATTATGAGGTGTCAAGAATCGTGCGGGCCAATGCCGATTCCATGATCAAGGAGTTGGCCGAGAAAGGGTTCTGTGACATGACGCAGTTCACCGCAACCGAGGTGGAAGACTGAAGGAAGGGATTTCGCTATGATCGTGATTGCCTGCTTAGATGATAATGGAGGCATGATGTTCAACCATCGACGTCAGAGCCAAGACAGAATGCTGCGGGCGCATATTGCCGCGCTGGTCGGTGATGCTAGGCTCTGGATGAACCACTACTCAGCCCAACAATTTGATGCGGAATCCATTCAGCACCTGAATGTGGATGACGCTTTCCTGCAGGAAGCGGTTCAGGGCGATTACTGCTTCGTCGAAGATACCGCCCTGAAATCCTATGAGCGTTGGATTGAAAAGATCATTGTCTTCAGGTGGAACAGAGCTTACCCTGCTGATCAGTCCTTTGACCTTGATCTCTGCGGGGGAAACTGGAAACTAAGTGAGTCGGATGAGTTTGCCGGGTACTCTCACGAGCGTATTACGATGGAGGTCTATCTAAGATGAAGTCGCGCATCCTCTCCTGCTTTTTGATCTTTGCACTCTGTTTTTCTATGCTTTCTGCCTGCGGCAGTGACACGGCACCGTCCGATCATAGTCCGAGCTCGTCCTTGCAGACCGAGATCTCTGACTCGCAGGATAGCACGCCGGTGGAGTCCTCAGAGACGGATCCCGCTGGAACCTCTGACGATGATTCAAGCGAGGGAGAAGCGGAGCCAAGTCAAGAGGTAGAACCGGCCACATCGCCGGATCAGCAAGCTGAATCGAGTGCTCCTGCAGAGATCACGACAGCCTCTCGGTTCTCTACGAGCGATGTGCCTGCGTATAGCGGTAAGGCATATACCTCGGTCAATGGGAATGTTCCTTATTTCTCCGCTGCAGAGCTGACAACCCAATCCTTTGAGACCTACAGTGATTTGGATAGTCTCGGTCGCTGCGGAGTGACTTACGCATGTATTGGGAAGGATTTGATGCCTACCGAGGAGCGCGGATCCATCGGCATGGTAAAGCCGACCGGCTGGCACACCGTCCGCTATGATGATTTGGTTGATGGCAAGTACTTATATAACCGCTGCCATCTCATTGGCTATCAGCTGACTGGTGAAAACGCCAATACGAAGAACCTCATCACGGGCACACGGTATCTGAATATTGAGGGAATGTTGCCCTTTGAGAACATGGTTGTCGACTACATCCAGGAGACTAATAACCATGTCCTATATCGCGTGACCCCAATCTTTGAAGGGAATAACCTGCTGGCTAACGGTGTTTTGATGGAAGGCTATTCTGTGGAAGACAAGGGTGCCGGGGTTTCCTACTGCGTCTTTGCCTACAATGTCCAGCCGGGCATTGAGATTGACTATGCCACAGGCGAGAGCAAGCTGGCAGATGGTGCTCAGCACGAGGAGCAGAAGACGGCTACGGTAACTCCCACACCTTCCCCAGAGCCTGAAAAGCAGGAGCCAGTGACCGGAAGTGAGGCGTCGCAGGCAGATTATATCCTTAATACCAACACGAAGAAGTTCCACTATCCCACCTGTTCCAGCGTGAACGATATGAAGGAAAAGAACAAGCAGGAGTTCTTCGGCACCCGTGATGAGGCCATTTCAAATGGGTATTCTCCCTGTGGCCGTTGCAAACCTTGACTGGTCGGCCAAGTAGGAAATCTTATTTCTTGTTATGTGTGGTGAAACGATTGTGGAACACTTGAGGGACTATTCGATTGATTACATCAGAACACGCTGTTTGGATGTAATCAACAATCAATACAAAACCGTGAGTCAGCAAGCCAGAGAGAATGGCCTGTCAGTGTCCTTGTTCTGAGCAGAAACACTGCTTCGTTTTCTCCGATACTGCGATAATGATTGCTCAAGAAACTGGTTGTGAGGATGATTGGCAGGAATAATTCAACGAGTTCTCGGAATGTGACAGAATCGGCAGACTGTGATATGATGAGGTTGCTGCTTCAAGCAGCCCGACCAATTTGATAAGCGAGGTAACCTAAATTGAATTTGAAAGAAGTAAGCGAACTGCGCCGCCGTTTTCGTATGGAACGGAATGCTATCAGCCGTATCTATGGCTGTTTTGTCAATAGCAGCCGTGAAATCGTTTCATACATCGATGAATCCATGGGGATTCTCCCGCAGGACGAAGCAGAGAAGTACCTGAATCTGCTGAAGAAGGCTCTTTCCGGCAAACTTGGGAAGAACCTGATTGATATTATCTTCTCCACAGAGCAGGTAGCTGACAGTGATGAGCATCGCCTCCTCATGGCGCTGCGCGATTCGCAACTGAAAGACGGTGACATCCGTGAGGAGTTCTATCAGAAAATCATCAACTCTCTTGACCTTGGGGACAGCAATTACCTGATCCTCCTGGCACATGACACATACGATGTTCCCCATAAGAACAAAAACGACGAGATAGATGCAGATGCATCCAATGCCGTATTCTCCTATGTCGTTTGCTGTGTCTGTCCTGTGAAGGAGCGCAAGGCTGAGCTTGGCTTCTTCCCCGGAGACAATGAGTTCCACAGTTGTGCCGGCCAGATTGTTGCCGCACCGGAACTGGGATTCTTGTTCCCCACCTTTGACGATCGTGCGGCCAATATCTACAATGCCTTGTTCTATTCCAGAAAGGCAGATGAGATCCACCAGGAAGTCATCGACAGCGTATTTCATACCACAGCCCCCATGTCTGCCGCTGAGCAAAAAGAAGCATTCCAGAATGCACTCAGCGAAGCTTTGGGTGATGCCTGCAATATGGAACTGGTCCAGTCCATCCATGACCGACTCCGCGACCAGATTGAGCAGCATAAGGAGAGCCACAACCACGAACCACTAGAACTCTCTGTCAGTGATGCGGCAGCAATCCTGCGCGATAATGGAGTGGAAGAGGAGAAGATCCTTGCGTTCCGTGATAATTGCTCTGCGCAGTTTGGTGATGGAGCAACGCTGAACCCGGCCAATCTGATTGATAGCAGCCGCTTTGAGGTGAAGACCGCCGATGCGACGATTTCGGTTGATCCGGAGCATAGCTACTTGGTCGAGACAAGGATCATTGATGGCCGGAAGTACTTGCTCATTCCCGCAGACGAGGATATCGAAGTCAATGGGTTTGGGGTTCGTGTCAAAGGCGAGTAAACGAAGACCGACTACGGAGGAATAAAGATGGAATATAACAAATTGATCGCAGAGATGTCCCTTTCGGATGAGGTGGAGGGCTTCTATGTTTTGAAAGCTGCATATCCCAAGACAACCGCAACCGGCAAGCCGTTTTTGAGCGCCTCTCTGTCGGATCGATCCGGCTCCATCGAAATAAAAGTATGGGACTATTCGGGCCCCATCTCCTCTGCAGATGAAGGCAATGTTGTGAAGATCCGTGGCACTGTCTCCGAGTTCAGAGGCACCCCACAGATTACTGTCGATCGGATCCGTTTGGCTGACGACAATGATACTTACGACCTGTCCGCCTTGGTCCCGGTGGCTCCCATTGATGTGGACACTACGATGGCAGAAGTGGAAAGGTTGATCAACTCGATCGCTGATGCTGATTACAGGAAGATCTGCAGCACAATGATGGCCCGACACAAGAAGTCCCTGAAGACGATCCCAGCCGCCAAAAGCGTTCACCACGGATTTATCTCCGGACTCCTGATGCACACTGCGACCATGATGAAAACGGCTGATTTCCTGGCCGGCCTTTACGGGGATATTATTGATCGCAGCCTGCTGCTTGCCGGCACCTTCCTGCATGACTTTGCCAAAGAGAGTGAGTTTACCTTCTCTCAGCTCGGCTTGGTCACGGAATACTCGGTGAAGGGACAGCTTCTTGGCCATCTTGTGATGGGCGCACAGGAAGTTGCCAACGTAGCTACAGAGCTGGGGATCCCTGAGGACAAGTCCGTTTTGCTGCAGCACATGATCCTTTCCCATCATGGGGAGCCCGAATTCGGCGCTGCAGTGAAGCCCATCTGCGCAGAGAGCGAACTGCTCTCCCAAATCGATATGCTTGACAGCCGGATGGAAATCTACCGCGAGACCCTGGCCGGACTCCAGGTGGGAGAGGTGAGCAATCGCATCTTCGCTCTGGACAAGAGAGTGTTCAAACCGCATGAACTGAATGGGTGACGGATATGGCTATTGGAGAGAAATATGCTCCACTTGGAAATTGGCTGAAGGAACACGGAGGAGACTCTGTTAAGCTGACTTTCGATGAGTTGAACCAGATCATCCCAATCCCTAACCACGCATATAAGAGCAGACCATCCTGGGCAAATCTCTCAAACCCTGCATCCTTTTGCTCCAGCTGGATCAGTGCGGGATATGTCGTGGATTCCATTAGTTTAGAGGAACAATGGGTCGTATTCAGGAAAGGCGAAGTACAGGGCCACACGCACCATAGTAAGCCGCCCTATCGTGTTGTGGATCAGAAAAAACTTGCTGAAGCCATTCAAGCCGGATACGAGTGCTATGACAGTATGAAGGATGATCCACATCACCGGTATCTCTCTTGGGAGTACTGCCATGAAGCGTTTCGGCTGAATAGGCGCCCGCAGATTGACGCCACGATCGACTATCTCTGCCTGCACTTGGCTTGGTATTTGGCCAGTTGGGGTATGCTTCGAAACTCTTTCCTCATGCAGAAGGATTACAAGATCCATGCGGATGTTGTCCGTTTGATTTATCAGCCGGAGTGGGATGATCTCTGGGACCTTTCTCCCGAGAAACTCTCGCAGGAGTATTATGCTGACCGCATCATGAAACTTAGCGAGAGCATTACAGAAGCTTATGTGGCGTCCGGTGCCGGCATCCCAACGGATACCTTGCTTACCAAGATCTTGCTGGGTACTGTGGGCTGCGTACCCGCCTATGATCGGTATTTCAAAAAGGCTCTTGCTGATACCGGTGCAGCACCCCAAGCATTCAGTGCGAAATCCATCCGAACCCTTGGCAACCTGTATCTTGACCATGAGGATGAGTTTGAAAAGCTCCGGAAACATTGCGGCAGCCGAATTGAGTATCCGGCAGCCAAAATCCTGGACATGTGCTTTTTTGAGTATGGCTTCCAGAGAGACGCGAGCAGCCAAGAAGACAGCAATTAGATTATTCTGTGAGGAGGGATCACTTTGGAATATGCTTTGACAGCGGATCATCACCGCGTTCACGCATTCGATGCGGAGAAGGGGCAAGAGTATTACTGTCCTGTGTGCGGCAACCAGGTGATTCCTCGCCAGGGCGAAGTCAATTCGTGGCACTTCGCTCATGTGACCTCGTGTATGGATGACTGGAAATACGATATGTCTGAATGGCACCGAGGATGGCAATCGCGTTTTCCCGAAAATGTTCGTGAGATTGTCGTGGAACACAGAGGCGAATGCCATCGTGCAGACATCTTGATGGGCGGCTATGTCATTGAGTTTCAGCACAGTCCTATTTCTGCCGGTGAATTTGAACGGCGCAATATGTTCTACACGAGGGCCGGCTATAAGGTGATTTGGGTGTTCGATGAGACCTACGCCTTTGGGAATGAGTATATCTCCAGCAGCCTGGATGATGAGAACAAGTTTGTGTGGAAGTGGCCGAATCGCGTGCTCACTTCAGTTGTTCCTCAGCGATCCACAGATATAGCAGTCGTTCTGCAGCTCACCGAAGACCATGATGACGACGGTTGCGAATGGCTCGTGAAGGTGGAGTGGGCGATCGTAGACGATGACGGGTATGCTGACTATCGCCGATTCTTCATTGATGATGGTTTTGCGCCAGATCTTTTTACTGAAGACGGCCTACAAAACATTCTGTTGAGCAAGCGGAAGCGGTTTGATGCCTTCCTCCGTGATAACCAACCCTATGCGCCGAAGTGCAGCCGAATCAAGGGTAATCCACGGGACTGGTACATATGCCCGAAAACGCACGATTGGCATAACAACCAATGCCGGGAATGTCAGAACAATTTAATCAACGAGTTCCGGACAGGAACGGATTATAGGCAAGGAGGTTTGTTCTTCTACTGTGCTTATCCTCGCATTATCCATGAAGCGGATAAGTATGGAGAGGTGCATCTCCCATCCATTCGATTTTAAGGAGGACTCCGACATGAAAAAGGAATATGACACCAGCGTGAAAGAGGCCATTGAACGAGTCATGAGCGTATTCTCCGAGTACATCAAAACAACTCCATACTTCGATATTGTATGGTCTGGTAAGGTCGGGTATATCTACATCAGCATCGATAGTTGCCGTGGTACTGTCGGCGACATGGACTGCCTTGCAATTGATAGCCCCGAAGAGCTTCTGGATAAGCTGCTGTATGAAATGGCAGTGGATATCATGGAGGAAGGTGGGCACGACCTAAGCCCGGTAGAAGCGTCAGCATTGGAGCGTACTGAGGTAGCACGGCGCCTTAATGTCTATCTGGAGCAGTTGCCTGAATACCAAGACCGTATCAGTTTTGTATTCGAACGCAAGTGATCTTCAAAGATAATCTCGGTAGAATATAGCGAGGTGCATATGGCAAAGAACATCAAAAAGCGTTCAGCGAGTCATATCTATTTCGGTGTCAATAAGCTAACCGGCGAGTTGAAACATATCTCCGAGGTGCCCAGCGGTCAAAAGTGCAACTGCATCTGTGTAGCTTGTCTGCAACCATTTGAGGCACGAAAAGGAACGCGGCGGCGCCACCACTTTGCTCATGTTTCAAATTACGAGTGTATGTATGCAAGCGAGGTGGCCATCTATAAGGCGTTTGCCGAAGCGTTGAAACAGAGTGGCTTTTTGGCGTTGCCCCCAGTGATGTTACGGTTCCCGGCATGGCATGATCCAGAACTCTTGCAGGAAACACGAAGATTGAAGATTGACTCTGTCGCTTTCGAGTGCGAACCCCTGTCTTATCCACCGCTGCTGCGCGTGACCATGCAAGGGACACCGTTAAGAATCCTGTTGGATTTTGACCGCTATTATGATGACGATGATAGGGTGAAACTGGCAGAAGAAGCAAAAGCGGAGGACTACTCGCTTTTGTTAATCTCCATGCCGAAGATTGACCAAGATACGGAGTTTACCCCGGATAGGCTTCAAAGCGTACTTCAAGATAACGACCGTACCGAATGGGTCTTCAGCCGTCTGGAAGAACAGTGGAAGCAAAAGTACTACGCTGTAGCGGTTTCGCCCCCGGAGCATGGAACCGGCAACCTGTGCCCGATTTCATTTGGAAAATATAGGGGCAAGTATTCTGCTCGGTGGATCGATTGTGCCCATTGTCATTTCAATGTAGCGCAGCCACCTTGCTGCCTCTGCGTTGCAGGTGCGGGAATTCAAAAGAAAGAAGACTTCAAGAGAGATTTGCAAGATCGGCTATTCGACATCGATAAGATTAGGAGAACGAATGAAGAAGAGATCCGGCTGCGTGAAGTACGAGAAAGATCTTTCGAGCGAAGATCTGTCTATCCTCGTCCAACACCGTATGCTGCTAGGCCTGTGGTCCCAGCCGGTCCTACGCAAGAGGAGCTGGATGCGGAATATATCCGGATCTGCCAGAGCTATGACCCGACCTCTGATGAATGGACAGTGGATCGCTACAATCGGCGATGGATCATGTGTACGGTTTGCGGCCGAATTAAGCAGGATGCGCAGATGTCCTATTACGGTGGCAAGGGAGGTGCAAACCGGGGAGTCTGTGCCGATTGTTCACGAAATGGTCGTAGCTAATCCACATATCTGGCTTGATATTATTCGCATGATGGTGTATTATTAACTTGATACTTGATAGTTTTACAGCTGCGTACTTTGGCAGCCATTTAGAGGTTCTGCCACGACAGGACCTCTTTGTTTTGTGTGAGGTGTCGAGATGGATTATATGACCATAAGCGAAGCAGCAACTAAATGGAACCTATCTAACAGGCGTATTCAAACGCTTTGCTCTCAAGGGCGGATACCGGGCGCAGAGCGTGCTGGTTATTGTTGGCTCCTTCCGAAAGACGCAAAAAAGCCAGTGGATGCCAGAATAAAGAGTGGAAAGTATATCGGTTACTCCGAGAAATATAAGAAACCCGGCAAGAAGAACGCCACTGATGGGCTGGAGGGTAAATCATGAACGGCCAAGGAAAACTTCTTACTCATTATTTGAAAAACGCGGACAAGCTGATCATTCCTGTCTATCAGCGAAACTATGATTGGCGCGAGGAACACTGCAGGAAACTGTACCAGGATCTTGTTCGGACGATCCAAAACAAGAAGCGGTGGCACTTCTTTGGCGGCATCGTGTCTGTAAGCGACCCTATGGGCAGTAGTTCTGACTACCTTGTCATTGATGGCCAGCAGCGCATTACGACCGTTTCCCTGCTCCTTTTGGCTATGGCCAACCTGATCAAAGATGGAAAGGTTGTTCCTGAGGACGATACTCTTTATGCGCAGATCACCAAGAAATACTTGGTGGATGAGATTAACCCTAAGAACCGAAAGGTCAAATTGAAACCTATCAAGGGTGACCAGGATGCCTATGATCGCCTGTGGGGAGATCCTGAAAACTTCGCACGCTCTTCAAACATCACTCAGAACTATCTGTTCTTCTACAATGAGATCCAAAAGCAAGCCATTACAATCGACCAGCTCTTCAAGGCCATTGAAAAGCTGCAGATCATCGACATCACGCTGACACCTCCTGACGATGATCCTCAGCTCGTTTTTGAGAGCCTCAACTCTACCGGACTCGAACTGAATGAGGGCGACAAAATCCGGAACTTCGTCCTGATGGGCCTCGACATTGAGAAACAGGAGCGTTACTACGATAGTTACTGGAACCCCATTGAGAAGAATGCGGGCTACGATAAGCAGAACAATTCCTACGATGTCAGCCCATTCATCCGTGATTACCTGAGCATCAAGAATAAGAAAATCTCCAGCATGAAAGACATCTACACCGATTTTAAGGCGTTTGCCGATAAGCGTACCGGTGAGATGGAAGAAATTATGAAGGATCTCCTGGCTTATGCCAAGCGGTACAACAAACTGCTGGTCGGCCACCAGAGCTTCCCCACGAAACTGAAAGCATCCATTTTCCGTTTGAATCGGTTTGAGAGCAGTGTTACTCGCCCCTTCTTGATGGAGGTGCTGCGGCTCCAGGAGGAAGGCATATTGACTGTAGACGAGGTCACTGAGACCTGCCGGATCGTAGAGTCCTATTTGCTGCGCCGAATTATCTGTGATCTTCCCTCCAATACACTGGCCAAGGTTTTCCTGACACTCAGCTCCGACATCAGGCGTTTTGATGGAACCTACAACATGTTCATCGAAAAGCTGAAATATGTGTTGACTTCCAAGAAGGAGAAGGCGGCATTCCCTGATGACGAGGCATTTGCCGAGGGACTGAAAAACAAGAACATCTATGCTATGCCACCTCGGTATAAGGCCTATCTATTCGAAAGATTGGAGAATGGTGATAGCAGCGAATATAAAGAAATCTATGGCCGTTTGGATAGCGGAGAATATACCATTGAACATATCATGCCTCAAAAGCTCACTCCGGTCTGGATTAGCGAATTGAAAGACGATGCGGAGACTATCCATAGCGATTGGCTTCATCGCCTTGCAAATCTCACCCTGACAGCATACAACTCAAAGTACAGTAATAGCCCATTCTCCGAAAAGAAAACCATGCAGGATGGATATCTTCAGAGCGGGATAAAGATGAATCAGCGCGTAGCGCAAAAGGAACACTGGGGACTGGCTGAATTAGAAGAACGATGTGGATATCTGACTCAACAGGCAATCCAACTCTGGCCATATGCGGCAAGTTCGTATACGCCACCGCAAAAGCAATATGATGAAGTGGCCCTTGATGATGAAATAAACCTCACAGGGCGGACCCTCGTCAAATACAGGTTCCGTGGCATAGAGCATGACACAACATCTTGGGCTGAAATGTATGCTGCTGTTCTGAAAGAACTCCATAATGCGGACAAGTCCTATCTTAATTATCTTGCCGATGCTGATGATAGTGTGGATCTTTCCATTCATGTCAGCAGAACATCTGACAATTACACTAGTTGCGTTAAGGTGGACGAAGATATATATGTTTGGACTGGCACAACCACGCAGTATAAGATCAATCTACTGCGGAAGTTCTTGGAGCAGTACAAGCAGGATCCATCTGATCTGGTGTTCTTTCTTGATGAAGCAAAAGACACTGGATCTGAAGACGAGGCAGAGCGCCATAAGATCAGAAGAAAGTACTGGGAGAAAGCCCTGCCGTTGATCCAGAAGACAACCGGCAGTTTCCAGAATGCGAATCCTCAAAAGAATAACGCGGTTTATGGCGGCACCAATAAACCGGGCGTTTTGATTTCTTGTGTGGCAAACTTCGATTCTGCGCGTGTGGAAATCTACATTGATCAGGGCGATTATGATAAGAATCGGGCGGTATACAGACTGCTTGAAAACCATCGTTCCGAGATTGAAACGGCCTACGGCAAGGCACTAACTTGGGTTTGCCAAGATGGTGTTAGGGGTTGCCGAATCTATGACAAGATGACGGAGGTCAGCATTACTAAAGAGGATGACTGGGATGCGATGGTTACTTTCCATACACAACAGGCAAAGAAACTGCTGTCTGCTATGCAACCTTATCTTATCTAGTCTAGGATTTTTCAGGCAGAAACTATATTGACAATGACACAAATAGTAGTAGCAAGTTGGAGGGCGATTGTATGTCTAACAGCGGATTGAATGCCGCAAAAGCAAAGAAATATGACGAGTTTTATACACGGCGACAAGACATTGAGGCCGAACTAAGGTTTTATCGAGATGAATTTGCAGGGAAAACCGTCTACTGCAATTGTGATGACCCTTGGGAGTCTGAGTTCGTTCAGTATTTCTGCCGCAATTTTCGTGAATTGGGGCTGAGAAAGCTCATGGCAACACATTATGAACCCAACAAGGAGAATCACTCTTATTCCATCTCTATCGATGGTGATTCTGATGGCGATGGCGAGGTTACGGTTGCTGATCTAGTGAAAACGGAACTTGTTTGCAACGGTGACTTCCGATCGAGAGAATGCATTGAGCTTTTGGACGAGGCAGACATTGTGGTAACAAATCCACCCTTTTCTCTTTTCAGGGAATATATGGCGCAGCTAATTGAACATGATAAGAAGTTCTTGATCATTGGAAACAAGACTGCTTGCAAAGCAAAGGAGATTTTTCCATATATTAAAGATGAAAAGGTGTGGCTTGGAAGGTCGATTCACAGCGGAGGAATGTGGATGCGCTTACCAAAGGGAACTATTGCTGAAAGCAAGAATGCACGGGAGGAAGACGGGTTCACAATTGTAAATGTTGCTGGCGTTCGCTGGTTCACCAATCTAAAGTCTGTTCAGCATCAGGGAGGAGTTTCCCTGGAAGGAAACTATTATTCTCCAGATCAGAATCCAAAGTATTTGAACTACGATGCGATTGATGTCGAATCCGTAAATAAGATCCCCTGTGATTACGAAGGAGAAATGGGTGTTCCAATCAGTATTTTTGACAAGCTTGATACCGACCAGTTTGAGCTGGTCGGCATTATGAGTAATCCAGAGACCTTGCCTGGTATTCGTGTTATAGGGCCAGAGTGGGTTGATCTATATAGAAGTCAGGGAGGGACTGGACATATCACTGCGAACATGAAATCTCTGGTTGGCATTGATGCAAACGGGAACGCCGTTTCATATTACGAGAGAGTTATTATTAGAAACAAAAATCCAAAGCCGAGGAGGAACATCTAATGGCCATGCGTATTGAACCTCATACAATTCGTCTCGCAGAATTATTCGAGGGCTATAGAAACGACGGCGAGAACGGGGCTGTAGCATATGGAGGCAGATTGATTTGCCGCCCGCCATATCAGCGTGAATTTGTATATAAACCAAAGCAGCAGGAAGAGGTAGTTAACACCATTCTCAAAGGATTCCCATTGAACTCGATTTACTGGATTGTCAATGATGACGGGACCTTCGAACTGCTTGACGGTCAGCAGAGAACGCTCTCAATTTGCGAATATATGGATGGCGCTTTTTCTACAGATTTTCGTGGGGACATCATCTCCTACGGAAACATCAGGGATAAGGATCGTGGTAGACAGTTTAGGGACTACGAAATGCAGGTATATTTCTGTTCCGATGGTACAGACGAGGAAAAACTGGAGTGGTTTAAGGTACTTAATATTGCCGGTGAGAAGCTCAATGCTCAAGAAGGCCGAAATGCTGTGTACCATGGTCCATTTGTGTCAGATGCGCGCAGACTCTTTTCAAAATCAAATTGTCCTGCCACAAAGAATGACTGGGATAAACTTATGAAGGGTTCTCCCATTCGTCAGGATTATCTTGAAACAGTCCTCAAGTGGAAAGCGGCGGAAGAGGGAAAAAGTATCGAGCAGTATATGTCCGCTCATGCTCAGGACGAAGATGCGGGATTCTTGTTTGAATACTATGAGCGTGTTATGAACTGGGTTTACTCAGTATTCCCGAAAAACTATTATCGTAGAGAGATGCAGCAGGGGGTTGACTGGGGCCTTCTTTATCACAAGTTCCATCAGCAGTATTATGATGCTAAGGAGATGGAAGAGCGGGTTGCCAAGTTAATGGCGAATGACGAGGTAAAGAACAAGAAAGGAATCTATACATTCGTATTTGACGGAGATGAGTCCAGCCTAAACCTGAGACAATTCTCCGCATCTGAAAAGCGTGTTCTATATGAACGCTGCGGAGGTTTCTGCAAGCGCTGTGGTCCTAAAATCCACTATAAAATAGAGGAAATGGAAGCCGACCATATTAAACCCTGGTCTGATGGCGGAAAAACTGAGCTTGACAATGGACAAATGCTTTGTAAACATCACAACCGCGTGAAAGGAAACAAGTGAGAGCCGGAGCGAGCATCAATATTCATCGGGGGCTGTATAGACATAGGTGATGATCATGGGTGACTCTGTAATTCCTGTAATTTTTGGAGGTTTCTTCACTATCCTTGGCGTAATCATCGGCTGGGGGCTAAACGAAGTGAGTGCCATCCGCAGAGCGAAACCGAAGCTTTGCTTTAAGCTCAATTCTACTCCAGATAGCGAACTGGTGGAGGCTGAATTGCGCACCAAAACAAGCGCATCTGAGTACTCTATCGACATATATAATGTAGGCCAATCACCGGTTATCATTGAGAGTTTTGACATGTGTTGGCGGAAGCAACTTCTGATTCAGTGCTTTCCAAGTAGTGAAGACGCCACTGTCCTTCCATACCACAACATATCATATGTTCTGACTCAGCAGGATGCGGATGCAATCGAACGGCATTGCAAACGGTTAGGATTCAAGCAGTGCTGTATCGTTGCCACAACTGTGAACGGGGAAAAATTCAAAGAAAATATTGATGTGTCCTGGATACATATGAGGACAAGCCTCTGGGAAGAGGCCTAATAGTTGAGCCTGAAGTCGTTGTTCCTCAAAAACTACTAATGGAGGGATCACATTGAAAAAACAAGAGTTGTCTTTGAAGCAACAATATCAGCGCCTTACAATGGCCAAGGCGCAGGCAACCCGGAATGGACAACCTACCCCTAAGCTCGATAAGAAGATCGAAAAGATGAAGGCAATGATGGGCAGCACCGTACAGAAAGTGCCAGCTGCAAAACCATCTGCCAGCAAGTTCGTGGACTACAAGGGTGTCAACAAGCTGCCCATGCAGGGTGGTGCCTGCACTCCGAAATAAGATTTGCCCTAAATTGTTCATCGCACGGGAAGAACAGAATTATAGAATAATAATGAGAATAAATGTTGGGGGCGCGATGCATGCCAAGAACATACAGTCACCTATCATATGAGCAAAGACTAATCTTTACAAAAGCCGGGGGTTAGTGGGAAGCTCCTCGTTGCCCCCGCTGACCCAAAATGTACTAAACGAAAATGACACGCCCCAAAAGTAAACGCCGATGTTTTGGCGCACTCTTGGGGCGTGTTTTTCATGTTCAGTTCAGTCCGTCAAAAGGTATGCCTTTTGGTGCATAGAGGGCCAGCTCTAATGGGGCTGGCCCTCTGTTGACTTACTGGAGTTACATCCAAATAAGGAAGAAGTAGAAATTGACAGTAAAAAAGTTGGGATTGCCATTTCATCCTGCGCTCGGTATAATAGTAATATGTCAGAGATATCCATGCATGAGAAGATGTTCGTTTATGGAGGAACGAGGAAATGGGAATGACTGTTATCTGTTTTCACAACAATAACGAAGAGAATGGATACCTTAGCAACTGGTATCCTTCCACATTTACGCACAATGGTATCACCTTTTCCTCA
>QWCH01002737.1_pt1 | contig 20897 bp, 19 predicted proteins | sample 1972671 | NCBI WGS metagenome assembly QWCH01 (sample SAMN09866713, study PRJNA288562) | Human gut metagenome isolate term3_stool, whole genome shotgun sequencing... | isolation source: gut | host: Homo sapiens | place: USA: California | reverse complement strand
GAAAGAATTTTACGACATTTAATCTTAAATGAAGGCACGTTCACAAAATAATACTTTATTTAAAGATATGTCTATGGCCAAAATTGTTTACTGTTAGAAATTGTTTATACAACGTATGATTTTCTGAATTACTATCTATTCTTTAGATTTTAGGCAGAAAAAAAGATAAGTGTTCTGAAATTTAGATACACTTATCCTATCGTTTTGATGTAAATCAAAAAAATTTGGTCTTTGAATTTTTAGTTATAGTATTGAGCACTTAGTTCAATCAGCTTAAGCCAACGATCCTGTATCAGTGAATCTTTATCAAACAGACTATCATCTACAGGTGTTTTGAATTTCAAGGATGAGTGTTGTCTTAAGAAGTTGAAGAAGCAGACATACAGAATCATATAGTCATTAGCGCATTTTAATGTGTGGTATCCGTTTGTTCCATAGTAGTTTTGCTTATAGGTACGGTTCAAACGTTCTTCGATTTGTTTGTATGGTCTGTATTCTTTGGATTCTTCGTCCTTGTTCTTTACGCCGATTACCTGCTTAAGAGTAAAATCTATGCCGTGAATATGAAAGAAGAGCTGCGCAGCATTATAGATTGGATTTCCATCTGTAATAAGCAGAAGATCTTCTGGAACGGACTTGTATTTGGAAAGACAGTCATAGATGGACTGGCATGCATTCTTTGTGTCACGGTTGGCATAGATAGTATAAGATGTAATGATTTTTGTATGAGGATCCGACCAGAAGAAGACATACTGATTCTTGCCTCTGACTTTGATATAGGTTTCATCACCGGATAAAGTATTGGTCAATTGGTATGGGTAGTTGTCTACCAAAGGCTTAATAAGTTTAGAAACCTTGGAAGCATAGTTGACAACAGTCTGATGAGAAATCTTCAAACCATGTACCTGTCTTAGAATAAGAGCTGTTTTTCGTGAAGAAAGACCGTAGTTGACATAGTATGTCAGCACAAGGCCTAAAACCTTTTGATCAAAATGAATTTTGTTTAAATCAAAGTCAATATCTTCATGATTAGAAATGGTTTTCAAAGTGTTCATGTCAAACTTGAAATCACGGTAATGATAATGGAATCGATACTGCTTGCTTGTTGTTTCAAGTTCTTCATAACGACCTTCCTTGTAAAGCTTCTTTTTCTCTTTGTAATAGGGACATTTTTTACCTGGACAGACATATACAACATAGCCTATGCGGTCATGATGTTTTGAAAGCTTACGACCACAGAAAGGACAGTAAATACCTGCTTCATCAGATACAGTGGTCTTAACAGTAAATGTATTTCTACAGATTTTGCACCTGTATTGTCCACGACCGTTGTTGTCATAGATGTATTCATGGGGAGCTCCACAAAATGGACAAACGCCCTCAAAAGAAAAATCAGGACGATATCTAACAGGTTTGATTTCCTTTCCAGCTTTGAGAGCTTCTTCGAGAAGCTGTTCAAAATTCAAAGTCTGAACAGTCTTTTCAAATATAGGAGCTTTATCGATTGTGAAATCCGCATAAGGAATCATACGGTCATTAGAAGAAGATTTCTGTTTCTTGATCAGCCTCTTGATTTCTTTGGCCATTAAAGGATGAAGAACATTGATATAGTCATCAAGGCGCTGTAAAGAATTCTGACAATCCTGGACCAAGTTAATGAAGTCAGTACTATTAATCTTACTGTTTAAAGAGTCAGGAATTGAGTCAGCCAAGATCAAAGGCTCAATCTGAGTAAAGAAAATAAAAGCAGAAGACTGAAAATGTTTAAAAAGTTCAATAAGTTGTGGTATACTTTGCACGGGATGAACACCTCTATTCTGGTTCTTGGTCGTACTCAGTATATTGTGTTCATCCCTTTTTGTATACAAAAAAGGGGAAACAACTTAAAGATAAATACAAATAAATCAAGGTAGTTGTATTTGTATCAAAATGTTGATTTTTGACACTACCTTGTCGGTAAGGAGGAAATTTAATGTCTTTTAAACAAGGCGATATCGTTTATATAGACCTTGACCCTACTAAGGGGCACAAACAAGCAAGAAAACGCCCATGCTTAGTTATTTCCAATAATGATTACAACAAAATCATGGGTCTTTTCATCGTTTGCCCAATAACAAATAACACAAAAAATTTTCCAACACATGTAAAACTTGATTCTCATACAATTACAACAGGATGTGTTTTATGTGAAGATGTAAAAACATTAGATTTAAAAGCAAGAAAAGCCACAAAAAAAGAAGAATGTCCACAAAACATCCTCCAAGAAGTACTCGATATAGTTCATTCATGTATTTAATGATTAGGTGAGATGATTTGTCTAACCTTTTTTAATGAATTCAACCAATTTTTTTGCACTATATACTACATGATCTGCACAAGGCCCACTTACTTGATGGTGACGATTAAAATGAATCGTCTTCATGCCTGCACTTTTAGCCCCCTGCATATCATTGATATAGTTATCACCCACATAATACCATTCAGTAATATCTTCATGCATCGCTTCCATACATTTTTTAAATGCATTCACATCCGGTTTTGCGACACCGAGCTGTCCACTTGTGAAGACATGAGAGGCTTTAAAATACTCAAAGACATGAAGCGCTTCTAATTTCATTCTTTGATGCGCATCCTCTCCATTTGTCAAAATCGCAAGTTCATCTTCACAATTTGAAAAATAATCAATCAATGGTGCATCCATTTCAATATGATGCTGATAATATTTATAGCGAGACTGAAACTCTACAGCTTTTGAATGAGAAAAAATAATCCCATACTTTTCACAAGCCTTTTCAATACGATAAACACCAGATTCATCAATCGTAATCTTTCCTTGTTGAAGATCATCAAAAATCATATCTCCAAACTTACGATAATCCGCATAAAATAAATCCATATCCACATCTACATTCGGAAGGAATTCTTCCATGCACTTGCGAAATGGCCAAGATAAATCATAGAGTGTATCATCACAATCAAACATTACTTTCTTCATATAATCACCAAAAAAAATATAACATAAAAAAGAAGATTTCACTATGAAATCTTCACTTGATTTAAACACTTACGAACATGTCCAGACTGACCCGTTACCTCTTCATTTTCAATTAAAGATACATGCACAGCTTCTTTACAAGATTCAATGGCTGCATCAAACACAACATTGATTTTGTTGTCATTGATTTGTTTTAAAGTATGAATCTTTTCATCCCCAAAACGATTGGCTGTACTAAACGCAATCGCAATATCACCTGAACCATTGCCCATATGCGATCCTGTTAAAGCTAAACCAACCGGCATTCGGTTACAAACTCTATGAAGTTGACGATCACTTAACGGAGCATCCGTCGCAATGATCATCATGATGGAACCTTTTTCTTGTTCTAAAGGCAATTGATTTCCTTCTACTTTTTCTAACAAATATTGTTCTCTTAAGCCAAAATTAGAAAGTACAAGAACACCTAGAGTATATGTATTTCCATCAATTTCAAAGATTCTTGAACTCGATCCAATACCACCTGACATTTCAAAACAAGACATGCCTCGCCCTGCTCCAACACTGCCAAGTTCAAATTCTTTTTTACAATCACTATACGCATCATATACATCTTCTTTTGTAACAACGCAATCACGAATCGCATTTAAATATCCATCGTTGCATTCTCCAACGACAACATTCACACTTGTAAGATCTTCATTTTCTTTAACCATGATATCCACCAAAGCTTGTTGAACAACACCCACATTTAAAGTATTTGTCAAACAAATATAGCTTTCCAAAGTACCCAACTCCATAATTTGTGGTAATCCTGTCGTCTTTCCAAAACCATTTAGAATACTACAACCACAAGCTAGCTTTTGATGAAATACATCTTCAGCCGTACGAATAAATGTAACACCCGTTTGGTGAGTTCCTGAACTAATTGTCTTATGTCCTACAAGTACACCTTCTACATCTGTAATTCGATTTAATTTTCCTTTTTCCATAAGTAAACACCTCTTACAACCATTATAGTAATAATTTTTAATCTGCACAAAAAAAGAAGCCGAAATTAATCAGCTTCTTTCGTTTATTTCTTACTTGTAAAGTTCTACTAAACGTTGTAAGTGTTCGTAACGTTCTTTAGCTACTTCTTCTGACTTAGCAAATAATTTTTCTGCTCTTTCAGGGAATGGTTTAACTAAACGAGTGTAACGAGATTCGTTGTGTAAGAAGTCTTGGTAAGTTCCATCTCCTTCTTTAGAAGTTAATGTGAATGGGTTCTTACCTGCTTCTTTCTTAGCTGGATCAAATGAGAATAAGTTCCAGTATCCAGATTTAACAGCTTTCTTCATTTCATCTTGACAGTGGTTCATTCCACCCTTAGCAATACCGTGTAATTCACATGGTGCATAACCGATGATTAAAGATGGTCCTGGATAAGCTTCTGCTTCAGCAATACATTTAACTGCTTGTGCAGGGTTAGCTCCAAGAGCGATTTGAGCTACATAAACGTATCCGTAGCTCATTGCGATTTCTGCTAAAGATTTTTTCTTCATTTCTTTACCAGCAGCAGCGAACTGACAAACTTCACCGATGTTAGATGCTTTAGAAGCCTGTCCACCAGTGTTTGAATACATTTCTGTATCGAATACCATAACGTTTACGTTTTCACCTGATGCAAGAACGTGGTCTAATCCACCGAATCCGATATCATAAGCCCATCCGTCTCCACCGAAGATCCAAACAGATTTTTTAGCTAAGTATTCTTTCTTATCTAATACAGCTTTAGCATCTGGGCATCCAGCTTCAGCAGCTTTTTCTACTTCAACTAATAATGCTTTTGTTGCTTCTGTGTTAGTACGAGTATTTTCTTTAGTTTCCATGAATTTTTCGAATGCAGCCTTGAATTCAGGAGTTGCTTTTTCGCTTTCGTTCATAGCACCTAATTTTTCGATAGCTTGTTCACGTAATACTTTTTGTCCTAATTGCATACCGAATCCGTGTTCAGCATTGTCTTCGAACAATGAGTTAGCCCATGCCGGTCCTTGTAAGCTGTCTTTGTTCACTGTATATGGAGATACAGATGCTGGACCACCCCAGATTGAAGAACATCCAGTTGCATTTGATACATACATGTGTTCACCAAATAACTGAGTAATTAAACGAGCATAAGATGTTTCAGCACATCCAGCACATGATCCAGAGAACTCTAACAATGGTTGGTTGTATTGAGAACCCTTAACTGTGTCATCAGCGAATCCAGAATCTTTCTTAGAAACGTTAGCCACTAAGTAATCGAATACTGGTTGTTCTTCAGCTTGAGATTCTTGAGGAACCATCTTGATTGCTTGAGTTGGACATACAGTGATACATTCACCACATCCCATACAATCTAATGGAGATACACTCATTGTATATTTGAATTCTGTAGCTTTTGGTTTAACATCAGCTAATTTGATTTGTGCAGGAGCAGCCTTCACTTCTTCTTCGCTCAATAAGAATGGACGAATTGTAGCGTGTGAACATACGAATGCACATTGGTTACATTGGATACATTTTTCAGGATCCCATTCAGGAACTGTAACGGCTGTACCACGTTTTTCGTAAGCACTAGCACCAGTTTCCCATTGACCATCAATGTTTCCAGTAAATGCAGATACAGGTAATGAATCTCCATCCATTTTGTTAACTGGTTCCATGATGTCTTTAACCATCTTAACTGTTGCAGGACGTCCTGACAATTCAGGTTTTGGTGCATCAGCTTCTGGATTAGCCCAAGATGCAGGAATTTCAACTTTGTGAGTTGCGCCAACACCAGCATCGATAGCTTTGTAGTTCATTTCAACAACTGCATCACCCTTCTTAGAGTAAGATTTCTTAGCAGCTGCTTTCATGTAATCTACAGCTTCTTCAATTGGCATAATGTTAGCTAATTTGAAGAATGCAGATTGTAAGATTGTGTTTGTACGTTTACCCATACCAATTTCGATAGCTTTATCGATGGCATTGATTGTGTACAATTGGATATTGTTGTCTGCGATATATTTTTTAGATTCAGCAGGCATGTGTTTGTCTAATTCTTCGTCTGACCATTGGCAGTTGATCATGAATACACCACCAGGTTTAACGTCTTGAACCATCTTGTATCCATTTACTACATATGAAGGGTTGTGACAAGCTACGAAGTCAGCCTGGTTAATGTAGTATGGGCTACGGATTGGTTTGTCTCCGAAACGCAAGTGAGAAATTGTGATACCACCAGTTTTTTTAGAGTCATATTGGAAGTAAGCCTGAATGTATTTGTCAGTGTGGTCACCGATGATCTTAGTAGAGTTCTTGTTAGCACCTACAGTACCGTCTCCTCCAAGACCCCAGAATTTACATTCAACAGTTCCTGGAGTTGAAGTGTTAGGAGCTGGTTTAACTTCTGGCAATGATAAGTTTGTAACGTCATCCACGATACCAATTGTAAAACGAGGTTTTGGTTCGTCTTTTAACAATTCAGTGTAAACAGCGAATACACTTGAAGGTGGAGTATCCTTAGATCCTAAACCATAACGTCCACCGCAAAGAGTGATGTCATTTAATCCTGCTTCGCGAAGTGTTGTAGCTACATCTAAGTATAATGGGTCAGCTAGAGCACCTGGTTCTTTAGTACGGTCAAGTACTGCAACTTTCTTAGCTGTCTTAGGAAGAACTTTTAATAAGTGTTTGCTTGACCAAGGACGATATAAACGAACCTTAACTAAACCAACTTTTTCTCCTTTTGCAGTTAAGTAGTCGATAACTTCTTCAGCAACGTCATTGATAGAACCCATAGCGATGATTACACGATCAGCTTCAGGATCTCCATAGTAGTTGAACAAGTCATAGTTTGTTCCTAATTTTTCATTGATTTTACCCATGTATTTTTCTACTACAGCAGGTAATTCATCATATGCAGTGTTACATGCTTCACGGTGTTGGAAGAAGATATCTCCATTTTCGTGAGAACCACGCATAGTTGGACGTTCTGGATTTAAAGCGTGTTTACGGAATTCCTCAACAGCTTCCATTGGACACATTTCTTTTAAATCTTCGTAGTCCCATTTTTCGATTTTTTGAATTTCGTGAGAAGTACGGAATCCATCAAAGAAGTTAATGAATGGTACTTTACCTTCTAAAGCAGCTAAGTGAGCTACTGGAGATAAATCCATAACTTCCTGTGGGTTAGTTTCACATAACATAGCGAAACCTGTTTGACGACAAGCATAAACGTCTGAGTGATCACCAAAGATGTTCAATGCGTGAGTTGCAACTGTACGTGCAGATACATCGAATACACATGGTAATTGTTCAGCAGCAATCTTGTACATGTTTGGAATCATCAATAATAAACCTTGAGATGCAGTGAATGTATTAGTCAATGCACCAGCAGCTAATGATCCGTGAACAGCACCAGCAGCACCTGCTTCTGATTGTAATTCACTTACAACTACTTGATTTCCAAAAATATTTTTTTGTCCAGCTGCAGACCATTGGTCAATAGAGTCTGCCATTGGACTAGATGGAGTAATAGGATAAATTGCAGCAACGTCTGTAAAAGCATACGCAACGTGAGCCGCAGCCGTATTTCCATCCATAGACTGTTTTGCTCTAGGCATTAATATTTCCTCCTTTATAGATATTCAATACCATAGATTATTATACGAGCTTCATGTCAAATTTTAAAGGTTAAATTCACCATAGAGGTTAGTCTCTTCTAATTTGTAAGCGTATAAAAAAGAGACGTAAACACTTGCTTACATCTCTATTTTCATCATTACTCTTTACCTAATAGTTTGAACATATTCTTTTTATAAACTTCAACGCCAGGTTGATTGAATGGGTTAGAATCATTCATCAAAGTTGTCATTGCGATGGCCTTGAAGAAGAACATACACATATTACCAAAGTCATAAGAAGTCATGCCTGGCATAGTTAATAAGATATTTGGAACTCCACCTGTTTCTTCATGAGCCTGTAATGTTCCTTTGGCAGCCATTTTATTAGCCCAATCCACACTCTTACCAGCCAAGTAGTTCATTCCATCTTCATTGGCTTCATCATTAGGGAATGTTAAATCGATCATTGGTGTATCGACATATAAGTTTGTTTCGAACAATACTTTCTTACCTTCCTGAACAAATTGTCCTAAAGAGTGTAAGTCTGTTGAGAAACATACTGAATCCGGTAAAATACCCTTTCCATCTTTTCCTTCACTTTCTCCAAACAATTGTTTCCACCATTCAGCAACCATCTGCATTTGAGGTTCATAGTTTACTAACAATTCAACATCATACCCTTGGTTTTGAAGAATACGACGAGCCACTGCATAACGGTAAGCCGGGTTCTTTTCAAGATCTGCATCTCCATATTCACCCATACCATCATGTAAACCTTTCATCAAAGCATCGATATCGATTCCAGCTACTGCGATTGGCAATAATCCAACTGGAGTAATGACTGAGAAACGTCCACCAATATCATCAGGAATGACGAATGTTTCATATCCTTCTTTATCTGCTAAAGCCTTCAATGTTCCTCTAGCCTTATCTGTAGTGGCAATAATACGATTCTTTGCATCTTCACCATATTTTTCTTCCATAAATTGTTTTAAGATACGGAAAGCCAATGCTGTTTCCGTTGTAGTTCCAGATTTAGAAATAACATTTACAGTAACTTCCTTATCTTTAATATAGTTCATGACCTGTGAAATATAAGTAGATGAGAAAGTGTTTCCCATATAAATAATTTCAGGCTTGTTGTCACCATATAAACCATTCATCATTTCAATGGCAGCACGAGCACCTAAATAAGATCCTCCAATACCACATACAACGAATACTTCTGTATTTTCACGTACTTTTGCGGCAACCTCTTTAATGCGACTAAATTCTTCTTTATCATAATTGTTAGCCCAGTTTAGCCAACCGATAAAGTCGTTACCCTTACAAGTACCATTTTGTAAAGCTTCGTCAATAGCGCGAACTTGATTCTGATAAGCCTTTACATCTTCTTTTAAGAAAGCATGATTTAAATCTAACGTAATCATATTTATTTTCCCTCCATAGCTATCTCCACTCATGATTATACCACGATTTAACATTGTGTGATATAATGTTTTTTGTTAGGAGTGTGAGTTTATGATACCATCGTCCTTATATCCACTTGTTACAGCTCTTTTGAGCAATATACTTGCACAAGTAGGAAAAACGGTCGTATATTATTATAGAACTGGCAAATGGGACTTACACTGGGTCATCGCAAGTGGCGGCTTTCCAAGCAGTCACTCATCCACTGTAACTGCCCTTTCTCTTTCCATTGGAATTCAGGAAGGCTTTGATTCAGCCATATTTGCCGTAACCACTATCTTTTCCTTTATTGTCATGTATGATGCATGTCACGTCCGCTATTACTCAGGTAAAAATATTGAATTAACGCAACAGTTAGTCAAAGATTTACGAGAAATGACAGGACTTCGCTTTGACGATCCAATCTATCAAGAAAAATTAAAGAATGTTCTTGGTCATAAATTTGTCGAAGTCATCGGAGGATTTGTGGTAGGACTGATTGTCCCATTGATTTTATGTCCACTATTTTTATAAGTTAGGAGTGTTATTTTATGGATACTGTAGTAGATAGTAAAGCCGTTAATGATTGTTTAGATAAAATTCGTCCTTATATTCAACATGACGGAGGCGACATTGAACTATTAGGAGTTGACGAATTCAATGTTGTCTATGTTTCTTTCAAAGGTGCTTGCCAAGGATGCATGATGGCCTCTGAAGATTTCTCAGGTGGAATCAAAGAATTATTACTTGAAGAAGTACCAAACATCCGTGATGTAGTACTTGTAGGTTAAGATATCGAAAGATATCTTTTTATTTTTAGGAGTTTTACCATGTACACCAAAGAACAATTAAGGAGACTTTTGATTCCATTAATGTTCGAACAAGTTTTAAACGCATTAATGAGATCCGTTGATACCATTATGATCACCAATATTGGTTCAACCGCTATTTCCGCCGTCTCCCTTGTGGATTCATTAAATATTTTAATCATCAATATATTTGCCGCCATGGCAACCGGAGGCGCCATCATCTGTGCCCAACACTTAGGTTCTGACCAAAAAACAAGGCCAATCAAGCCTTGAAACAATTGATTATCTCCGTCACTCTTATTTCCATACTGATTACCATACCCTGCATTTTATTCAGAAGACCTCTATTAACACTGAGTTTTGAATCTATAGAAAAAAGCGTGATGGATAATTCTTTAAGCTATCTATTCATCACGGCACTATCCTACCCCTTCATCGCCCTATACAATGCAGGTGCTGCAAGCTTTCGAACAAATCAAAATTCAAGACTTCCCATGACCATTGCGTTTAGCTCTAACATATCAAACATTGTGAGTACCCATCTGACAACCCCAGGCATTTTCCAAGCCTCTAGCCGTGGCATATTGGTCCATTGAATCACAAATCATCTTTCAAGTGGCTATGCTTGATTGCATTATATAATTCTTGATCTTATCCATGATAGACTTGCAGTTCCTGTGATTGAATCTCCATTCGAATTCAGAATAATATAAGGGCAACATTCTTTTGGTAACGCCATGAAATCTATCAATAAACTGACTGTTTAAATTGGATATGATCTTGTTTAGAAAGTATAATCGATGGTTATCATTATCGTAGTCAATTACTCCTATCCTATTTTTTAAGATATTGTATGTTGTTTTGCAGTCTGTATTCAATTTTCTTTCTTTGGACATTTTTACATATTTTTCAAAATATCCTTTTATGATATTGCTTGAATCTGTGGTCACTTCCTGCATCTTAACAAAACGTGGATACTGATTTTCTTGTTCTGTTGAAAGCACTATTAAAAAGGGCTGTTTATCAGTACCCAGTCCTCGCTTTCCGTTATGTGATGGAGCTCCTGTATAGGCTACATCTGATTCATAAAAATCCGAATCCAAAAATCTCTTTGAATTCGAATTTTTCATAAGTATACGAGCTTTAGTCTGTAATAAGCAGGCTGTTTTGTAATTGACCTTCAATTCTTTAGAAAGTTCCATACTAGAAATACCATTATGTGCAGTAAAGATTAGAAGCAAACCGTACAATAAAACGTTTAAAGGCAGTTTGTTATCCTGAAAGATCGTATTGGATAATAATCTTTCATCATGTTTGCAGTTAGCACAACGATAGCAATTCTTAGTTTTCATGAAATAGTAGTGAGTACAGCCACACTTTTCGCAATAGTAGCCAGTAGGCCATTTGATGTAGTAGAAAAATTTACGACAAGCATCTAAATTTGTGTAATATTGAATAATGAAATCAGAAGTAGACATATAGTCTCCACGACCACTAACAGACAAACGTTTATTATTTCTTTTGTAATACATAACGAGCACCATCCTTTGTACAAGGATATAGTACCTGTTATATTGACGATATCGATGTCTATTTAGTGCATGGGGTCGTTAGATGGGTACTCACATTAAACATTATAGGAAATGTATTCTTCATCTTTACCCTAAGCTTAGGCGTAGCCGGAGCTGCCCTATCTACATTACTATCAATAATCATCAGTGCCCTTATTATCCTGATCCTTTTAAAACAGCCCAAACAAGATTTATATATTGATTCCTATTTAAGTATCCGACCAGAAATTGAAACAATCACAAAAATATTAAAAACAGGTATTCCAACCGGCATTGAAAATGGTATGTTTCAATTTGGAAAACTCGTCATTCAATCCACTGTATCCACAATGGGATCAACCGCCATTGCCGCCCAAGTCATGGTGGCCATGCTAGAAAGTTTTGCATGTCAAGCAAGCATCGGTATTGGACTTGGTATGATGACTGTCGTAGGAAAATGTGTAGGTGCTAAAGAATACAAACAAGCGAAACACTATACAATCTTACTCACAAAATATGCATGGATAGCCTGCATTATATGTTGTGCAATAATCATGTTTCCAATTCAACAAATCACTAGTCTTGCTAGAATGGAGCCAGAAAGTGCCAAACTAGCCATTTGGTTAACACGCATTGTCTTCACATACAAAATGATATTCTGGACACCCTCATTCTTACCAGGCTATGGCCTAAGAGCTGCTGGTGATGTCAAATTTAGTATGATCACATCCACTCTATCTATGTGGATCTGCAGAGTTGTAGTCACAATCTTTTTAGTCCATCAATTCCATATGGGCCCATTAGCTGTATGGATTGGTATGGGATCTGATTGAACAGTACGCTCATTTATCTTCTTAGCTCGTTTTAAATCAAATAAGTGGCTAGAACATAAGGTCATCTATCACAAAAAGAGTAGTTCACGCTACTCCTTTAAAAATCTAATTGTTCACAAACAGAAGCATAAATATCTTGTTGCGTTAAAAGAGTGTCAATCAAATAATTTCTTTCAAAATCATATTCATCTGAATCATCATTTCTTTTGATAATGGTTCATTCACTGTTTTTAACATATAATCAAACAACCGAAAATGATTTTGTGTTTCGAGTGCATCATCTGAATCCATTGTTAAATCGTTCGTTTCAAATATTCTTATTGTTTGATCCTTTGACAATTTAGAGCCTTCAATTTTATTAGGATGATACGCAAAGTTGATTTGTGTCCACACATACAAATTCGAATGTGAAATCAACTCGTTTTTAATATTAGTCATACTTTCTTAAATATTTGTCCCATAAAATACTGTAGCTGTATCTTCCACCAAGGCCAATCATGATAGACATCATAACCCCAGAAATCACACCAAGCCTTGATTTGTTGATCATATAGAATGGTGCTGATTTGTCTTAATGATTCAACGCATTCTTGTTCCCAATTGCCTTGTCCTACACAAAAGATCAATTTGGATTGTCTATACAATTCCATATAGGGATGATCTAAAGCCATATTTTTCATGTAGGCACATGGATTATTATGGTACGTATTTTCATCATGATAATCTCCATAGAATATTTCTGTATCATAAATGCCAGATAAGGCTAATAAGGCATCGAATTGATTTGGGAAACGGAAAATTAAATTAGCGGCATGCGTTGCACCTAGACTTGCCCCTGCAACCATCCACTTATCATGATTGTTCATCTTTTCTTGTACACTAGGAATTAATTCTGAAAGAATATATTCAAGCCAAAGTTCATGTTTCAACATACGCACCTTTGTATTGTAAGGATAAGACCAAGTTTCTGTATCCAAAGTATCACACGTTACGATCGTTAATTGATTGGCTTCAATCCATTTAGAAACTTCATGAATCATACCACGATCTTCCCATTCAAAAAAACGTCCATTTTGGCTTGGAATAGCTAGACACAACTTACCGCCTTGGCCATAGATTTTATATTCCATTTCACGATCCAAACAATTTGAATACTCTTTTATATATTGCACTTGCATGGTGTTACCCCTTTCAGAAAAATTTTGTTTTATTATAGCACATTTTATTGAGTTTTAAGGTTTCTTGCTTTATAATTGTACTGTTTTTGACAGGAAAGTGAGTGACAGTATGTCCAATAAAGAAAAAATTCTTAACATTGCCGTTATCGCCCACGTTGATGCCGGTAAAAGTACGTTAGTAGATGCGTTTTTAAGACAGAGTGATGTTTTCCGTGACAACGAAGAAGTTGTTAACTGCATCATGGACTCAAACGATCTAGAACGTGAACGTGGAATTACTATTTATTCTAAAAACTGTTCCGTTATTCATAACGGTGTAAAAATTAATATTGTAGATACGCCAGGTCATGCCGACTTCTCAAGTGAAGTTGAACGTATTATCCGTACCGTAGATACAGTTATCTTATTAGTCGATGCGAGTGAAGGTCCAATGCCTCAGACTCGTTTCGTATTATCAAAAGCTTTGGAAATTGGTTTAAAACCAATTCTATTGATCAACAAGATTGATAAGAAAGACCAAAGAGCTGAAGAAGTTGTCGATGAAGTTTACGAATTGTTCTTAGACTTAAATGCCAACGACGAACAATTAGACTTCCCTATCCTTTATGGTGTAGCAAGAGAAGGACGTGTTCAATACGACCTTAAAACACCAAGCGACAACATCGATCCATTATTCGATACAATCTTAAAACATTGTGATGTATATCCAGATATGGATGAAGAACCTCTTCAAATGCAAGTATCTGCCTTGGCATACGATGAATACATTGGTCGTTTAGGAATTGGACGTTTATATTCAGGTGTTTTAAAACAAGGACAACAATACATTCGTTGTAACCAATCTGGATTGAATGCCAAAGAAAGCTTATCTAAATTATTCGTATACAAAGGATTATCTAGAACAAGCGTTCAAGAAGCACATTCAGGAGATATCGTAGTTATTGCGGGTATGCCAGATATCAGTATTGGTGATACAATCTGTACAGCCGATCACATTGAACCAATGGAACACATTGAAATTGAAGAACCAACTCTATCTATGAACTTCCATGTAAACTCAAGTCCATTTGCAGGACAGAGTGGTAAGTACGTGACAAGTCGTAACTTAAAAGAAAGACTTGAAAAAGAACTAGAAGTTAACGTTGGTTTAAAGGTTGAACCAACCGATTCAGCCGATTGCTTCAAAGTCAGTGCTCGTGGTGAATTGCATATTTCCGTATTGATTGAAAACATGCGTCGTGAAGGCTATGAATTGGCTGTTTCTAAGCCAGAGGTTATCCTACACAAAGATGAAAATGGACACAAAGTAGAGCCAATCGAAGAAGTTGTATGTTTAGCTCCAGAAGAATATTCAGGAACCATCATCAACAAATTAAATCTTCGTAAGGGTGTTATGCAGGACATGTCTGAAGAAAATGGATATGTAAAGATCGTGTATACAGCACCTACACGTGGACTATTAGGTTTCCGTTCAGAATTTATCAATGATACACACGGTGAAGGTACATTAGTACGTCGTATTAGTGGTTATGAACCATATAAAGGAGAAATCGCACAACGTATGGAAGGTGCAATGATTTCAACTGAAACAGGTGAAGCCATGACGTACGCTTTATGGAACCTTCAAGAACGTGGTCAATTGTTCATTTCACCACAAACACCAGTTTATGAAGGTATGATCATTGGGCAAAGTTCTAAAAACATCGACCTTGATGTTAACCCATTAAAGAACAAGAAATTAACTGCCATCCGTTCAAGTGGTCGTGATGAAGCCATGTTATTAACTCCACCAAAAATCTTCTCCCTAGAAGAAGCATTAGAATGGATCAACGATGATGAATTAGTCGAAGTTACTCCAGATGCGATTCGTATCCGTAAAAAAGGTTTAACAGCTCTAGATCGTCGTAACTTATATCGTCAAAAGATGAATGCACAATAAGGCTTGGATAATACCAAGTCTTTTTTTTCAAAACAGCATTTTAGCTGCATAATCAATCAGTCTTTAAACGACATTCTACAGATTTAGTGATTTTTTGGTTAAAAGTATCACTCATTTTAATTTCAACCATATATTGCGTTGAGCTCATTAATTTTGGAATACCAATTTCAAGAGTATACTTTGTTGTATCAATATCAATTAAATCATTTAAATCCGTAAATTCATTAATAGTATATGTTTTATTAATTTTAGACGCTACAATCATCATTTTCAAAAACGAATTCTCTTTTATTAGATTATTCATTTTATAATCATAACTAGGAAAATAGAAACTATGAGCAATTCTCCATATATCAATAATTTTAGGATCTTCTGATTCTTTATGTCCTAAAACATTACCAAGCCTGGCTTCACTCACTACACGCAGTTCTGATGTTTTCACTAATGAGTCATGTTTTAAAAAAGGAAAATCAACTCTTTTAATTAAAACAAATTTCTTTGTTCCATTCGGATTTTCAACTTCATGATAAGCATTTAAATGCTGCCTATTATGACTTTTTGGAGTTGTTATTGGCAAAACATAATAAGTATGATTCTGTATCATAAAAATAATACCAATATGTTCAAAGGACAATTCAGGTTTAGGATTATGTCCGATTTATATGATGAATCATAACTTATGCCTCGATGATAACTTGCGGTAATAAATTCTAAAGATTTCATGGATTAATTAACAACTTGATTGTTTGGTCCATTTGATAAATGATACCAATAATCTGTTAAATTTTTGATAGCTTTTATACCTGTTTTAAACATATTTTCCTCCTAAAAAAAAGGTAGGTGCACAACACCTACCACAGTACGCGGGCTCATCACCCTAAGTTCAAGAATCAGTACACGGGCTCATCACCCTAATACTCATCTCCACAGTTTAATTGTACACCAAATATAATTAAAGACAATTTAAATTTAATGTTTCTTACCAACCTCCACCAGAGAAACCAGCAAAATTAGAGCCCATGCTATCGGCTGTACTTTTCATTTGTTCGGTTTGATACTCCAATAGATTCTGATGAATTGGTTCACACATACCTCTTATCAACATTCAATAATAGAAATAAGAAGTGTATGGATCTGAATAATATGAATCATACCAATCAAGTTGTGCCAAAGGAATCGTACTAAATTTCTTTGTCCATATTTCAGATAATCCAAAGACCATCGCATAAAGAATCACATCATAGTAATATGAAGGATTTTCCTTAGATAATCTTTCTAATTGTGGCACCTCTGCCTTTTCAATAAAATCCTTAGGATTCTACATAGTGCACAAGTGGGCAACATTCATTAAAACAACTCTACTCGTCCTAATAGCATATCAATTAAATTGCAATGGAAAATACCATTTTCATCGTAAAAATTATGCGGTATATCCATGCGAATAATTATTTTTTTGAAGAAATCCTTCGTAAGCATTAAAGAAACCAATTCAGAAGATGTTTTCTGTTCTGTGTCCATCCGAAATGCCGATTGAATATAGATTTTTCGATCAGCATCATTTACTACAAAATCTATTTCCTTCTGAAGATTTTTCCCATTGCTTCGATCCGTTACAACGCCAACATCTACACTATAACCTCTACGCATAAGTTCATTGTATATGATGTTCTCCATAATGTGCCCTGGATCATATTGACGATAATTTAAACGAGCATTACGTAAACCAACATCTGTATAATAGTACTTATTGGGGTACTTAAAATAAGTTTTTCCCTTAACATTATATCTTTTTGCCATGCTGATCAGAAAAGAATCTATCGTATGCTGCACATAATTCGCAACCAAGGTAGAACTTATTTTTTCATTTTTCATACTAGTCAAGGCATTCGAGATATTCGTAGGGTTCGTCAATGAACTTATCTGCGAAGCCAAAAAGTTCAATATATCGCCAAGAATATCTTCCCGTTCAATTTTGTTGCGTTCCACAATATCTCTAATGTAAACTTTCCTAAATAGAGAAGTCAAATAGTCCTTCTTATCTTTTTCATCTTCTAAAGCCAATAACCTAGGCATTCCACCATAAAGCATATAGGTATCTAACGCTTTTCTTTCATCCCCTTTAACATGCGAATAATATTCTTCAAATGATAGCGGATAAACATGAATCTGTGTTGCGCGCCCTCTGAATTCCGTAGCAATGTCATTAGACAAGCCTTTAGAATTACTTCCAGTTACATACACATCAAGATTTCTGTATGCTTTCAGTTCATTCAGCATATCATAAATCGTAACTGTAATTCCGCCATTTTCTTCATCAACAACTTTAGTAGTATATTGTACTTCATCAATAAAAAGATAAAATTTTTCTTCTTTTTTATCACAAATAGCATCTTCTACATACTCGCAAAGAGTAATCGGGTTTCGATATTTGTAATATCGTCTTTGATCTAACTCAAATTTAAGAATGTGGTCTTCTGGTACACCCTGAGAAAGAAGATACTCATAAAACAGGTCAAAAAGCATAACTGATTTTCCACATCTACGAATACCAGTGATAACCTTCACCTCTCCATTCCACATATTGTGAATCAATCGTTTCAAATAAGAATCTCGCTTAACCATTTTTTCACCTCACACTTGCGTCGTATATGTCGCAACTTTCACCTGTAGTATACCAACCTATTCAAAAATTATCAATCCTTTCACAAATATATACCTTATACTTACGACGTATACGATGCTAGTACAATGTGAACGCTTTTTTAAAGACATTATTTCAACTACCATCCAAACTTGTTTATCAAAAGTATATTTAATAAACACATCACTGGATCGTACGATTTCTCGTGAAAGACAACAATTTTAAGTATAAGGATTATCTGTCTTTTTCTTTTTAAACCTCTTTAGATTACAGTGTGAAATCTTAAAGATTCAAAAAAGGTAGGTGCATAACACCTACCACAATACACGGTTCATCTCTTACCAGCTTCCGCCGCCTCCGCCACCGGCGCCTCCACCAGAGAAGCCACCAAAGCTAGAGCCCATGCTGTCAGCTGTACTTTTCATTTGTTCTGTTTGATAATCCAATAAATTTTGATGGATTGGTTGATACATACTTCTTGTCAGCATTCTGTAATAGAAATAAGAAGTATATGGATCTGAATAATACGAATCATACCAATCTGGTTGTGCCAAAGGAATCGTACTAAACTTCTTTGTCCACATTTCAGAAAGTCCAAATACCATCGCATATGGAATGACATCATAGTAATATGAAGGATTTTCCATAGACAATCTTTCCAATTGTGGTACTTCTGCTTTTTCAACAAAGTCTTTAAAACCTAATAGTTCTGGAGCCACACTTTTAAAGTAATCACTCACTACATTAAATCGAGGACACAATAGGATTGGAAGAGAAACTACCACAATGCCTATCATCATAAATTCAAATGGAACAATACTTAGAATAGATTGACATTGTCGATATATAAAGTATGCAAGAATCAAAATAAACGCAGCACTTAATACTTTCTTTAATACACCAAGTTTATTCTTGTTAAATACATTTGTTGCCGCTGCAGAATAATTTAAAACCATCATAAGCACAAAGCTAAATGTCGCAAGAATGGTTTCAATCAAATTATCTACAATACTATATCGAGTATTGAATAAGATACATACAATCATACAAATCATAGCTAGTATGGTTGTCACAAACCCATGATCAATCGTCGAAAGTTTTTTATCGCCACTAAATTCATCATTCAAAGCTTCTTTGGCATCATCCATAGCCTTACCAAACTTACTTGATAGTTTTGATAATTTCACACTGTTTTTTGTTTTAAACAAACCGTTATAAATCTTCTTTTGATGTTTTAAAATAGGCGGTTCATGATTCTCTTGCTTTGTAAGAACCAAGTCATCCTCCATTTCAGAAATAGTTAAATACCCTTTACTAGCCCAATATGGGATCAAAGCCATTAAATCCTCTTGATCCACAGACTCATCCACAATCGTTCCCACCATAGCTGGATCCATATCTTTTGGTGGATAGAAATTTACAATTGGTGTAATATGCGTTTTCTTTAAAAGAAGAGCACGAATCAAACTGTATAGGCCGAATAAAACAGCTAAACCTAAAAAGATAAATGGAATCTTTGAAGTGGTTTGTTTGGCACCCACAAAATAGCCTTGTCTTAATTCACCAAAAAGAGTAATGGCTTGTTTGGCACCAATATCATAGGCAGAACCACGAATCGAAGTCGAAGTAATAATGGGAGTCACATTTAAATCATTCGATTGATTTCCTAGACTTCCACTAAAAACTTGAATGTTTGACATTTCTTTTTCTGTCAAAGCCTTTTCAAACTGAATATCAAAATTAAAATGTGAAATGGTTGTATCCCAATTGTTTCCAAGTACGGAATAATAAATAAAATCCAAATCGGAATGATAATCTTCTGGAGTGACAATCGTATAAGTCAACGTATACGTATGAGGGCCAATAATCGTATAGTCTTCACTACCAACTTGAATCACACGATTCCCTGAATCACTATCTACCTCATACTCATCATTTAATACGTTGATATCTTGAATCTTTAACTTATACTTTTCATCCCGATTGATATACATTGTTTCTGGAATATTACGATAAATCCCATGACGATAACTTGAGAAGTTAACATCAATCACTTCTTTGACATCAATCGTATTGTTTGAACGATATGTCGCATTTACTGTATAGTCATCAATCGTATACCCTCCATCATCTGCATGAATATCCACAACAGAAAAGCATAGAATGAAGGCAAACAAGAAGGCAAAGACCTTCTTAAAATTTAACTTGAACATTTTCTCTTTCCGAAGTATTGGCCACTTCAAACATTGTCTTCTTTTCAAAATGGAATAAAGATGCCACAATATTTGTCGGAACACTCATAATCACATCATTATATTCACGAACTAATGCATTGTAGTATTTACGAGAATTTGCGATATCCTCCTCTACCTTCTTCAATTGATTTTGAAGATCCATAAAATTCGTGTTGGCCTTTAAATCCGGATATTGTTCGGCCACCGCAAAAATTCCCTGAATGGCATTTGTGATCTTATTTTCACTATCCATAACATCCTTTGAAGTTTTTGCCATATTTCTTTGGGCAATCACTGAACTCAATGTATCCGCCTCATGTTTCGCATATCCCTTCACGGTTTCCACTAAGTTTGGAATCAAATCAAAACGCTTCTTCAAATACACATCCATTGTAGAGAAGCCTTCATCCACTCTATTTGATAAACGAACAAGCTTGTTGTAGCTTGACATCACAAACAATACCAACAAGACGATTAATACAATAACAACAATAATTAAGATCATAATAAAATCCTCCTGACATGATTATACCTCAAATACATAAAAAAAGCCCATCAAATCATATAAAATGATTTGTATGGGCGCTTTTCATTTGCTAAGTCTTGTTTACATCTCTATTTAATTCTATACTTCAATT
>QWCH01002729.1_pt1 | contig 20945 bp, 16 predicted proteins | sample 1972671 | NCBI WGS metagenome assembly QWCH01 (sample SAMN09866713, study PRJNA288562) | Human gut metagenome isolate term3_stool, whole genome shotgun sequencing... | isolation source: gut | host: Homo sapiens | place: USA: California | reverse complement strand
TGCTCGATAATACACAAAGTATTATCTGCGCTTTTGGCTTAGCAGCTGCCGCACCTCGCTCGCCGTATCGGCACTTAGAATTATGCGGTATTGCCCTAACTTATTACATCAATCAAGCAAAGCGGGTATCCAAACGGATGCCCGCTTTGTTCATTATACAGTAGGGGCGGGCTTCAAGTCCGCCCCTACGGTGCATCTATATTACATCACTGTACTTGGGCGTCCGGATACCCTCTATGCTCTCGGGCGTGATGGGCCAGCCGATGGCCGTGCCGCGCCCCAGACAAAGTCGGTTGTGGAAAGGGCATCGGTTGCATCCTGCTCTCGCTTGGTTTATTCTGCCGGGGTCAAGTATTTTGCCGCACTTTTTCCCTGCTCTTTCCAGACCGGGTATTCTATGCCCGCAGCGTGGCGGTGTCAGGCATCGGCTTCCGGGCATTCCTCTGGTGCCTTTTTCATATCCGGTGCGGTCTCGCCGCCGGGCAGCTTCTGGCCGAAGGACGGTACAAAGAAATATTTGCGGATGATGAAGATCAGCGCGATGGCACCGACGCTGACGAGGTTCTGCACGGCGTCCTCGTGGCCGACGATCATATGGCGGGCGATGGCGTAAAGCAGCACTTCCAGCACGCTGCCGGGGCTGTGCTTTGCCAGCATCTTGATGAATTCGATGCCGATAACGATGTCCAGCGCACGTTCCAAGAACGTATGTACCTCTATGCTTTCCGCGTCGGTCAAAAGGCCCGGCATCAGCTCCAAAAGCGGGACGATGCTGAGCAGCAGGGCCACCAGCACAACGCCGGAGAGTACAACCTCCAAAATACCGGCGGCCTCTGCGATCTGATCGCGGAAAACGCGCTTGAACCATTCCTCCTTGCCGTGCAGGGCGCGGCGTGTCAGGCGTCGTCTGGGTTCACTCATAACTTTCTCCTTTTTGGGGTATTTTTATTATTATAGCATATTTTGCCCCGATATACCAGCATAATTATACAGGCCGTTTTAAAGTATGACAATCACCTTCAAAACTCCATCAAAAGCGACAAAAAGCGCCGGTCAAAACCGGGCGGCGTGGTTTTTTGGCTGAAATGTCCGCCGGGCGCTTGCAATTTCTTTTCCCAGAGTTTACACTGGTTTCACAGGGCATCATCTTACTTTTATATTAAAGGGGGATCTTCCGTGACAAACGCAATGCAGCGTCTTGGTTTTCACGTGGGTGTTCTGTACCGTCATACTCTTTTCACATCAAAACCGCAGCGCAGTGTATCCTAACGGGGCACTGCGCTGTTTTGCTTCGTAAAGGAGGTTTCTAAACGCATGAAAAAAGTAGCGATCATCATGGGTTCCGACAGTGATTGGCCGGTGGTCAAATCCGCCTGCACGGTACTGAAGGATTTCGGCGTGCCTTATGAGGCACACATTCTTTCCGCCCACCGCACGCCGGAGGCTGCCGCCGCGTTTGCCAAGTCTGCCCGCGCCAATGGGTACGGCGTGATTTTGTGCGCTGCCGGTATGGCCGCACACCTGGCCGGTGCCTTTGCCGCCAACACCACCCTGCCGGTCGTCGGCATCCCGATGAAGGGCGGCGCGATGGACGGCCTGGACGCATTGCTTGCCACTGTGCAGATGCCCAGCGGGTTCCCGGTCGCCACCGTGGCGCTGAACGGTGCCAAGAACGCCGCCTACCTGGCCGTGTCGATCCTGGCTGTTGCCGACGACGAGCTGGCGGAAAAGCTTGACAAATTCCGCGCCGATACTGCCGCCGCGATCGCCAAGAAGGACGCCGCCATTGCCGCCGAGGCTGCGGCGCTGTAACACTTGCATACCATCCACAACCATATTATAATAAAGTAAAAGGAGCGTTTCTCATGAATTACGAAGTTAAAGAGCAACTGTACGAAGGCAAGGCCAAGCAGGTTTTCGCTACCAATGACCCCGAAATCGTCATGGTCCACTACAAGGACGACGCCACCGCAGGCGACGGCGAGAAGAAGGGTACCATCCGCGACAAGGGCATCGTCAACAATAAACTGTCCAACGCTCTGATGCAGAAGCTGGAGAAAGAGGGCATCCCCACCCATTACGTTAAGGAAGTCAACGACCGTGATACTTTCGTCAAGAAGGTAGACATCGTTCCGCTGGAAGTCATCATCCGCAATGTCGCCGCCGGTCATTTCAGCCTGCGCATGGGCGTACCCGAGGGCAAGGTGTTCAAGACCCCCATCCTCGAGTACAGCTACAAGAACGACGACCTGCATGACCCGTTCATCAACCACTACTACGCCCTGGCCCTCGACCTGGCTACCCAGGAAGAGCTGGACACCATCGCCAAATACGCCTTCAAGGTCAACGAAGTGCTGAAGAAGATTATGCTGGACGCCAACATCCGTCTGGTCGACTTCAAGCTCGAGTTTGGCCGCCTGTCCGACGGCACCATCATCCTGGCTGACGAAATCAGCCCTGACACCTGCCGTTTCTGGGATGCCACCACCGGCGCACACCTGGATAAGGATCTGTTCCGCCGCAACATGGGCGGCGAGGCCGATGCCTACCAGGAAGTCATGAAGCGGCTGCTGGGCTGATTTTCCGACAATTCGGGTGACGCGTAGGGCGGTATCTGCCGCGGGGCGTCGGGGACGCCGCCCCCTACAACATACAAACGGAGCAAAACATGAGCGAATTTTCCCAATACACTGAAGCCCTGCACGAAGAGTGCGGCGTGTTCGGTATGTATGACAAAACCGGCGAGACTGATATGGTCAGCGCCGTGTACAGTGCGCTGTACGCCTTGCAGCACCGCGGCCAGGAGAGCTGCGGCATTGCCCTGAACGTAGACGGCGTTTTGTCCGGCCACCGCGATCTGGGCCTTGTCAGCGAGGTTTTCACCAAGCGCGTGCTGGAAGAACTCCCCCGTGGTGCCAAGATGGCTACCGGTCATGTGCGCTATGCCACAGCCGGTCAGCGCAGCCGTTCCAACGCACAGCCGATGATCCTGCATCACTGCAAGGGCGCTATGGCGGTCTGCCACAACGGCAACCTGGTCAACGCGCCCAAGTTGCGCCGCAAGCTGGAAATGAGCGGTTCCATCTTCCACGGCACATCGGACACTGAGGTCATTGCCTATCTGCTGACCCAGAACCGGCTGCTGACCCCCAACATTGAGATGGCCGTCAGCCGCACGATGGACGACATTGAGGGCGCGTACTCCCTCGTCATCATGACCCACACCAAGCTGATTGCGGCGCGTGACCCCAACGGTTTCCGCCCGCTCTGCATCGGTGAACTGCCCGACGGCAACGGCTGGGCCTTTGCCAGCGAGAGCTGCGCACTGGACGCTGTGGGCGCGAAGTTCGTCCGCGATGTTCAGCCCGGCGAGATCGTCATTGCCGACCACAACAGCCTACGTTCCATCGTGGATCACTGTGGCACCGCGCCCCACACGATGTGCGTGTTTGAGTATATCTACTTTGCCCGCCCGGATTCCATCATCGAGGGCACCTGCGTCCACGAGGCCCGCCTGCAGGCTGGCCGTTTCTTGGCACAGGAGCACCCGGTCGAGGCTGATGTTGTCATCGGTGCACCGGACTCCGGCCTGGACGCCGCGCTGGGTTACGCCCAGGAGAGCGGCATCCCCTACGGCGTTGGCTTCATCAAAAACAAATACGTCGGCCGTACCTTCATTCAGGGCAGCCAGGCCCAGCGCGAGAGCAGCGTGCGCATCAAGCTAAATGCCATCTCGTCCACGGTCAAAGGCAAGCGGGTCGTCCTCGTCGATGACTCCATCGTGCGCGGCACCACCAGCGCCCGCACCATCCGCCTGCTGCGCGAAGCCGGGGCCGCCGAGGTACACTACCGCATCAGCGCCCCGCCGTTTGTCCACCCCTGCTACTTCGGCACCGACATTCCCGACGAGAAAGATTTGATTGCCACCGGCCATACCGTGGAGGAAATCAACAAGATGGTCGGTTCCGATACGCTGGGATACCTGAGCGTCGAGCATGTCCAGCAGCTGGCCATCCACAGCAAGTGCGGCTTCTGCACCGGCTGCTTTACCGGCAAATACCCGGTCAACCCGCCCACCGAGACCATGGATATCGTCTACGACAAGCCATTGAGCGTGTCGAACCCGAATAAGAAATTGTGAGGATTTCAAGATGGAAAAAAGCTATTCTGCCAGCTATGCTGCGGCCGGTGTAGATATCACGGCCGGTTACCGCTCTGTGGAGCTGATGAAACAGTACGTGGCCCGCACAATGACCGAGAACTGTATCGGCGGTTTGGGCGGCTTCGGCGGCCTGTTTGAGCTGGACTGCACCGGCATGGAGCATCCTGTTCTGATTTCCGGCACCGACGGCGTCGGCACCAAGCTGCGTATCGCCATGCTGCTGGACAAGCACGACACCATCGGCATCGACTGCGTTGCCATGTGCGTCAATGACGTGATCTGTGCAGGCGCGAAGCCCCTGGTTTTCCTTGACTACATTGCCTGCGGCAAAAATATTCCCGAGAAGATTGCAGAGATCGTCAAGGGCGTGGCCGAGGGCTGCTTGCAGGCAGGCTGCTCCCTGGTGGGCGGCGAGACTGCCGAGCACCCCGGCATGATGCCCGAAGATGAGTACGACCTGGCAGGCTTCACTGTCGGCGTGGTGGATAAGGCCAAGATTTTGGACAACTCCACGATGCAGCCCGGCGACGTCATTATTGCGCTGCCCTCCACCGGTGTGCATTCCAACGGTTTCTCGCTGGTTCGCAAGATTTTCGACATTGACAAAAACCCCGATGTGCTGAAAAAGACCTTTGACGGCATGGATAAGCCCCTTGGCGAGGCCCTGCTGGCCCCCACCCGCATCTATGTCAAGCCCGTTCTGGCCGTTATGGACGAAATCACGGTCAAGGGAGTTTCCCACATCACCGGTGGCGGCTTCTACGAAAACATTCCCCGCAGCCTGAAGAAGGGCTGCGCCGCCCGCATTGCCAAGGCCGATGTACGCACCCCTGCCCTGTTCGACGTGATGCAGCGTGAGGGCGGCATCTCCGAGCACGATATGTTCAACACCTTCAACATGGGCGTTGGCATGGTGCTGACCGTCGCGCCCGAGGACGCCGACAAGGCCCTCGAGATTTTAAAAGCCCACGGCGAGGACGCCTACCGTCTGGGCACCATTGTCGAGGGTGATGGGGTCGTGCTGGTATGAAGCGTGTAGCAGTTCTGGTCTCCGGCGGCGGCACAAATTTACAGGCCCTGCTGGAAAGCGAGCAGCGCGGCGAGAACCCCAACGGTAAAATCGTTCTGGTCGTCGCCAGCAAGCCCGGCGTCTATGCACTGGAGCGCGCCGCGAACTTCGGCGTGGAATCCGCCGTCGTCAGCCGCAGGGACTACGCCAGCAGCGCCGATTTTGACGCCGCCCTGCTGGGCGTTTTACAGGCTCATGACATCGATGTGGTCGTGCTGGCAGGCTTCTTGAGCGTGCTGGGTGAGCGTGTCATTGCGGCCTACCGCAATAAGATCATCAATGTTCATCCGAGCTTGATTCCCAGCTTCTGCGGTCCCGGTTTCTATGGGCTGAAAGTGCATGAGGCAGCGCTGGCCCGGGGCGTCAAGCTGACCGGCGCGACTGTGCATCTGGTCAATGAGGAATGTGACGGCGGGCCGATCCTGCTGCAAAAGGCCGTGGCCGTTCAGCCCGGCGACACCCCCGAGACTTTGCAGAAGCGCGTCATGGTGGAGGCCGAGTGGCAGTTATTGCCCAAGGCGCTGGCCATGGTGTGTAGCGACGAGGTATAAATTATGAAAAAGAACCTTTACAAATATCTTGCCGGGAACGAGTACCCGGGCCGCGGCATTGTGCTGGGGCAGAGTCCCGACGGCAACAAGGTGTTCGTCGCCTACTGGATCATGGGCCGCAGCGCCAACAGCCGCAACCGCGTGTTTGAGCCCATCGAGGGCGGCATCCGCACGGTGGCCGCTGACCCTGCCAAGCTGGAAGATCCGCACCTGATTATTTACAACGCCGTGCTGACCCTGCGGGAGACCACCGTTGTGACCAACGGCGACCAGACCGACACGATTGCCCAGTTCATGAACGGCAACCTCTTCCCCGGATACAGCTTCGAGGCCGCCCTTGCCACCCGCACCTACGAAGACGATGCGCCGAACTTCACCCCGCGCATCTCCGGTGTCGTAGATATGCGCCGCGGCGGCTACAAGCTGTCCATCGTCAAATCCAACGAGGGCAACGCTGACAGCGTACAGCGCCAGACCTATGACTACCCGCAGCCCGTCGCCGGTGAGGGCCATTTCATCAGCACCTACGTCAAGAACGGTGCCCCCATCCCGAGCTTTGCGGGCGAGCCGCTGCGCGTCGCCATCGACACGAACGACGCCGACAAGTTTGCTGAGAAGCTGTGGGGATCCTTGAATGAGGACAACAAGGTCAGCCTGTTTGTGCGCAGCATTGAGCTGGAGACCGGCACCTACGAGGATCTTATTCTGAACAAATACACCGCTGTGGAGGGTTAATATGAACGAATTTCAGCTGAAATACGGCACGAACCCCAACCAGAAGCCCGCCCGCATCTACATGGCGGACGGTTCCGACCTGCCGGTACAGATTTTGAATGGCCGCCCGGGGTACATCAACTTCCTGGATGCCTTCAACTCCTGGCAGCTCGTGCGCGATTTGAAGAAGGCGCTGGGTCAGCCCGCTGCCGCCAGCTTCAAGCATGTCTCCCCCGCCGGTGCGGCCATCGGCCTGCCGCTGGATGACACGCTGCGTGCCATGTACCACATTGCCCCCGAGACCGAGCTTTCCCCACTGGCCTGTGCCTACGCCCGCGCCCGCGGCGCGGACCGTATGTCCAGCTTTGGTGACTGGATCGCGCTGTCTGACGTCTGCGATCTGAGCACTGCAAAGCTGATTCAGCATGAAGTCTCCGACGGCATCATTGCCCCCGGCTACGACGCTGACGCTCTGGAAGTGCTGAAGGGCAAGAAGAAGGGCAACTACGCCATCGTCCAGATCGACGCTGACTACGAGCCGCAGCCACTGGAGACCCGCACCGTGTTCGGCGTGACCTTTGAACAGGGCCGCCAGGATCTGGATATCTCCAACGAGACGATGCTGCAGAATATCGTGACCGAGAACCAGTTCATCAGTGACGAGCAGCGCCGCGATCTGGTCATCAGCCTGATCGTGCTGAAATACACCCAGTCCAACAGTGTTTGCTACGTGCAGGACGGCCAGACCATCGGCGTCGGCGCGGGCCAGCAGAGCCGCGTGCATTGCACCCGCCTGGCAGGCCAGAAGGCCGACAACTGGCAGCTGCGCCATATGCCGAAAGTATTGGCCCTGCCCTTCCGCAACGATGTGGCAAAGCCCAACCGCGACAATTCCATTGACGTGTACATCGGCGACACGCCGGAGGATGTCATCGGCGATGATGTCTGGGCCGAGACCTTCACCGAGCAGCCCGCCCCGCTGACTGCCGAGGAAAAGCGCACCTGGCTGGACGCCGTGACCGGCGTTTCCCTGGGCAGCGACGCGTTCTTCCCCTTCGGCGACAACATTGAGCGCGCCCGCCGCAGCGGCGTGACCGCCATTGTGCAGCCGGGCGGCTCCATCCGCGACCAGCAGGTCATCGACACCTGCAACAAGTACGGCATTGCGATGGCGTTCTGCGGCATCCGCTTGTTCCATCACTAAGCAATATTCAACGCGCCTGCGGCGTATTTTGCGTCGCGGGCAGTTGGTGTTTTACAGGAGGTTCCTCATGAAAATTCTGGTCGTTGGCGGCGGCGGGCGTGAGCACGCCATCATCCGTGCGCTGAAAAAAAGCCCCCGCTGCACTGAGATCTGGTGCGCCCCCGGCAACGGCGGCATCAGCTACGATGCCACCTGCAAGGCCATCCCTGCCACCGATTTGGACGCGATGGTCAAGTTTGCGAAAGAAGAAGCCTTCGATTATGTAGTCGTCGCCCAGGATGACCCGCTGGCCCTGGGCATGGTCGATGCACTGGCTGCTGTCGGCATCCCGGCCTTCGGCCCCGACAAGGCCGCGGCCCGCATTGAGGCCAGCAAGGTGTTCAGCAAAGACCTGATGAAGAAATACGGCATTCCTACAGCGAAATATGAGACGTTCGACGATCCCGAAAAGGTCATGGACTACATCAAGGCCGAGGGCAAGTACCCGGTCGTTATCAAAGCGGATGGCCTGGCGCTGGGCAAGGGCGTTCTGATCTGCCAGAATGAGCAGGAGGCCGCCGACGGCGTCAAGGAGATCATGCTGGACAAAAAGTTCGGCGCGTCCGGCAACCATGTGGTTGTGGAAGAGTTCTTGACAGGCCCCGAGGTCAGCGTACTGTCCTTCTGTGACGGCAAAACCGTGAAGCCGATGGTGTCCAGCATGGACCACAAGCGTGCGTTGGATCACGATGAGGGCCTGAACACCGGCGGCATGGGCACGGTGGCCCCGAACCCCTACTACACGCCGGAAATCGCCGAGCGCTGCATGAAGGAGATTTTCCTGCCGACGGTCGCCGCCATGCAGGCCGAGGGCTGCCCCTTCAAGGGGTGCCTCTACTTTGGCCTGATGCTGACGCCCGACGGCCCCAAGGTCATCGAGTACAACTGCCGCTTCGGCGACCCCGAGACCCAGGTCGTGCTGCCCCTGCTGGAAAGCGACCTGCTGACCGTGATGGAATCGACGACCAACGGCACACTGGATACGACCGAGGTCAAGTTCCGTGACGGCGCGGCGGCCTGTGTGATTCTGGCCAGCGGCGGGTATCCCCTTTCTTATGAGAAGGGCAAGGAAATTTCCGGCCTGGCTGCGGGCCAGCTTGACGCTGCGGACGTGACGGTGTATCATGCAGGTACGGCCATCAAAGACGGCAAGCTCGTCACCAACGGCGGCCGCGTGCTGGGTGTGACCGCCACGGCCAACACCCTGCCTGACGCGCTGAAAAAGGCCTATGCCGCAACCGAGAGCATCCATTTTGACAAGCTGCACAAGCGCAGTGATATTGGCGCAAGAGCGCTGGCGGCGATGGAGTAACGGAGGAAATACAATGGTATATCGCATTTATGTTGAGAAAAAGCCCGACTTCGACGGTGAAGCCCAAGGGCTGCTGCATGAGCTGGTCGATTTGGTCGGTATCCGGAACCTGACCGGCCTGCGCCTTTTGAACCGCTACGACGTCGAGGGCATCGACAATGTGCTGTTCCAGCAGGCCATCCCCACTGTGTTCAGTGAGCCGCCGGTGGATGTGACCTACGACGCACTACCCGACGCCAAGACCGTGTTTGCCGTTGAGTACCTGCCCGGTCAGTTTGACCAGCGTGCCGACTCCGCCAGCGAGTGCATCCAGCTGTTGAGCCAGGGCGAGCGCCCCGCTGTGCGTTCTGCCCGCGTCTATCTGCTGGACGGCGAGCTGACTGCCGATGATCTGGCCGCTATTAAGAAGTACGTCATCAACCCGGTGGAGGCCCGCGAGGCCAGCCTTGACGAGCGCAGCACCTTGAAGATGGAGTTTGCCATCCCCACCGAGGTCGAGACGCTGACCGGCTTTACCGCCCTGGATGACGATGCACTGGAAGCCTTCCGCAATGAGAAGGGCCTTGCCATGGATCATGCGGATATCGTGTTCTGCCAGAACTACTTCAAGTCCGAGCACCGCGACCCGACCATCACCGAGATTCGCCTCATCGACACCTACTGGTCCGACCACTGCCGCCACACGACGTTCGGCACGATTCTCGACGATGTGAAGATCGACGACGAGCTGGTACAGGCCGCGTTCGACCGTTACATGGCTCTGCGTGCCGAGACCGGCCGCGACAAGAAGAACCGCACCCTGATGGACTGCGCGACGATTGGTGCTAAGGCCCTGAAGCAGCGCGGCATTCTGAAGAACCTCGACGAGAGCGAGGAAATCAACGCCTGCACGGTCAAAATCAAGTGCGATGTGGACGGCAAGCAGCAGGATTGGCTGTTCCTGTTCAAGAACGAGACCCACAACCACCCCACCGAAATTGAGCCTTTCGGCGGTGCGGCAACCTGCATCGGCGGTGCCATCCGCGACCCGCTGTCCGGCCGCAGTTATGTTTACCAGGCCATGCGTGTGACCGGTGCAGCTGACCCGCTGAAGCCTGTTTCCGAGACGATGCCCGGCAAGCTGCCCCAGCGCAAGCTGGTCACCACCGCTGCCGCCGGCTATTCCAGCTACGGCAACCAGATTGGCCTTGCCACCGGTCAGGTAGCCGAGCTGTACCACCCCGGCTACGCCGCCAAGCGCATGGAGATTGGCGCGGTCGTGGGCGCAACGCCCGCCAGCCATGTACGCCGTGAGGAACCCGCCCCCGGTGATGTGGTCATCCTGCTGGGCGGCCGCACGGGCCGTGATGGCGTCGGCGGCGCAACAGGTTCTTCCAAGGCGCACAAACTGACGAGCCTGGAAACCTGCGGTGCCGAGGTTCAGAAGGGCAACGCGCCCATTGAGCGCAAACTGCAGCGCCTGTTCCGCCGCGAGGATGCCTGCCGCCTCATTAAGCGCTGCAACGACTTCGGCGCGGGCGGTGTGTCTGTCGCCATCGGCGAACTGGCTGACGGTCTGCATATTGACCTGAACAAAGTCACCCGCAAGTATGAGGGCCTGGACGGCACCGAGCTGGCAATTTCCGAGAGTCAGGAGCGCATGGCCGTGGCCGTGGCTGCCGAGGATGCCGAGACCTTTATGAAGTACGCCGCCGAGGAAAACCTCGAGGCGACCATCGTTGCCACCGTCACCGAGGAAAAACGGATGCGTGAGGTATGGAACGGCAAGACCATTGTTGACCTGTCCCGCGAGTTCCTGAACTCCAACGGTGCCGAGCGCCACGCCAACGCCCACATTCTGCCCGGCCATGTCTGGCAGCCCCAGTTTGCCGGTGTGAGCTTTGAAGAAAAAATGGAGTCTATGGTCAGTGACCTGAACGTTTGCAGCCAGAAGGGCCTGGGCGAGCGCTTCGACTCCACCATCGGCGCAGCCACCGTGCTGATGCCTTACGGCGGCAAGTACCAGCTGACCCCGACCATGGCCATGGCCGCCAAGCTGCCTGTGGACGGCGAGACAACAACCTGCTCCGGCATGGCGTGGGGCTTCAACCCCTACCTGACCGAGGCTGACCCTTACCGCGGTGCCTACCTGGCCGTGGTGGAGAGCGTGACCAAGCTGGTCTGCGCGGGCTTCCACCATGAGGATATGTACCTGACCTTCCAGGAATATTTTGAGCACATGAACGACAAGCCCGAGCGCTGGGGCAAGCCGCTGGCCGCCCTGCTGGGCGCACTGGATGCCCAGATGGGCCTGGGGATTGCGTCCATCGGCGGTAAGGACTCCATGTCCGGCAGCTTTGAGGGGCTGGACGTGCCCCCGACGCTGGTCAGCTTTGCAACGGCCATCGGCAACACCCGCGACGTGCAGAGCCCCGAGTTCAAGAAAGCCAACAGCTCGATCGTCATCTTGCGCCCCAACTACAAGAACGGTCTGCCCGAGATCGGCAGTCTGATTGCCATTTACAAAACCGTCGAACAGATGATCGACGAGGGCAAGGTGCTGGCCGCTGCGACGCCGGGTTACGGCGGCGTGGCCGAGGCGCTGTTCAAAATGTGCGTCGGCAACCATGTCGGCCTGCAGCTATCCAACGATATCGACCTGAACGGCCTGTTCAAGCCTGCCTACGGCGCGGTCATCCTGGAACTGCTGGATGCCTCCGCCGGTGAGTTCCTGGGCTTTACCACCGTGGGCTACACGCTGGAAGCCGAGGGCAAGCACATCGACCTGGCCCGCCTGCAGGAGTTGTGGGAGCAGAAGCTCGAGCCTGTGTTCCCCTACCGCAAGGCCGGTGAATTTGTACCCGCACTGGAGCATGACTGCCCCGCCAACAAGCGTGTGGCCCCCGCTGTGCGCCTGGCGACGCCGCGGGTCATCATCCCGGTGTTCCCCGGCACGAACTGCGAATACGACACGGCCCGCGCCTTCCGCCGTGCCGGCGGTGATCCGCACATTCTGGTTCTGAAGAACCTCTCCCCCGCTGACGTGGCCGAGAGCTGCGAGGCGCTGGTGAAGGAGCTTGACCAGGCGCAGATTTTGATGCTGCCGGGCGGTTTCTCCGGCGGCGACGAGCCGGACGGCTCCGCAAAGTTCATTGCTTCCTTCTTCCGCAACCCGGCGGTGGCCGACGCCGTCAACCGTCTGCTAAACCAGCGTGACGGCCTGGCCTTGGGCATCTGCAACGGTTTCCAGGCGCTCATCAAGCTGGGCCTGGTGCCCTACGGCGAGATCCGCCCCATCACGGCGGACGACCCGACGCTGACCTTCAACACAATTCACCGCCACCAGTCCATGCTGGTCCGCACCCGCGTTGCCAGCAACAAGAGCCCCTGGCTGAGCCGCTGCGATATCAACGACGAGCATCTGATCGCCATCAGCCACGGCGAGGGCCGCTTTGTCTGCAACGAGACGCTGCTGAACCAGCTGATCGACAACGGCCAGATTGCAACGCAGTATGTGGATCTGACCTGCCGTCCGACGATGGATATGCGCTACAATCCCAACGGTTCTGTGCTGGCCATTGAGGGCATCACCAGCCCGGACGGCCGTGTCTTTGGCAAGATGGGCCACAGTGAGCGCAGCGGCGAGCAGCTGTACAAGAACGTCACCGGCGACAAATACCAGCCAATCTTTGAGGGCGGTGTGAATTACTTTAAGCTGTAAGAAAGTAGAGGACTTTTCCCATGGCACAACATGACCGTTATATTTCCCCTTTCTCCACCCGCTATGCCTCGGACGAGATGCAGTATATCTTCTCCGACGACAACAAGTTCCGCACCTGGCGCAAGCTGTGGATCGCGCTTGCCAAGGCTGAACAGAAGCAGGGTCTGGCAATCACCGATGAGCAGCTTGCCGAGTTGGAAGCCCACAAGGACGACATCAACTACGAGGATGCCATCGCCCGTGAGAAGCTGGTGCGCCACGACGTTATGAGCCATGTCTACGCCTATGGCCTGCAGTGCCCCAAGGCAAAGGGCATTATCCATCTGGGCGCGACCAGCTGCTATGTCGGCGACAACACCGATGTTATCGTCATGCGCGAGGCTTTGCAGCTGGTGCGCAAGAAGATCATCGGCGTGCTGGCAAACCTAGCTAAGTTCGCCGACGAGTACAAGTCTATGCCCTGTCTGGCCTACACCCACTGCCAGCCCGCGCAGCTGACCACCGTCGGCAAGCGTGCCACGCTCTGGATGAACGAGCTGTACATGGATTTGGAAGCCATCGACTACCAGATTTCCCAACTGGCGCTGCGCGGCGTCAAGGGCACCACCGGCACCCAGGCCAGCTTTATGGAGCTGTTCAACAGCGACTCCGCCAAGATCAAGGCCGTCGAGGCCGACGTCTGCGCCCAGATGGGCTTTACCAAGGTCGTGCCGGTCTGCGGCCAGACGTACAGCCGCAAGGTGGACTACAACGTCCTGTCCGCCGTGGCGGGTCTGGGCCAGTCTGCCATGAAGATGGCGACCGACATCCGCCTGCTGGCAAACTTCAAGGAAATGGAGGAGCCGTTCGAGAAGAATCAGATTGGTTCCTCGGCCATGCCCTACAAGCGCAACCCCATGCGCTGTGAGCGCATCTGCGCCTTAAGCCGCTACCTGATGGTGGATGTGCTGAACCCCGCCATGACCGCTGGTACCCAGTGGTTTGAGCGCACGCTGGATGACTCCGCCAACAAGCGCATTGCGATGGCAGAGGGTTTCCTTGCGGCAGATGCCATCCTGAACATTCTGCTGAACGTCTCTGACGGTCTGGTCGTCTACCCGAAGGTCGTGCGTGCCCGCGTTATGGCCGAGCTTCCCTTCATGGCCAGCGAGAACATCATGATGAAGGCTGTCAAGAAGGGCGGCGATCGTCAGGAACTGCACGAGCGCCTGCGCGAGCACGCCGTGGCTGCTGCCGCCGTCGTCAAGCAGGAGGGCAAGCCCAACGACATGATTGCCCGCGTCGAAGCTGACCCTGCCTTCGGCCTGACCCGCGAGGAAATTGAGGCTGAGCTGTCCCCCGAGGCCTTCACCGGCCGCAGCAGTGAACAGGTCACCGAGTTCCTGCGCGACGTCATCCAGCCTGTGCTGGACGCCAATAAAGAGGACTTGGGCCAGCATGTGGAACTGAGCGTCTGATTTATTGCATCGTAAATTGTAGGGGCGAATGTTTGCATCCGCCCGCAGGTCGATGACAAGCATCGACCCCCTACAGAACAGCAAAATACCCGTATTGTCTTACTAAAGGCAATACGGGTATTTTTTATGCAATTGTATCGGCGGACGTCAGGCCGGATTCCAACACATCCGCCATAAACGCGCTGTGGTCAGCGTAATCGCCGGTGGGCACAAGGGTGATGTCGTAATAGGTGATCGGCATGTCGTTGCTTTCCAGCACCTGCTTGAGGGTGTGCAGGACGGTTTGTATGTCCGCCTCGGTAGGCTTGCCATCGCACAGCACTTGTGCGCACAGGCGGCTGGGCACCTTTTGCAGCAGGGCTTTGTCAAAGGCAGCATCCAGCGGCAGATCATCCACATAGTTAGCCGGGGTCATGCCGTCCTGCTCGGTATAGCAAAGGTCGATCTCTACCGTGTTGCCCTTTGCGCCGTAGACAGATGCAAAGTTTAATTCCGGGGCCTGCACGGTCAGATACGCGGCTGCCTGCTGGGCGGCTTCATCCCCCAGGCGGTAGGCGGTGGTCCAGCGGTGGTCTACATAGAACACATGGTCTGGCTCAAGCTCCTTACCCCGGATTTCATCATCAGTCAGCAGCCAGAACCGCGTCTGCACTGCAAAGTTTGTATCACCGCTCTGGTCAGACTGAACGTATACCACATAGTGGAAGAACTGTCCATCAGCGGCGGTGCGCTGGTCCCAGTGAAATGTTTCCGCAGGGTACAACTTTTCCGCGTACCGAATGGCCCGGTATATAGCCCACTGTTGGCTGAGTGGGTCGCCGTTGAGGGCATCAAAGGCCAGCAGCAGCGCGAGAATCAGCAGCAGGGCTGCTGTCAGCGCAAAGCGGCGCATGGTTTTCGTTCTTTTAGCTTTTGTTTTCATGGGTACTCTCCTTTGCATAGTGCAGCAGCCAGCCGATCAGCCAGCCAACGCCGCCCAAACCGACGTACAAAATGCAGCCGGACACCAAATTTGCCAAGAAATTACCAAATGTGAACGATTCCAGCAAGGCCATCTGCTTTATGATAGCATCCAGCACCGCCAGCCCCAGCGTGAACAGCAGCAACGGCTTTCCCATGCCGATGTCACGGTAGGTCAGAACACTCCAAACGAGCGGCAAAAACAGAATGACCCAATTCGCGCTGCCTGTATACCCCAGGGCTATGCCCACTGCAATGCCTACAAAGGCCAGCAGCAACAGGTGGATGCTGTAACGGCGGCGCAGCCGCTTGAGTATTTTGGTATCGTCGGGGGTTTGCAGTTCTGGCGCTGCGGGCGGCTCTGTTCCCTGCCACAGGGCCTGACAGGCCGGGCAGACGGCAATGTGGGCGCGGACAAGCTGCTCACTTTCCGGGCTGGCGATTCCGTCCTGCACCAATGGCATCAAGTCCCGGCAGACCGCACAGGGGATTTTTGCGTTTTCAGCAAGTTTCTTCACAGGTCATAACCCTCCTTCGTCAAAATTTCCTTCAGCCAGCTGCGGGTGCGGTGTTCGATGACGCGGGCCGAGCTTTCACTGATATGCAGCTGTACCGCGATTTCCGCATAGGTATAGCCCTCCGCGCGCAGCTGCATAATGCGGCGGGCGCGGTCGTCTTTCTGCTGCAGCAGTTCACAGACCCGCTGCCATTGCAGGCGTGTGTCAGTATGCTCGGTCAGGGTATCCTCGGCCAGGTAGTTTTCCAGCAGGTCATCTGCGCTGACGTCGGGGCGGCGCTTACGCAGACTTTCCAGCCAGATGTTGCGGGCAATGCCGAACAGCCATGTTTTGACAGCGCAGTCGCCGCGGTAGGTGGGTAGCCGCCGCATGGCACGCAGGAAGGTCTCGCTCAGTATGTCCTCAGCCTCGGTTGGGTCATGTGTCAAGTGGCAGAGGTAGCGGTACAGGTCCGTACGGTATAGCGTATACAGTTCTTCCAGTTCCGGCAGCGGCATGGCCTGCCCTCCTTTCCTCTGTGCTCTCACTCTATAAGTGATGATTTTGCCCCAAACGTTACAGCAACCACAAAAAAGCCCCGACTTTTGTCGGGGCGCTGGTTTATTCTGCTGCGTTAGCCAGGGTTTCCTTTTCCTCCGGTTCCGGCGTAGCGGTAGGTTCGGGGGCGGGGGTTGGAGCGGGTTCGTCGGAGGCGAAGTAGGCGCGAATGTCGCCGTTGGACTGCTGGGTCGAGATATCCAGCACACCCTTATCGCTGGCGGCCAGGCCCTTTTCGGGGTCGGCCAGTGCGGCAGCAGCCAGGCGCAGTTTGTAGGCAAGATTCGTCTCGCTGCCCAACTTGACCTGCACACGGTTCTGGTAGGTGAACTCGATATCGCTCAAGTCCTGCACACTGATGGCTGTGGTGCCGTCAAACAGGTTGTTCGTCTGCAAGCCGTCCAACATTTCGGTCAAGGTCTGCATAGCCGACGCCTGCAATCCTGCCGTCTCGGCGGTGGCTTGCTCGCCCCCAAGCAGCGAGTTATAGCTTTCCGGCGTGATGTTCTGGCCGACAGTTGGGGCAAAATCTGTGGGCAGCGCGATGGAGAGCAAAATCAGGCCGTCGGGCTGGTTGACGTCGGTGCGCAGGATCTTGAGGGAATCGCTCAGCACCATCCAGCCGCCGGAATACATACAGGCGAATCGCTCCACGGCGGGCTGCACCTTGACCACGACAGTAGCAGGCATCTGGACCTCAACCTGCACCTGCTCAAGGTACGGAAACTGCTGGGCCAGCTGGCGGGTCTTTTCAATGGTGGAGAAGCCGAAAAGATTCGAGTTCTTCTCGATATTCAGCGCGTTGATAAGCTCGTCCGAGGTGTAGATGCCGGTGTCGGCGGGGGTGGTGCGGTCGAAGTTTTCGACCCGGAATAAGGCCACTTTAAACAGCAGGTTAAGCGAGACGAAAGCCCCTACGGCCAGTACGGCCAGCACCGCCAGGATGCTCATGGCACGACGGCGGTTGCGTTTTCGGATGATTTCTGCCTGGGTTACGCGGCGCTGGCGTTTGGGCGCGGCGGGGTCGTACCCGGCTTTTTGCGGGTTGATCTGCTGGGTGGGGCGCTGGCTGCGCGGCGAGGATTTTTTCGGCGGCTGTTGGCGTGGGGTGCCCGGTTTTTCCAGCCCCATACGGCTACCCATGCTGCGTTTGGGAGCTTGCGAATAGGAGCCGCTCATGGATTTTTGCCTGCGGCTGCGCTGGTTTCGATCCATGGGCGGCTCCTTTCCAATACATTTTTATAGGTGCGTGCCGGCTGCCCTGTAGGGCAGTGGCGGCTACGGGGCGTCGAGGATGCCACCCCCTACGGCTGTTATGATTTTACCAGCTCCAGCAATTGTTCCGTAATCATATCCAGGCTGTGGGGGTTGCCTAATGTCTTGGCGTTGGCTCCCATTTCGGCCAGCTTGCCCGGGGTGGTCAGCAGTTCTTCCACGGTCTTTACCAGGCCGTCACCGGTCAGGTTCTTTTCCTCAATGACCACGGCTGCCCCAGCCTTTTGCAGTTCAAGGGCGTTGTAATACTGGTGGTTTTCGGCCACGTTAGGGCTGGGGATCAGCACCGACGCGCGGCCCACAGCTTCCAGTTCGGCCAGCGTCAGCGCACCGGAACGCGCAATGACGAGATCCGCCGCCGCCAGCAGCTGGGGCATATTGTTGATGTACTCGGTCACAACAAGGTTCTCGCCAGGAGCAAAGCCCTTTTCTTTTTCGAGATTTTCAAACAGCTTGACACCGCGGCTGCCGGTGGCGTGCAGGTGTAATGTGTGTTGGTTCGTCTGCTTCTCCCAGGCACAGAGATCGGCCACGACCTGGTTGATGCGGTCTGCACCCAGGCTGCCGCCAAAGCTCAAAATGACCGTGCGGTCGCCTGCGTTCAGTTTTGCGCGGGCTGTGGCGCGGTCGGCGGTCAGGACCTCGGGGCGAACCGGGTTGCCCACAACGGTGGTTTTCTCGGGCGCGCCCAGCTTTTCTACAGCATCGGCGCTGGCAGCCAGAACGATGTTGACCTCCTTCGCCAGCAGCTTGTTTGTCACGCCGGGGAAGGCGTTCTGCTCATGGATGGCAGTCTTGATGCTGCGTTTGGCCGCCGCGCGCACAATAGGGCCGCTGACGTAACCGCCGCAGCCGATGACGAGGTCGGGCTTGACCTCGTTCAGGATTTTCCGGGTGCGGGGGCCGGACAGCGCCAGATGCCAGATGGCGACGATGTTGCGGCCGATGTTTTCCAGGCTGAGGTGGCGCTGGAAACCGTTGATTTCGATATGGTGGAAGGGATAACCCGCCTTGGTAACAAGTCCGTACTCCATCCCCTCCCGGCGGCCCGCAAAGTGAATTTCCGCCGTCGGGTCTGCGGCTTTCAGGGCACCGGCGATTGCCAGCGCCGGGTTGATATGACCGGCTGTGCCGCCGGCAGCAATGAGAACACGCATGATTCGGCCTCCCTAAAATTATAAGTTTATGCTAACGGCAAGTGGGCAAAACCCCACTGGTCATCGCTGGCACTCGACCACCTTCCCTGTAAGGGGAGGCTTACGGGGCGTCGAGGACGCCACCCCTACAACACGGTCTTACACCGTACCTCTACGGTAGCGGGTGCGGTGGAGCATACGGTCGGTCTCGGCGCGGTGCTGTTCGGCCATACGTTCCTCCCGCGCGTTGCCCGCACGGGATATACTCAATAGCACCCCCATCTCACCCAGCAGCAGCAACAAACTGGTGCCGCCGTAGGAGAAGAACGGCAAACTGATACCCGTGTTGGGCAGCAGCGCCGTACCGACGCCGATGTGCAAAAATACCTGCCACGCCACCTGGGACACAATGCCGATGCCCAGCAGCGTACCGTACAAATCGGGCGCACGCAGCGCAATGAAGATTCCCTGGATGACCAGCGCCGCAAACAGGGCAATCAGGGCAATCGCCCCGACGAAGCCCAGTTCCTCCCCGATGACGGCAAAGACGAAGTCGTTCTCCGCGTAGGGCAGCCATTGGTGTTTCTGTACGCTGTTGCCGATGCCCACGCCGAACAATCCGCCAGTGCAGATAGCATAGATGCTCTGGCGGGTCTGCCACTGCATACCCGCCGTGTTCGTGGGGGTCAGGCCCCACACGCCGCCCAGGCGGCCCGCGGCGTAGCCCTCGCCCGAGGCAAGGTGCTTCACGTAGGCAATGGCGCCCGTCACGACACCCGCACCAGCCAGCGGCCACCACCGCATGGCGGAGCCGTTGCAGGCAATCATGGTAGCAAAAATCAAGCACAAAAGCATCATGGCCGAGTTGTGCGGTTCCATTTTCAGCAGCACGAGAATCGGCACCAGCGGCAGCGCAGGTTTGAGCAGACCGTACCACAGCGACTTTTTCTTATCGCTGTCGCGGTCGAGCATATCGGCAGTCCAGAGCATGACCGAAAATTTTGCCAGCTCAGACGGCTGCAGCGAGAACGCACCGCCCGCAAAGTAGACCCAGCGGTAGGTACCGTTGGTGTCCACAGGACTGAACAGCGCCACCACCAGCAGCACGACCGTGATGATGTAAAAGCTCTCGTTCATGTAGCGCAGGGCACGGTAGTTGATATTGGACACCAGCCACATAACGCCCAGGCCCGCCACTGCAATGACGCTTTGCGGGCGGATGAAGTGGTAGACATCACCGTAGTTGGCGTACCCACTGGAATAGCTGGCTGAAAACAGCATGACCAGCCCATATCCCATAATGACGATCAGGGTCGCCACGAAACCTCGGGAGACCCTGCCGCGTTCGAGTTTTGGTAGGCGGATGACCGCCAGCATACGCAGAATATTACCGATGGTGTGGTCAAACAGCACCCCTAACAGGCTTGACGGTGTATTCACAGGCAGTCACCTCCTTAACAAATTTTGCGCAGTGTTACGCCACGCAGATGTAGAAAATACCCATAGCCACACCAATAATGGCAATCAGGGCAAAGAAAGCGTCAATTTTGACTTCGCGCCAGCCGCGCATTTCAAAGGCGTGGTGGATCGGCGTCATGCGGAAGATGCGCTTTCCGTGGGTCGCCTTGAAGTAGACGCGCTGGATAACAACGGTCATGGCGTCCCAGATGTACACGATGCCGAAGAAGAGCACCAGTTCAGGGCGCTGCATTACAAAAGACAACGCCGTGACGATGCCGCCGAAGAACATACTGCCAGTATCGCCCATGAACACCTTGGCCGGGTAGAAGTTCCAGACCAGGAACCCGGCGCAGGCACCCGCCGTGGCGGCGGCGATAAGTGAGACATGGACAAAGCCCAGCAGGCTGCCCGCCAGCAGGTAGCCGATCATCGACACAAAGGTCACGCCGGTGCAAAGGCCGTCAAGGCCGTCCGTCAGGTTGACGGCGTTGACCAAAAAGATGATGCCGAAAAACGCGATGGGATAGTAGACAAGACCCATATCCACCAAACCGAAAATCGGCAGCTGCACCTGGGTGGTGAGCAGGCCCAGGCTGTTGAGGCCGAACATAAAGCCAAAGGTCAGGGCAATCTGCAAAATCATCTTTTGGGCTTCGGTAAGGCCGAGGTTGCGGTGCTTGATGACCTTGATAAAGTCATCAAGGAAGCCGATCAGCCCCGAGCCAAACGCCAGAAACAGCACCATCATGCCGGCCTTCATCTGGGGCAGGCCCAGAACTTCCGGCAGCTGGTTGTGGAACATCCCCCACACCAGGCCCAGCGTGACCAGGATGCCGAAGATGAAGCACAG
>QWCH01002723.1_pt1 | contig 21008 bp, 17 predicted proteins | sample 1972671 | NCBI WGS metagenome assembly QWCH01 (sample SAMN09866713, study PRJNA288562) | Human gut metagenome isolate term3_stool, whole genome shotgun sequencing... | isolation source: gut | host: Homo sapiens | place: USA: California | reverse complement strand
ATCATAAAATCACCTCTCCTTCCAAAGTAAATATACCCTAGAAAAAGAAGAGAACACCATAAGTATTAACCACGCCAACATTATATACTAGTTTAAATACTATAGTCAAGCAAAATATGACTATTTTTTTAATATCTTTGTAAAGTCTTTATTTATATGTATTTATAAGATTTTTATATATTAAATATATGTACTAAATTACAATCAAGTATATAATACTTGCTTATATATAATAGGCATACTGATGCATTATTCTTAGACTAGGATTAGGCTAAGAATAACACTAAAAGACCTTGGCTTTTAGTGAAAGGAATAGAAAAAATTCTATTATTATTAGTAATAGAACTTTAGCTTTATTTACATGTTAATCCACGGTCTGTATATGTTTTCTTTAGAGTATTAAAATCTCTATTTATACCAAAATTGGTTATATCAGTATCTGTTAGTTTTGTTAAATCGTAGGTGTATGTTACTGTATAATCATTATCGTTATCATTATCTATTTTAGCAGTAAACCCTTCTGTGTTGGTATAACTTCCAAATCTAGTATTATGTCTAGTTTTTATACCTGAAATATCTAAAATTGTATCGGTTACTCCGGTTACTACATCATCTAATGCTTCTCCTACTACACCATCTACGATACCATTACTATCAGGATCTTTATCACTCGTTGTACCGTCTGTACCAGTTCCTACTCCATCAGTATGATTGTCTTTATAATCATAAGTTGCTGTTAGTTTTTTTACATCATTACCATCATAGTCTATCATATATTTTGTCTTTGATGTGATATTACCTGATTTTGTTTCACTAGTACAAGTTAGTGTTTTGGTATTGGCTGTACATCCTGAAAGAACTGCAATTACGGCAATTATTAGTAGTACTTTCTTCATATTTATTACTCCTTTCCAATATTAGTATTGACAATTGTTAGTAATATAGTATTGGTATTTTTTGGTAATTTTAAAAGGTAGTTATTGCTAACTACCTTTGGTATTATTTTAATAATCACAGTTTCCTGGAGTTCTAGGATATGGTATTACATCTCTTATGTTATCTACTCCTGTTAGATAGATAAGTAGTCTTTCAAAGCCCATGCCGAATCCTGCGTGAGTACATCCACCAAATCTTCGAAGATTTAGATACCACTGCATTGATTCTTCTTCCATTCCTAGTTCATTCATTCTATTTAATAATTTATCATAGTCTTCTTCTCTTTGACTACCACCCATTAGTTCTCCTGCTCCTGGAACTTCTAGGTCTACTGCTGCGACTGTTTTACCATCTGGGTTTTGTTTCATATAGAAGGCTTTGATATCTTTTGGCCAATTTTTTATGAATACTGGGCCACCAAAGTATTCTGTTATGTATTTTTCGTGTTCTCTAGCAATATCTTCACCATATTCTGGTTCAAATTCCCATTTTACTTTGGCTTCTTTTAGTATTCTTATTACTTCTTCGTGATCTACTCTAGTGAAATGGCTATTTATTAGTTTTTTTAATTTTTCTAATAGGCCTTTTTCGACGAATTTATCAAAGAATTCCATCTCGTTTGGACAATTATCTAGGACATATTTTACTATGTACTTTAACATATCTTCCATGATGTCCATATCGCCTTCAAGGTCACAAAAGGCTATTTCTGGTTCTATCATCCAAAATTCTGAAGCATGGGTTTTGGTGTTAGAGTTTTCCGCTCTAAAGGTTGGTCCAAATGTATAGGTCTTTTTGTAAGACATAGCAAATGTTTCAGCCTCTAGTTGTCCTGATACGGTAAGAGCAGACATTTTTCCAAAAAAATCTTTTGAATAGTCTACTTTTCCTGTTTCTGCTACTTTGTTTAAATCTAGTGTTGTTACTTGGAACATTTGGCCTGCTCCTTCACAGTCTGATGCTGTTATTAATGGAGCATGGAAATAAACATAATTATGTTCTTGGAAATATTTATGAATAGCATAGGCTGCTACACTTCTTACTCTAAATACAGCATTAAATAGATTTGTTCTTGGTCTTAAATAAGCTATTTCTCTTAAAAACTCTCTTGTTGGTCTACCTTTGGCTTGAAGTGGGTAATCATCTGGGCAGTCACCTTCAAGAACAAATGAGGTCATTGTTAATTCGAATGGTTGACCTTCTTTTGGTGATTTTATTAATTTACCTGTTACGGTAATGGCACTACCTAACTTTAATTTTGTTACTTCTTCAAAATCTTTTAGGTTATCATCATAGACTACTTGTAATCCTTTGAAGTAAGTTCCATCGGATAAGTCTATAAATCCAAAATGAGCCTGCTTTCTATGATTTTTAATCCAACCACTTACAGTAATTTCTTGGTCTATATAATCTTTTAAATATAATTCTTTAATGTCTAACATAATAATTCCTTCTTTCTACTTTGTACTTCCTGTTAGTAATCTTTTATTTATGATACTAGCAGATCTATTAACATCTTTTAATAACTTGTTATATAGATTAGGGTAATGTCTTAATGCCAGAATAAACTGAACATCTTCGTAGGAGATAGCCCCTATGTATGTTTTATTTTCTTCATTCATAACGGGTACTTCTCTACCTAATAGATAATCTGCAGTTGTTTCTAATACTTCAGATATTTTTACTAAATTGTCTAAAGTTGGAAGTCTTGTTCCATTTTCATAACCACAAATTGATACTTTGGTAACTCCTATTGCTGTTCCTAATTCCTGCTGGGAAAAACCTCTTTTCATTCTTAACTCTTTTAATCTTTTTCCTATCATTGTATTTATTACCTTTCTTTATTAGTTATCTCCTTGTTAATATTATTTTATAACAAAATAGGTAAAAAGTACATATTTATTTACTAAATTTTACTAAAATATATAGGTTTTATGGGAATTTACTTGTTTATTTTAATTATTATTTTCTATATTTTTACTTTTATTATTATTTTTTAAATAAATTTAGAGAAAGTAGTTTACTCTTCTACTTTCTCTTCTTGATCTTCAGATAATTCTTCGACTGATGATTCGCTTTTTCTACGTTGGGGGTTGGATGTTAGAAATGTGACTTTTTCAGCAATTATCTCTGTTTTTTTTCTTTTAGTTCCTTCGGGTGTTTCTACTACTCTTGTCTGAAGACGGCCTTTGATACCAATCATATCACCAGTTTCACAATATTCACTAGTTGATTCTGCTACTGCAGACCATAGAGTGCAATCTAAGAAATCTGTATCGTATTCACCATTAGAATTTTTATAGTTTCTTGGGACCGCTAGTGTTAGAGTGGCCATCTTTTTGCCATTTTCTGTAATTCTTGTTTCGGGTGTTCTTGCTATTCTACCTACTAGAACTATTTGATTAACCATAGTATTCCTCCTTTCCAGAGTGAATATAACATACTGTGTTTTTGATTGCAAATTGGTAAAAATGGTTTTTGGGGTTTAAAAAAGTTAAAAAAAAGAACCTTTAGATTTCTAAAAGTTCTTGTTTTATTTTTTTGATGCCCTCAAAAGAGGTTTTCGGGTAAATTTGCTACTTTACACAAATTTGACACTTTTTATAGTCCTAATTCTTTGATTATGGCGTCTGATATAGCATTTGCTAGTTTATCTTTACTTTTTATTATGATATCTAAATCACTTTGATTTGATAAATAACCTAATTCTAATAGATATGATTCATTGGCTATGTTGTTTTTGTAGTATGGATTTACTCCTACTTTATCGGGATTACCATCATCAACATAGGCTCCGGTTAAGTAACCTCCAGTTTCTCTTATCATATATAGATAGTTAGATTTTTCGGTTACATTATATGGCTTGTATCCTTTTTCATCATAGCCTTTAAGCGATGATTCTATTTCTTTAGCAGTAAAGTTATGAGTATAGATACCATTAAATTCTTTATATAATTTATTACTTGAATATTCTAAGTCAGTATAAGAAGTAATATTATCTGCGAGTGATTTGGCTAAGTCATAGTTTATCCCTTTGGCAGTATATATTTCTATTCCTCTTACTTTCGATGATGTACTCCTATTGATGTGGATAGAGAATGTGTATTTTGATTTTACTTCATTTGGTATTACTGCTCTTCCATGCTTATTGTATTCATCCATTACTTCATTTTTAGTTAAATCGCCTTCATCATGAGTTAATTTTACTTTGATGTTTTTCTTTTCTAGATTTTCTTTTATTTTTTTACTGATATCCATAGTGAAGTCTGTTTCTTTATAATCACCTGAAGCACCGCCTCCATCCATTCCTCCATGACCTGGATCAATGGTTATATCATATATATCTTTATCTTTGTTTTCTATTATATTAAACATCATTGTTTTATAGTCATTATTTGAATTTATTAATATCTTGTTATTATATTTTGATAATGTATAATAAGTACTTTCTTTGTATTCGGTTTTGTTATCTAGAACATAGTATTTTACTATGGGTTCTTCTTTATTTTCTTCGTTTTTATATGTTAGTTTTAAGAATAAATAATAGGTATCTCTTGGTATGTCATCTAGGTATAATCCTTCATTTATTTCTTCACTAGTATAGAAATTTATTTTATTATCTTCACTATCTACTTCTATATCAAAGTCTTTATCTTCTCCATTATATAGAGTTAGTTTTATATCTTCATAACTTTTATCTGATAATTCTAGAGTGCCTTTGATATTGAAGTGATTTCCATACATGTAATACTCTTCTACTGATACTTTTTCTGGTTCGGGGGTTATTTTGGGAACTTTGTTTATGTAATTGACATAGATAAAGTAACCTAAAAAACCTAATACTATTAATACTCCTATTGTTATTATTATTTTTTTCATTTTTTAATCTCCTATATTTAATTTTAATAATCTATTTAGTTCAACAGCATATTCCATTGGTAGTTCTTCTCTAAAAGCTCCAATGAAGCCCATTATTATTAATTCTTTGGCTTTTTCACTATCTATGCCTTTACTCATCAGATAGAATAGTTTATCTTCAGATATTTTGGATACTGTGGCTTCGTGTTCCATAAATGATGAATTGTTATTTACTATGTTGGTTGGGATGGTATCACTCTTGGATATTTCATCTAGTATTAGGGTATCACATTTTACTGAGGCTTTGGAATTTATTGCATTCTTTGATATTTTTACTGTACCACGATAAACTGCTAGTCCACCACCTGAGGCTATTGATTTGGATACAATATTACTTTTGGTATTCTTGCCTAGATGAATCATTTTGGCACCACTATCTTGAATTTGTCCTTTTCCTGCAGCTGCTACTGTAATACAACTTCCTCTTGAATAATCACCTTTTAAAATACAACATGGATATTTCATATTGGTTTTTGATCCGATGTTTCCATCTATCCATTCCATTAAACCATTTTCTTCAACTATTGCTCTTTTGGTAACTAAGTTATAGACATCACTGGACCAATTTTGAATGGTAGTATAACGACATTTGGAATTCTTACCAACAAATATTTCTACTACAGCAGCATGAAGAGAATCTTCTGTGTATGTTGGAGCAGTACATCCTTCTATATAGTGCAATTCACTATCATCGTCTACAATTATTAGTGTTCTTTCAAACTGACCCATGTTTTTACTATTTATTCTAAAGTAACTTTGGAGTGGTCTATCTAAGTGAGTATGTGGTGGTATATAGATAAATGTTCCTCCTGACCATACAGCACCATTTAAGGCAGTGAACTTATTTTCATTATATTTAACTAATGTATTAAAATATTTTTTAAAGATATCAGGATGTTCTCTTAGAGCGGTGTCTGTATCACAGAAGATAACATTTTTCTTTTTTAATTCTTCATTCATATTGTGATATATTACTTCACTATCATACTGGGCTCCTACTCCATCTAGATATTTCTTTTCAGCGGATATTACTCCTAAATCATCAAAGAGATTTCTTACCTCACATGATATATTATTCCAATTATCAGTTAGATTATCCTCTCTTTGTTTATAATAATTTATACTATCATAATCTATATCTAGTTTTGGTCCAAAATTCGGATTACTACTTTTATTAAAAGCATCTAGGGCTGTTAATCTAAAATCTAACATCCAGGAGGGTTCTTTTTTTATCTCAGATATTTGTTTTACTACTTCTTTTGTTAACTTCATTTTTTCACCTTGTTTCTACCATTATTATAAATGAAAATATCTTTTATGTAAAGAAAAAAACGGCCTATTTACATGGATAGACAGTTTTTTTACTTTCACTCAACTATATTTGATTTTGCTTCAAAACCATTTAAATAATAATTTGGTATTTTTCCTTGTACTACTTTCATTCCAATGGGAATACTGGCACTTATATTTAAATCTTCAGTGGATATTGGTAAGATTACTCTAGTGGTTACTGATATATTTACTAATACTTTTAATAAGGCATTATTTATACCATATTCTACTACTTCAGTACTGAAGTTTGTTGATACATCTCCTATTAGGGATATTTTTACTGGTATTTTAGGACCTATATTAGATAACAAGCTAGAACCTGTAGTTAGTCCAAAGGGTATTTCACATATTATCTTTTTTGATAGTAATTCCATGTTATAGTTGCTTAGACTATTTTCTGGTAATTCTAACATATCTATTTTACCTTCTTCGACTGCGCGAAGATTTAGTTCTACAAGACTTGTCATTGTGCTTAATGCTTTGGATGTTTTTTTGGTATCAAAATCTATTAGAATTATTTCTCCATCTTTATTGTATGTTATTTTGAATAATTCTTCAACATCTATATCATATAACTGTTTTGTTATAGCTTTATTTATAATTAGTACTGTTAATTTTTTTGTTTCGGATTCAGCATATGATTTTAATATGGGATATGCTTTATTTGAGTAATAATTTATAAATATAAGTGATAATATTATAACAGATGTTAATATTAATAAAATTAATAATAATATATTATGTTTTTTATTTTTTCTTTTTAGTATCATTCTCATACTAAAATATATGATATTTAAATTATTTTAAAGCATTTAATCCACCTTTTATTGATTTTGTATTATAACCAAATTCATTTAATCTTTTACTTATTTCGAGACTTTGTTTTCCTTCTTCACAATAAAGATAGTATGTATTATTTTTATTTAAATAATGTGAATAATTATTTAATAGATTATAGTATGGTATGTTTATTGAATTTTTTATATGTGAGATATTGTATGAATAGTTATCTCTAATATCAATTATAATTGGGTTAGAAATTTTTTTTAATTCACTTAATGATATTGTATTCATAACTTACACCTCACTATAATATATTAAATTATTATAATATTGGAAAGTTAATAAACACAATATTTTTTATTTTATTTTCACTTCAGATCTATGGTTCTGAAGTGTTTGTTTAAGCCTTAGATTTAAGTCTTAAACAAAGGGCTATTATATATAAGCAAAATATATATATTTAGATTATAATGGTATTTATATATTAAAAACCTTTAATAATGAAATTAAAGGTTTTATATTAGTCATCACTGAAGAAATCATCAAAGAAATCATCATCATTTGTATTATCTTCATACATATTTTGTAATTTATCTTCATTAGTATTATTTTCTTTAGGTGTAGATGTAGGTATATTCTGATTACTTTGAGTTAAATCATTAAATGATACATTCTCTTTTTCAGTAGACTGAGTAACTGGTTCTGAAACTACATCTACTGGTTTTTGAACTTGTTCTGGTTCTTTTGTTTGTTCTTCTTCTTTTTCTATTTCTGCTATTTTAGCATCAATCTTCTTAACTAAGTCATCTATATTAAAACTATCTTCTTCAGGTTCACTTTGTCCTTGATTACCTAAGAAGGCAGGCATACCTCCACTAAATGGATTTGATGATGGTCCTGCAAATGGATTGGAACTACCGAATGGACTACCACCCATAAATGGATTTGAAGAACTAATAAATGGATTCGACATGTTTGGACTAAACTCTCCCATTGAAGCCATTTTTTCTTGTTTTTTGGCTTTAACAAATTCTCTTATATCAAATAATTGTAATTCTCTCTTTGGTCTAGCTTCTGGAGTGCTCTTTGGGTATGTTCTACCCCAGTCAACTTGGAAGTCTGTTTGAAACTTTGTTTTGTATGGAAACATTCTTCTTCTTAAAACAATTATTTCAAACTGGCTTAATCTTTGTAAGTCACTTACAGTTACTAATGGTGTTGATGCGGTTTTATCTTTTTCTTTTGACTTTACTTCACCACACATTTTGCTTATTTCTTCAAGGGCCGCTATTTCACTACTTATTAAGTATAATAAGTTACAATTACCACGAATGGTATCACCATTTTCTTTACCATATACTTGTGTTAATTGTGCGAAGTTCTGGATAATAAATGTAAATCTGATTAATCTACTTCTTGCGGCAGTAACCATGGTTGTAACATCTTTTAAAGGCGGCATATTAGCAAACTCATCTAGAATGAAGTTTGTTCTATATGGTAATTTTCCACCACTTTCTTGAGCAACATCTATTAATGTTTCATAACACTGTTTAATAAATATAGTAGCAAGTGGATGTAATGTTTTCTTTTCATCTTGCACTATTAAGAAAACTGCTGTTTTCTTTTTTCCAATATCGCGCATATCAAAATCACTATATGATAACATTTCTGATAAGTTTTCTCTTGATGAGAAAAGTTTTATTTTTTGTTTAAATGTTGCAATAATACCTTGCTTTGTTTCATCTGCAGTAAATACTGTACCTGATGCATTAATATAAGCTGGTTTAGAAGGATCTTTACCATTAAAGTATTCTTTTATGTAGTTATTGTTTGGTCCTCCAAATCTTTCTTCGCCTAAACTACTCATTAAGTTTATACTATTTAAGTTTACTTGTTCTGGAGTAGCATCTTCAAATAAACCTAAAGCAAGTCCTGTAAAATAGTCTGCTGCTGTTTTTTCCCAGAATGGATCACCACTACTTTTTTCTTCATATAGTATATTTAAGGCCAAATCATCAAGTAATTCTATGGCTTTATCACTATTGCCATCTTTATATAATTGGTAAGGTAGACTCATTGGATTCCATGCATTGCCATGTTGTGGATCTCTAAAATTTAATGTAACTATATTATAGCCTTCATCTTTTAATAAGGCTGCAGTTTCTTCATATAGCTCACCTTTTGGATCTGTTAATATCATTGATTCATTATGTTTGGCTAATAATTTAATCATTGGTTTTGCTACGATTACTGTTTTACCAGAACCAGTAGCACCCATAACTAACCAGTGATCTTCACCATTATCTACCCACATTTTACCTTTTTTACTATAAAGTGCTATACCTGCTGCAGGTATTGTTTGATCTTTTATATTAACTACTTCAAGGCCTTTTTTAAATTCGGCATCTGTAGCCCATCTTGAATATCCTTTTTCTTTCTTTGAACCAACACTTAGTCCAAATCCTTTTTCATGGTCAAAAATATATGATTTAACTGCAAGAAAAATTCCAACCAAACAAACTATGAATAAAAATAAAGTCATTCCTATGTATTTAGAAGTAAATGCTTTAAAAGGTAAAAAGCCATAAAATTTACTATTTGATGCTAAACTACTTACGTTTAATACTCCTATTGCACATAGATATAATAAAAATACACAAAAAATTATAAATATTATTAAATCCTTTTTTTCTACTTTAATTTTCATATAAAAATCTTTCCTTCCAATTAACTACCAATATTATAGCATTAATAATTTGAATTGTAAATAAGTTTATTGGAAAAGAAAAGGCATTCTTGTTAGAGTGCCTTTTAACTATTATATAGTTTCTTTTCTACTTTTGAAATAGTATACTGAGTATGTTAATGCTCCAATACCTGCAGTCCAAGCGATGAATATTAATATATCACCTGTTTTACTATTTTTATCTACATCTTCATTAGTTTTATCGCCTATTTTACTCCAGTAAGCATATAAACTAATATCTGATGTTACTTCTTTAGTAAAGTCATATTCTTTTCCGTTTTCTTTTTTGTCATACCATCCATCAAATGTATAACCTTCTCTCGTTGGATCTTCAGGTTTTACTACTTTATTCCATTTGTTAACCACTTTAGTACTTTTTTCAGTTGTACCATCATTCATATAGAAGGTTATTGTATATTGTACTTCATCTTCATTTAACTCTTTTTCATACTGTGCATACAAAATTACATTAGCATTACTACTGTATTTTCCTCCTGCTGCATAAGCAGAACCTGTTCCATCTTTCTTTGTATTCCAGTTTACAAATATATAACCTTCTTTTGTTGGCACAGTTGTACTTAATACCAATTCTTTACCTTTAGTTTTTGTTTGTTCTTTTGGTGCATTCTCTCCTCCATTAGCATCATATTTTACTGTGTAAGTAACTGTATTTTCTTTATACTGAGCATATAGTGTAAGATCTGCATCTACAGTATATGAAGCACCTATATCATACTTTGTTCCTGTTCCATCTTTCTTTGTATTCCAACTTGTGAAAGTATAACCTGTTTTAGTTGGCTTTGCAGTACTGATAGTTAAAGATTCTCCTTGTTTTTTTGTTTGATTACTAGGTGCGCCAGTTCCTCCATTAGCATCATATTTTACTGTGTAAGTAGTAGGTGTTGGGGTTTCTCCTCCACCCGTTTCACCACCTGAAGAACTACAACTCCAATGAGCATAAAATTCCGTGGCATCGCCTGTATCAAAATGTTGTCTATACACTGTTCCTGAAGCGTTAGTCATATACCAGCCATCTGCAGTACATCCTGACTTAGTTAATGTAGGTATTTCCATTTGACTAAAATAATTTCTTTCACCACCATAAACTGTTTTAATCCATGTGTCTGTTCCATCGCTGAATTTTCCACCATTTGCATAAAATGTTACTTTATAAGCAGTAGGTGTAGTAGTTGTTGTTTTCCAGCAAGCATAATAAGTTAAATTCTTTCCCAAGCTAATTGGTGTTCTTAAATTTGCAATTGCTGAACAACTAGAATTTGTTGACCATCCACTAAAAGTATATCCATCCCTAGAAATAGTTGGTAATGAAGATATTGAGCATGTAGAACCTGATGTTGCACTACAAGAAGTTATAACGGTTCCTTCCCTATAATAACCACTACCTGGACTAGTCCATGTTGCTTTATTATTGCCAGTTAAAGATGCATTAGGATAAAATGTTATTGAATAAGTTGTTGTTGTTGGAGCAGTACATTTATTCCTTGATGTAATTGTACTCGATTTATACCAACTACCTGATGAACAAGATGCTGATGGTACAGCGGCTTGCCAAATATATTTTGCTGCTGCATTTGAACTAGCATTACATATCCAACATGCTGGTGCAGCACAATCTGCTTTTGCAGTAATTGTATTTGATTTATACCAGCCACCTGATTTACATGTCTCTGAAGGTGCACTAGTCCCCCAGCTATAACCCTTACTTCCGTTTGAATTAACATCACATATATAACAACTATATGTTGGTGCCTTACAATTTTCATAAGTTAATGATGTTTTTGTACAAGAACTAACCGGTGAATAATTACCCCATAAATATGTACTACTATTACACTTATAACATGCTGGTGCTTCACGATATCTCCTCTGTGTAGCACATAATGAAAGAGTATTTACACCATCAGTTTCTCCGCCATATAGACTACATTCTTCTTTTGTCATTAATTGCTGACTTATACAAGCTGTACCATTATATGTAAACTTTTTAGGACAGCAATATTTGGCATTAACATCGCTTATTGGGGCTTGCCACCCAGCAGGACATATAGGGTCTGTATTAACTGCATATGTATCATTTATATTATTAAATAATGTTACTGTTATAAATCCAAATAAAAATGCTGATAAACCTATACAAATGGATCTTAATTTATTTTCTGTATCATTTTTTCACTCCTTACCTTATGCTTTAATAATAGCATTAAAGCTTGGCTTTTGCAATACTTTTTAATGCTTTTTAATCTTTTATCAAATAAAAAATAATTATCATAAATATCAATATTAAAAGATACAAAAAAGATAAGAACTTTGTCTGAAGTTCTTACTTTAAATATATATCTACCTTATAATTCATAATAGATTCTTCATTAAATACAAATTTATTTTCATTCTTATCAATAACAGAGTATACTCTATTATCTTTTATTTTTTCCATAAAACATTTATCTGCTGATGTTGACATTTTATTGATATTACTATTGATGTAATTCCTATACGTTTCTAATGAATTGAAATCATTTTGTTTTTTCATATTATCACTTAATAATGAATATGATGAATCTATATTATTTCTAATTCTATTTAAATAATCTGATAAATATAGGGAGCATATTTCTTCTTTAGTTACTATACTAGAATTATTTATCTTATTATAGTCATTACTTTCAATATTTATTTTCTTTATATGATCTATTACTTTTTTATAGTTTGTATTGTTAATTGGATAAAGTGATATTGTTAAATTCTCTAAATCTTTTAAGACTATCATTTCAAAATTATTAGTTATTTCTTCAGTAGTGCTATAATTATTTTGTATAATACTTCCCTTTAAATAATAGGCATAACTATTTTTAATATTTACCGAAGTCATTGTAGTTATTTTTACCGATGTATTTATTGGGTATATTGATACTTTATCTAATACATTATTAATAGTTACTTCATTATTAGTTATATATTCTTTATCTAGTAATGAGTATATGGCTTCTTTATTATTGGTACTTGTGTAATTTAGATATTTGTTTACACTGCTAACAATTGAAAAATAATCATTATATTCATTTACTACTTCTAGTTTATCACTATTACTTTTTATATTTAGTATTAGTACAATTGCTAATGGTATACCACAAGCCAAGATTACCACTACTAATGTTTTCAAATCATCCTTTTTCATTTATATCACCCTTTATTTACAACCATTTTTAACATAGTCAACAAAGCTACTACTACTTTCTTTTCTTTTTGTACAAGTATTTTTTGTATCTGCAGGTCTTTCAAAATTATAACAAAAATCATATGTTAAATCGCCACTTGACGCATTACCATTGTTAAGATTATTATAAAGTGTAGAATAGCCATTTTCTAACTCATACAATAGAAAACTTATTTGTCCACCTATTGTATTATAGTTGTTAGGAAATGTTGTTTTTAAATTGTTCCATCTTTCATTATGCCACTGGCATAATCCATAACTTGTGGCTACACCATTACTATAATCTCCTAATACTTCATAATTAAATGAACTTTCATGATTAATATTAGTCATTAATGCTATTACACCATTTTCTGATATTCCATTTGCTTTTAATGTTAGACATACACTTTGTTTATTTGAATCACCAGTTATAGTATTGCCATACTTACTTTTTGGTCTTGTGTTTGTTGCTGATATGTAGTTAGACGGGTCGACATAGCTACCATTAATCATAACACCAAAATGCAAGTGGGCTCCAGTCGAAGAACCGCTATTACCTATTTTTCCAATAACTTGTCCTTGTTCTACCTTGTCTCCTGTTCTAACTATAATACTATTTTTGGCCATATGCCCATATACTGTGGTTGTACCATCGTCATGAGCAATCATTACATAATTACCAAATCCACCACCATCAGTATTTCCATAATAGCCATTGTCTTCATATTGTATATCGGTATCATTATTTGGATATATAATTGTTCCGGCTTCTACTGCAATTACATTTACTGTTCCTATTCCACCAGTACCTGGTGATATATCTAGTCCATTGTGATCACTCGTTCTAAAGCCATCATCACCACCATATTCTGATGTTATTGTTGTACTAACTGGTTCTCCATCTGCATAAATTATTCCATTTTCCTCTCTTGTTTCAGAACTACCTACCGGCCACCAGTAAGTATTTTTTTCTTTTATCTTAGAATAATCATTATATGCATATGAATTTCCTGAACTACCACCAAATTCTAGATTATCTATCCAAAGTGGTGATGTTAATATTACAATAAATATTACTGGAAAAAAAGCAATTAATGTTGCTATACCAATTATAACTGCTTTTTGTTTAATACTTAAACCTTTCCATTTTTTTAATAAAACTTTCCACATTAATATCACCACCTAATGGAGAGTATTATAATCCTCCACCTGAGCCAAATGACTCTAATTCATCTTCTGTTACTATTACATTTATTTGCATTCTTCTGTTACCACATACAAATAATGCTTCACCTTGGCTAAATCTCTTTATGCCTTCTTTTTCATTATCATTTAAATCTATTAACATAGATAAATCTTCAACTGATTGTTTCTTTAGTCCCATAACTAAATAATATGAAGAGTTATCAAATATTGCTTTACCATGCATTAATATTCCATCTGCAACAAAGTCTGATGGCTGCTGGGTAATTATTATTGTTCCTGTATTATATTTTCTTGCTCTTCTTTGAACTTGTGCTAAGAATTCTGCACCTAGTTCATTTTTAGCGCCTAATAATACGTGAGCTTCATCTACTGATAGTACTGTATTTTTATTTGGGTTTAAACATAATCCCCAAGCAAACTTAAGAACATTAAATAATAATGCATTTCTTATGTTAGCATCAGAATTCATTAATTCTTTTATATTAAATACTAAGAAATCACTATCAGTATTTATTGAAGTATGACCATTAAAGTAATATTGTAACTCTCTTACAAATGGTCTTAATTTTAATTCTAATCTTTCCATAACATCTCTTTCATGAGTTTTCTCAGTCATTGATGTTAATTTACTTGTTACTGTTACATATACATCACTGAACGTTGGAAATTGATTTGACGTAAACTGTGTAAAATCTGAAGTAAATGTTATACCAAATCTAGCATATGTATCTTGTACTACTTCACTAAATAATGTTAATACATCATCTTCAATATCTGGTGCATAGTACTTCATGAATGCTTTTAATGATTGTAATGTTTTATTAAGTACAGTATATCCTAATCCTGTTTTTATTTCATTTTCATCGGCATCCATTATTATTTCAAGTGGATTTACCATTCCGTATTCTCCACCTTTACCTAAGTCTATGACATCTCCTCCATACATTCTTGTCATTTCGCTTATTTCACCTTCGGGATCAACTGCTACTATTTGGTAACCATTTCTAATATGACTACGAAGTATTAGTTTAGCTGCTGTTGATTTACCTGAACCTGAAGTACCTAATATGATCATATTGGCATTGTTTCTATTACTTTCTTTTCTTATTTGATATAAGAACTGATTAAATAACACTACACCACCAGAGAAATCTACTCCAAGAAGTGTTGATAGTCCATCATCTTTGATACTATCAAAGATGAATGGATACATAGCTGCCATTGTTGGAGATGGCATAGGTGTACCTATTCTAGTTTCTATTATTTGTTTATCAAATATAGGAAGTATAGATTTTAGTACTCTTTCTTGTTCAAATCTAAGAGGTATTGCTCTCATTTCCATAGCATCAAGATAGTTCTTAATACTAACTTTTTTATTTTCTAATTCTTCTTTTGTATCAGCAGTAATCATGATATGCATTTGAAAGTCAAATGTTTTTGCTTGTGAAGCAGTAAACTGCTGAATAAAATATTCTAATGAATCAACATCTTGTCTTATTCTTTCTTGAATAGTTCTATCTTTTTCTTGTTGATATCTACTTTTTAAGTCTGCTATTTCTTTATTTAACATTTTAGCAAGTACTGAAAATGGTAATGGAATATGTTTAATAACTACTTTTACACCAGACATATTAGTTAAATTAGATAAATATCCTGGACCAATTAATCTTGGATAAGATATTACTGTTAGTATTGTAGCATATCTATCGCTAATAACAAAGTCTGCTGGATTAAATTGCAATCCTTTCGGAGCTAGTTCACTTTTAAAATTCATTATGCAATCACCGTCCCAAAATTAGTTGTCATTCCGCTATTAAGAAAATTATCAAGTATTATTCTTAAATCATCATTAGATACTTGCTTGGCTTCTAACCCTGCACTAGCAAGTCCTGTAATTAGAGTTCTAAGTCTTTTTTGAATTAAATCATCATTTTTATCTTTAAATAATATATAATACTCAGTATCAGTAATATTATTATTCATAAAATCATTAGCCTTGTCTATATCTTGATTAATTAATTTTCTAACAGCAGGATTAGGAGTCTGATTATATAATAATTGTAATCTAGCAAGATAATTATTTAAATCTACTGGTCTATCTGCAGATATTAACCAAAACTCAAAGTCAATTGTGTTATAGAAATTCTTTAAAGCTATTATGGTATTATCTTGAGTACCTTGATCTAGAATAAAGATATTTCTGGGTTTAATTTTGATTCCTGTTACTTTTTGCTTGTTGTCAAGTATTATTGCACCATTGGCAATACTTTTAATTGGTAACCAATCTTCAGTATACTTTGAACTATTTTTTGTCGTCGCCGAATTTTTCATAAAAACACCAACCTCTCCATATATAATTTCTTCTTTCTGTGAAAAATCTAAATATACTTTGTATAGCACATAAGACATTATGATAATTAGGTATTGGTATTACCAGTAGGCCAGTTACGCCTACTGGTAGGCATGATAACAATATCATTATAGTATTATTAGAATCCACAAGTACTAATAATAATAAAGTTACTGCCATTCCTGTACCAAACATAATTAAATCAAATGGTCTAAATATATTAAATATCAATGTACCTCTTTTAGCATTCGCAGGTACTAAAAATCCATTCACTATGTATCACACTCCTTTTATCAATAATAATTCGAACCATCAAATTCGTCATTATCATTACTATTATTTGTATTTTGACTATTATCATTATAATAATTTGGATTTACATATGGATTATCATCTTCATCACTATTGTTTCCACCAGATGTTGCAGTAAATTGACTATGTCCTGTTTCGTATGGATTTCCATCATCAGTACCATTTGTTACATTGTTGTTTTTACTAGATGCTGCATCAAATTGGCTATGTCCTGTTTCATATGGATTTCCATCATCAGTACCATTTGTTATATTTGCAAATACTGAATTATTTTGGTTGACTGGTACATTTCTTTGCTGATTATTTTGTATTCTTGGAGGAGCTTGATTTGCATCCTTCCCTTTATTATCTTGATTTGATCCTGCATTAGTAGTAGCGCTAGGATGTCTATTCTTATATCTTTTAAGCTGATCTTCTCTTCTAGCAAGATCTTTATATTTTTCTCTATTTATATCATGATTTTTCTGTGCATCATTAACTGCTTTTTCAGCTTCCATATATTCTTTTGAATCTCTTGTATAACCATCAGCAATTACTCTTTTCATGTTTTCTTTAGCGTTTGTTAACTCTTCATAACTTGCGGCAAATTCTCCATTACTATCTCTATTATTTTTAAATGCATCTTTATAATTCTTATCACTAAATGTCTTACCATATTTATCCCATACATTTTTTGATTCCAAATCTTGCTTATTTCCTTCTTTATATCCTGTCCTATCGTCTTTCCATCTGTCATAATTGGTTTTTAATTTTCCACCAGTCTTTTTCCATATTGCATTTCCTGCGGCTTTACCAGTATGATCCCATGCAAATTTTCCTACTTTTTTACCTAGATTACCTGTATATCCTAACACTTTATTAGCTGCTCCACCTAATAGTGGTACATCAGCAAACGTTTTCTTTAAGCCCTTGATTCCAAAACCAAGGCTTGCTGCTCCTCCACCCATATTTGGAAATAAATCTTTTAATAAATCTGGAACTCTTTTTCCGAACATTAGCAGTCCAATAATTAAAAATATTTTTACCCATATGTATGTTCCATCGCTTTGGCTAATTCCAGTACTATCAAGCAATGTTGCATCATCATTCATAATAGTTAGTACTAAATCTGATAATGTAATAATGAAATATATTATTGCAAGCCTTATAAATAAATCTAGATATGTAGTAGTACATTGCTTTATCCAATTTTTGAATGTACCTTCTGGATCTGATATATATGACAATATAGGAATTGGTGCAATTAATTGTAGATATGCTAACTGAAATACACGTACTGAAATACTAATACAATAAGTAATTAATATCCATATTACTGCTAAAGCTACAACTGGAGAAAACAAAAAGTCCCACGATATTACATAATGTCCATTTTTTCTTAATGTTAAATAATATGTCATATTGTTAAAATCTTTAATACTTCCATCTTTTAAGCTCTGCTTTATAGTTTCATAATTTTTTTTGTATAAAAATACATCTATTTCATTTCCATCTAAATCTTTGTATTCATATCCACCATCTAATTCACCTGGATTGGTTTCCCTGAAAAAGCAAAAATATAAATCTACTGCTAGTGTTCTTCCAAAATTTTCGACATTAATGCTTTCATCATCCGGAGAAATCATTCTGTATATTATGTTATTTCCTTCTGTTCCAACAATCGTATTTTGTAATTTAAATGCAAGTTTAAATAAGCTGGGAGTTATTCCAAGTAAAACAATAGAAATAACGCATCTCATTATTATATTCCCAAAGCCATTTTTTTTATCAGTTAATTTTTCAGGTTCTATTAAAGATTGTATCAATGAAAATGATAATTTAAATATCATGAAAAGACCAAGAATCATTCCAATTCTGGTATATATTTTTTGAATATAAGTTGAATCTAATATCTGTGCTCTTGCTAAAATCATAAACAAATTATATAGGTTAATTATAAAACTATATAATTGTGCTGATATCCACCCGAAGAACGACCTTATTGATTGTTCAATAGTAAATCCAATATCATCAAATATTCCTAATTGATAAATCATACTAATAACCTCCTAAAATAATCCACAACCATTTGGCGATATAAATGGCCATACTTTGTTTGCAATACTTAATAACAAGTTAACGATTGTCGGTGTAAAAAAGAATAATACTGCTATTGCTAATCTTTTTATAAATGTTTTTTGAGATTTTTTCATTCCTTCTTCATCACTCGAAAACATTGCTTTTGTAAAATCTATTATTCCAAATGTAATTAATATTATTGGGACTGCTATTTTAATTATTGTTGCAAATTTTTCAATTTCGCCTTTTATTTCTTCACCTATTAATGTTTCACAGTCTCTAACTAAACTCACACCAAAACTTTCAACCAATTTTGTATATTTATTAACAAGCTCTATTTCATTTGATGGAATTAAGTTATTGTTCTTTAAATATAAAACTGCTTTTGCCAGTTCTTTAGCATATTCTTTTGATTTGTCATTAACATTAAAAACATTAATGTCGCTGTTATTGCCACTAAGTTTATTTATTTGCTTTAATAGTGAATCATCTAAAACAGACTCAACAATGGTATTATTTATACCAATATATTCTTTCAATGTGTTTTTCCCAAACATTGAGCAATAAAAGCCACTTTTTAATGATGCTGCCGCATCAGTTGTTGATTTTTCTTCACAGTTTGCATCAAAATATGCAAATTTAATTTCATTATTATTTAATACGCTATTTAAATCTTCATACGCGTTTTTTAAATCTTCAATCATTTTTGTTGAATCATATGTACTTGAAAAAGTATAACCTTTCCCATTATCTGTTGCTTCATTTATTTTTTTTGCTGTTCTAATAAGTTCTTGATATGAACCATTTTCACCAAATTTTTTTGCTTTCTCTATTTTTGAAGTGGCAGATGTATTGTTTTCTCCAAACCATTCTTCTACAAATTCCCATTGTTTATTTCCATACAATATTGGATTATTTATATTTTCTATCAGTTTGTATGTAGCTTTTTCTGGATTTCCCGTGTTAACTAACAATGCATTTTTATTTTCATCTATCTTAAAATAATTTCTTCCCAGCTTTGATAGGCGAACTAGTTGTGTTGCCATTGCTTGGTCCACATATCCGCTATCATTGTAGTATGCAGCCCCTGTACCAAAAGCATCCAAAGAACCTCCAGAATTATCCTCTTTCAAAATCCAATAATCGCTCGAAAAAATTAAATTAAAATTTCCTAACAATTCTTGAATCGACTCATTACTTGTATATACAAAGCCATATTCACCATTAATGTTATATGCTTCAATCATAATATACTTTTCTGATTCACTTTCTCCATAGTAGTATATTGCTAGTTTACTTTCATCTAGAGTTTCAACTGCATATGGGTTCGAAACACCTTGCATTACAATAAAGTCTCCTTTTGTTGCTCCTGAAGTACCCCAATCAAAAAATGCTCCTGTTGTTTGATACATAGCATTTGGACAAACTCCATTTGCTAATTGATCGATAGAGATTAGGTTTTCTTCGGAATCACATTGTGGAAATTTTCCACCTCTACTATGTTCATCACTATACCAGCACACTGAATTATCATCATCGCCATTATGTGAAGTATTCATAAAAAATGTTGGTCCCTTAACTGAAAAAAAATCATTTCCAACATATGCAACACGTCTAATACCAATACTTTTACGACTGATTGTATTTATTGTAGCAATAGTATTATATTTCTTAAAATCATTGTTACCATCATAGTATGAATTGTGATACATTTCCCCATCTGTTGTTGCTGTACACTGCATCCACATAACTATGGCATTTGCTTTATTTGTAAATAATAATGTTGTTACTAATACTGTTATAATAGTTAATAATATTTGTTTACTGTTTTTCATAAATAATTCACTCCTTTGTAAAGTTAATTTATCACATTTAAATTATAACATACTAATTAGAAAAAAGAAATCATTTTTTTGATTTCTTTTGTTATTTTTGTGAATAATTAGTGAAAATGTCTCTATCCCATCTTTGACACTTTATTTTTTTTTTTGTCACTTTAGCCCATATTTTATAAGGCCTTAATCAAAAAAATAAAGTTGCGTACTTTTGTGTTGTTGAGTTATAATACATATGTTACAAATTTAATATAAAAAAAGATACCATTCTGGTATAATTAAGTTGACGACAAAAATTATACAGAAAGAGTGGTA